>Ga0180430_10001456_pt1 | contig 23016 bp, 15 predicted proteins | sample SS_ome_9_FD_132999 | JGI IMG/M metagenome (GOLD analysis project Ga0180430, IMG submission 132999) | Hypersaline lake sediment archaeal communities from the Salton Sea, California, USA - SS_1_S_2 metaG | ecosystem: Environmental > Aquatic > Non-marine Saline and Alkaline > Hypersaline >... | reverse complement strand
TGGCGATGCATCCGAATCAATTGCCGTTTTGAGTAGTGGGGATGCGGTGGGTGATGACCCCCTGGCTCTGGCTGGTTGCTTCGACAAAGTGTATCGGATATTTTACCCTGAAGGTCGTACCGGTCTCCTCGTCGGAAGAAAATGAAACTTTGCCCTGCAGATACCGTTCGGTCAGCAATTTGATGCTGTACGTACCCAACCCGCGACCGCTGCCTTTGGTGGAGAAAGACCGTTGGAAGATTTGCAATTGTACCTTGCGCGGCATTACGGTGGGGTTATGGACCCAAAACTCAACCAATTCGTTGTCCACTGACCGGCAGCCGATGGTGACTGTCTGTCCGGCCTTGCTCGCTTCGAGCGCGTTTTTGACCATATTTTCCAGCACCCGCCGCAGGATAATCTCATCACTGCTGAAAATAATTTCCTGCGCATCGGAGGCTATTTGCAACTGACGTTCTTTGGCAACCGGGTGGGCTTTGTATGATTCTGTTGTTTCGTAGAGCAGGATTATGGTATTAATTGGGACAGGCAATACTGACAGCTCATTATTTTCGGCGGCGATGAGTTGCTTTTGGGCCTTGATTTCCTCAATCAATGCTCTGGAACGTCCTTGCAGGATTTTGGTCAGTTCCGGCAACTCATCGGGCGGGGAATCATCAAGCAGGTCGCTGATGCCTTGCAGCACTCCGGCTGTATTGAGAATATCGTGAAAGAAGATGCGCTCCAGCGCCCGGCGGCGCTTTTCGTGGCTGATATCGGTGACAACAAAAAACGAAAACAACTCATTCTCCATTTGAACCGGCGTCGCCCACACCCGCAGATCCAGAGCGTTGTTGTCCCGTTGAATAATACGGCACTCTTTGACAGCCTCCTTGCCACTTAAACTGGAGAGCAGAGCCTGCACTGCGCCACAGGTGGTACAAAATTCGGTGGTGCCGCACCCCCCTTCGGTTTCAAAGGCATGAATGCAGTTCAACACCTCGCCGGGACGCATCCCCAAAATTTGATTGAAATCTGCAAGCCCCAAAAACTTGAGCAATGCCTGGTTAGTGAAAACAATCTGTCGTTGTTGATTGGCTACCAGGCAGATGTTGGGAACCGCATCCAAAAATTGGCGCAACAGCATACTGTGGCTGAAAAACTCAGCTTGAGATTCCAGCATTGTCCGGCCCAGTCGTTCTGCCGGGGCGAAGGCGGTGGGTAATTTTGGTAAAGGATTGGTCGAATTCATTTGTCCCCCTCCGGATTGAATGAGACTCAAAATATGCCCTGCATTTTTGGACAATACCAGCAGTTTCATTGTATCATGCGGTTTGGAAAAGATGCATAAATTTTCTGTAAAGCTTTGGTAAATCTGACGTAAAATTCCATTCAAGAATCAGATTTTCCCCTACGCTTAACCAACGATTTGACCGACAGGCGGCTGTGGGATATCCAGCCGGACAAAAAAACGGAAATATGATACGCTAAAGTCTAAATCCGGCCCAAAGGTTCAATGCTGATGATAAACAGTCGCAATCAAACAAATATTAATTTCACCTGGCAGGCTTTATGGTGGCGCTTGTTGCTGACCGGCTTGTTACTGTTGGCGTTGGCCGGCCCCGGTTTGAGGCTCTTTAGCAACGCCACCACCTCCTCAGACAATCCTGCCCTGCCTACCCTGGAATTTCAAACCACGCCCTGACCTCCCCATTGCAAAGGACCGCGAAGAAAATAACTTCAGTATCTCAAACCTCACAATGCAAGTCGCCAAATGGGTGACTTGTTAATCCCCGGCCCAAAAATTCTTTTCTGATTGCCCATTTATAACGCTTTGAGTATCATGGGGGTATGTCCGTTTTCAAACGAGCCAACCCGTTTATCATAATCATAGCCGTCCTGTTGACCACCCTCTCCGGTCCATCGGCGCCGGAGGCACAGGCCCAATCCGGCGACCAGGTCGCGGCCTTGATGAGCCGGATGTCCATTGAAGACAAAGTGGGCCAGCTTTTCATTGTACCGTTTGTGGGCAACGAAGTCACCCCGGGTTCCGACATCTGGCAGCTTCTCACCGAATACAAAGTCGGTGGGGTTATTTTGCTGGCAGCCAACAGCAACTTCAACAATGATGAATCCGCACCCCGCCAGATTACCGAATTGACCAACAGCCTCAAAACCATTGCCTTTAATACCAACGGGATGCCGCTATTTGTGGCAATTGACCACGAAGGCGACGGCTATCCCTACAGCCGCATCACCCGCGGCACGGCCCCCATTCCCAGCCAGATGGCTATCGGCGCCACCTGGGATACCACTTATGCCGAGGACGTGGGCCAGATTGTGGGCCAGGAATTGGCTGCTATGGGCATCAACCTGCTGCTGGGGCCGGGCCTCGACGTTCTCAACGATCCCCGACCCACCGGCCGGGGTGATATTGGCATCCGGGTTTATGGCGGCGACCCCTACTGGGTGGGGCAGATGGGCCGGGCCTACATCCGGGGAGTTCACGCCGGCAGTAATGGTGGCGTAGCCACCGTCGCCAAACATTTTCCCGGTCACGGCGGCAGCGATCGCCTGCCCGACAACGAAGTAGCCACCGTTGACAAATCATTGCAGGAACTTCAGCGCATCGAACTGCCGCCCTTTTTTGAAGTGACCGGCAATCGTGTCGATGACTCCGGCGGCGTAACCGATGCCCTGATGTCCAGCCACATCCGCTACCGGGGCTTTCAGGGCGACATCCGCCAATTTACTGCGCCCATCAGCTTTGATACTGAGGGGATGAACACCTTACTCAATTTGCCCCAAATCGCGGCCTGGCGCGACAACAACGGCCTGATTATCAGCGACGCTCTGGGCGTGCCGGCGGTTCGCAAACATTTTGACCCCGCCCTGCAAACCTTTCCCCATCGTCGTATTGCCAAAGAGGCATTTTTGGCCGGCAACGATGTGCTGAGTCTGGTGCAGTTCGATCTGAACTCGATTTGGCCGGACCAGTTCGCCAATATCAAAGACACCATCTACTTTTTCCGGACCGAATATATCAATAATCCTGCCTTTGCCGCCAGTGTGGATGAATCGGTAGCCAGAATTTTGCGGCTCAAACTGAAACTTTACCCCGATCCCAGCCAGGACAGCCTCAACCTTAACCCCAATCAAGCTCTGGAAATCACCCGCCAGCCCCGCCCGGTTATCAACACCATTGCCCGCCAGAGTCTGACCCTGCTGTATCCCTCGCCGGAAGAGCTGCGAGTGCGCCTGCCGCAGCCACCCGGCCCGGCTGATACCATGTTGATTGTCACCGATACCAGGCTGGCCCGTGAATGTTTCACCGACAATTGCCCCACCCGCGACGACCTTTTTTTGTCCCGCGCCGCGATAGAAGATACCATCTTGCGTTTTTACGGGCCGGGCGCCACCGGCCAAATCCAGCCGGAGCAGATCAGCTCGATTACCTTTGCAGAACTCAAAATGGCTATGGGCAGCGCCATTGCGCCCGACGAGGACGCCGCGCCCAACCCCAAAATCCAGTTAACCGCGGATGAGGTTCGCCAACGCATTCAAGCCGCAAACTGGCTAATTTTTGCCACCCTGGATTTGAACACTGTCCGCTACGCCGATTCCGATGCCCTGAAACTGTTTCTGGCCCAGGAAGGGGGCGCCCTGCTCGATAAAAAAACTATCGTGCTGGCCTTTAACGCGCCCTACTATCTGGACACCACCGAAGTATCCAAATTGACCGCGTTTTTGGGCCTCTACAGCAAAACAGAACCGCACGTGCAGGCCGCAGTCCGCGCCCTGTTTGGCGAGGCCAATTTTCCCGGCGCCTCGCCTGTGTCTGTGGAAGGTCTGGGTTACAAACTGGTTGATGTGCTATCGCCCCGGCCTGATCAGGATTTAACTTTGAAACTGATTGAAGTCAGGCCGCCCGGCCGGATTGCCCCGGTGACAGTTGTGGCCGAAAGCAGCCCTATGGTTGATTACAACGGCCGGTTGGTACCGGATGGCACTCCGCTGGAATTCAAGGCCATCAAGGATGGGCAGCAAATTGCCGGGGTCGTGGGCCATACCGAGGCTGGCGTGGCTCAGGTGGCTCTGACCCTCCCGGCGCCGGGTGAGGTGGAAATCATCGCCGAAGCGGGGGCCAGTTTGGTATCGAATAAAATGACGGTTACCGTGCTGGCACCGCCCACAGCAACGCCTTTGCCTGCCACCGCGACGCCCACCGCCACGGATACTCCCGTGCCTCCGCCCACCGCCAGCCCGACCCCGACCGTCGCCCCCATAGACGCGACCCCGGTTGTATCCGGCACCGATACCGCGCCGGCTGAACCGTTGCCGCCGGCGGCCGCTGTCGGTGGGCCGCGCCGGTTAAATCAAGTTGATTTTTGGCTGTCGCTGGCAGTGATGGGTCTGGTCGGGCTAACTGGTTTCTGGCTGGGGCAACAAACCCAAAAACCGCTATCGCAACAGATACGGTTTGGGCTGTGGGTGGTTATCGGCGGCCTGGCAGCCTACGTACTGTATGGCCTGGGCTGGCTCAGACCCGAACAGTGGCTGTTTGAATCACCGTCGGCGTGGACCGGGCGGGGCATGATGCTCGGCCTGACATTTTTGTTCGCCCTGACCGGGATTGGGGTGGGACGGTGGCGTACGGTTGATCGTTGATAGCCGTATTGGCCCGTTATCCAAAGGTAATCCAGAGCGAGGCACCCAGCAGGACCGCGGCCAGCGCAATCAGCCCCCAGTTGTCAATAATGCCCTGCCGCAGCCGGTTACCGGGTGATGATTTATCACCCATCGGCGCGGTAACGGCTCCGCTGTACAATATTTGTTGCCAGCGGGCCACCGACGGCGAACGATCTTTGGGGTGGGGGGCCATCGCCATTAAAATGGCCTGGGCCACCCCTGGCGAAATTTGAGGGTTGATATCATCCGGCGGGGCCAGCGATTCCGGCGTCAAAAACCGTTCCTGGGCGCTGGCCGGAATCCGGCCGGTGACAAGGTGGTACACCGTGGCGCCCAGGGCGTACAGGTCGGAGCGGGCGTCGGTGTGGCCCAGGTGGTCAACATACTGCTCCAGCGGGGCATAAGGCAGACTGCCTGCCCCCTGCAAGCCGGTCAGGGTGTTGGGGTCTTCCGGGTCCAGCGGTTTGACCAGGCCAAAATCAACCAGTTTGACTCGATTTTCCGGGGTCAATTTGATGTTGGCCGGTTTGACATCGCGGTGCAGCACCACCGGCTGGCGAGAATGTAAGTAAGAAAGGGTATCGCACAGCTGGTCAATCCAGGCCAGTACGGTGGATTCATTCAGAAAACGGCCATTCCGGGCGGCCTCGGTTACAATTTCCAGCAAATCCTGACCCGGTACAAAATCCATAACCAGGTAATCCCGGTCGCCCTCGCTAAAATAATCGCTGACTTTGGGCAGACCGGGGTGATCCAGCCGGGCCAGCGTGGAGGCTTCCTGATAAAACTGGCGACGAGTAGCTTGCGCGGCCGAATCGCTGAGGGTGGGGTGCGGTAACGTTTCTTTGATGGCGCACTGCCGCCCGGTCAGGCGGTTATCATCCGCTTGATACACGGCCCCCATCCCGCCGGCCCCAATCAGACCGATAATGATATATCGTTCGCGCAGCACATCCCCCGGTTGCAGGTAGGTTGACACAGAACAGACCTCCACAGCCAACGTTCAAAGTTATGGACCGAGGAATAAAGAACTTCCCCATTTGGTAACTTGCGTATGAGGATTGAAATGCTAAAGTTGTTTTTCTCCGCGGCCGTGTGTAACACTATACCCCCATCTTTTATCGAATGTCAAACGGGAGAGACCCATGGAATATCTGCAAACAGAAAAAGCGCTCCTGATCTGGAAAGAGGATGATCTTATCAAAGATCAGTGGGTGCTGAATGACACGGACGGCGAAATAAAAATTGGCCGGTCCGCCGATTGCCAGGTCAGCCTGCCGGTGCGCTGGATTTCGCGCCATCACGCCACGCTCAGCTACCAGAACCGGCAGTTTGTGCTGACCGATGCCGGCAGCAAAAATGGCGTGTTTGTCAACGGGCAGCGCATCAGCAAACCCCGGCCCTTAACTGATGGCGATGTGGTCCAGTTGGCACCCGGCCTGGACCTGATTTATGTGGATAGCGAGGCCACCGCGCCGCTGCCGGGCCGGAGCGCCATCAGCCTGATGATTGATGAAGCTACCCGGCAGGTATTTGTGTACGGACAAGAAATTGTGCCGCCCCTGAGTCAACAGCAATATGAACTGCTGCGGCTGCTAAATCGGCAGCCGGGCAAAGTTTACAGCCGCGTCGAAGTAATCGAGGCGGCCTGGCCCGGCGAATCCGCCGAAGGGGTTACCGACGACGCGATTGACGCCCTGGTTCGTCGCTTGCGCCAGCGTTTGGCCGAAATTGAGCCGGAACACAATTTTATTGTCACGGTGCGCGGCTACGGTTTTCGGCTGGATGTAGGGGCCGTGTGAACAAGGATGAAGGATGACATAAAATATACCTCACACCCACAAACATCGCCAGGGTAGATTAGCAAGGTGAAATATGCTATACTCTCCGGTAAACATAGTTTGATCTTGGCAGAAACACGGGTTTCAAATGGAATCGCAACAAACAAATGAGTTAGCCCAACTTCGACAACGGGTAGCAGAGTTGGAATCGGTGGTGGCAGATTACAAAAATCTGGAGGAAGTACAGCGCCGCTTTGAGTTTATGGCCAATACCTCCAAAGATTTTATGACTCTCATCAACCGGGAACGGATTTATGAAGCTGTCAACCAGGCCTATTGCCTGGCCCATCAACTATCTGTCGAAGAAATTGTGGGGAAAACGGTGCCGGAAGTTTGGGGCGCAGAGCGCTATGAGGCGCAGATTAAAGATTATCTGGACACCTGCTTCACCGGCAAAGAAAGTCATTATGAAGGTTGGTTTCATTTTGCTACTCTGGGCCGACGTTATTTTAACGTGTCATACTACCCGTATCTGGATAACAGCGGAACAGTCACTCACGCGGTGGTGATTTCGCGCGATAGCACCCGGTATAAGCAAATTGAAGAGCGGCTCAGCCGCAGCGAGCAACGATACCGCCTGACCTCTGACCTGACCTCAAACTTTACTTACGCCTTCGGCCTGAGTCAGAGCGGAGAATTTCTGCTGGAGTGGGTCACCGATGCCTTTGAGCGCATTACCGGCTTCAGCGCGGAGGAGGTTGGTTCGCGGAGCCAGTGGCTCCAGATGACCCATCCTGAAGATATTTTCCAGTTAGACCGGCGGGAGCAAGCGCTGCAAGCCGGCCATATGAATGTGAGTGAATACCGAATTGTCACCAAGAGCGGCAACGTATGCTGGGTACGCGACTATATCCGCCCTATCTGGAGCCGGAAACAAAAACAGGTGGTGCGAATGTATGGCGCCGTACAGGATATTACGGCTCGCAAACAGGCCGAAGCAGAGCGGGAACGGTTTACCGGTATGCTGCGCACCGCTACCGATATTTCCCGTCGAATCACCTCTGTACTCGACTTCCAGACCTTGTTACCGGAAATTGTGGCGTTGGTGCAAAATCGGTTTGACGTGTATCAGGTAAATATCTATCTTCTGAATGATGACGACAATCTGGTCATCGAAGCCGGAGCCGGCGTTAACAATAACTCGATGCCGGAAAAATTTAAGGAGATTGACAGTAAGCATCCGCACAATCCGGTGACACGCGCCGCCAGAACCCAAAAAACGGTCTTGATCAATGATGTTGAATCCGACCCAACGTTTGTTCATCACCCTCTCCTGCCTCTGACCCGCGCCCAGGTTTGTATTCCCCTGACAGAAAATAACCGGGTACTGGGCATCCTAGATGTGCAGGATAGCCGGACTGACCGTTTTCAGCCGGTTGATCTTGATACGCTAAATATTTTAGCGGCCCAAATTGCGGTTGTTATCCGCAATGCCCGGCTGGTTGATTTGTTACGAATTAGCGAAGAAAGGTATGCTCTGGCCGCCCACGTGGGCAAAGTTGGGGTTTGGGATTATGATATAGAAACAGCCCAGTTTTACCTGGCCCCCAATTTAAAGGCTGTCCTGGGCTACAGCGACCGCGAAATTGAAAGCTGGGATGATGTACGTAAAAAAATAATTCATCCCGACGACCTGGCTGCCATCCGGACAATTATGAAAGCCCATCTGGAAGGGCTGACCCCCGAATTTGCCATGGAATTCCGTATGCTTCACAAGGATGGTTCCACCCGTTGGATGCTGGCCCGCGGGGTAGCTTTTAGGAGTGAAACCAACAGCCCCGTCCGCGTGACCGGAGCCATCACCAACATCACCGAACTAAAACGTATTGAGCAGGCTTTACAATACCGGGTCGCCCTGGAAACATTTGTCACCACGATGTCTACCCGCTTTATCAACATTTCCGCGGAAGACATCGATCAGGAAATCAACAACGCCCTGGGAATTATCGGCCAGTTCATCGAAGCCAATTGTGCCTGTATTGCCCTGGCCAACCATGAGAATCATTTGTCTGTTAAGTACCACTGGCACGCCAAAGAGACACCAATCTCAATGACTTCAGCCAATGTTTTGCCCCTCGACCAATTATCCTGGCTGAGTGATCGCCTGTACCGGCTGGAGACAGTCTATATCCCCCACATAGACCGGCTCCCCCCGGAAGCCCAACCGGAAAAAGAATATTTCAGCCGGCACCAGTTTCAGTCACTCATTGCTGTTTTAATGACGTTTTCTGAAACCACAACCGGCATATTGGTTTTCGGCAATATCAGCCAGGAAAGAACCTGGACAAATGATACCATCGAGCCGCTGAAACTGGTACGCCAGATGTTTATTAATACACTGGAACGAAAGCGGGTTGAAGAACAAATTCAGCAGTCGCTCCAAGAAAAAAACATTCTATTGCAAGAAGTTCATCATCGGGTCAAAAATAACCTGCAAATTATTTCCAGCCTGCTCTATCTGCAATCTACCTACACCAGCTCCCCCGATACCGAGACCATTTTGCTGGACAGCCAGAACCGAATTTATTCAATGGGCCTGATCCACGAAAACCTGTATCAAACCAAGCAACTATCCAACCTGAATATGGCCCGCTACATTCGTAATTTGCTGGACTATTTAATGCAAAGTTATGCCACGTCGCCCGGCTATGTCAGGCTGGAAACCAATTTACAACAGATTTCATTTGATGTTAGCACCGCTATCCCCTGCGGCTTATTGATTACCGAGTTGGTTTCCAATTCGCTCAAACATGCCTTTCCTCAAGAACACCGTTGGCCTGAGGAACATCAGCATCAATTATGGGTCCGCTTACAGCAACACACCGAAACAGAAATCAAGCTGGAAATTGAGGATAATGGTATTGGCTTGCCGGTCGCAGCCCATCTTAAACAAAGCCAAACACTGGGCTTTAAATTGATTGACCGCCTGGTGAGCCAGTTGAAAGGTACTTTGACTTTTGACCGGAATGAGGGTACCCTTGTCAGAATAATTTTCCCCTACGAATGAGTTAAACAAAAGGCTAAAATCACCTGTTTCTTGGGTTTTAGTTTGGTTCAATTTGCGGTAAAATAAAACTGTATGAATGTTAGATTTTATGTTTTTGAATAGGAAAAAGAATGCCTTCTCCTCGAATACTAATCGTTGAAGACGAAACCGTTGTCGCCCTGGGCATAGAACATCATCTGGAAGATCTGGAGTATAACGTCGTCGGCGTCGCGGCCTCCGGTGAACAAGCCCTGACCCTGGCTCAGCAACTGCAACCGGACCTGGTGCTGATGGACATTCGGCTTGACGGTGAAATGGATGGGGTTGAAGCCGCGGCCCAGTTGCGCGCCGGCTTCAACATCCCGGTTGTCTACCTGACTGCCCATGCCGATAGAATGACACTCAATCGGGCCAAGATTACCGGCCCCTTTGGCTACATCACCAAACCCTTTCAGGAACGAGACCTGCGCATCAGCATTGAAATGGCCCTGTACAAGCATGAGATGGAACATAAATTAGCGGAACGAGAACAATGGTTGTACACAACCCTAAAAAGTATCGGCGACGCAGTTATCACCACTGATACGCAGGGCCGCATCAGCTTTATGAATCCCGTCGCCGAAAAATTAATCGGCTGTTCCCGGTCCGAAGCCGAAGGCCAGGATTTGCTGGATTTTTTCAAAATTGTGGATGAAGACACCAACAACGCCATCAAAAACCCTGTGCTTGACGTTATCAAAACCGGTAAAACCATCGAACTGAGCAACCATACCCTGCTGATTGACCGCTCCGACAACCAAATCCCCATCGCCGACACCATTGCCCCTATCACCAATTCCCATGGTCAGGTTATCGGAGCCGTATTAGTCATTCAGGATATTACTGAGCGCCGGCAGGCCGAACAGGAGCGGGAAAAACTCATCGCCGAACTACAGGAAGCGCTGGATACCCTGAAAGTTCTGAGCGGAATCTTGCCGATTTGCGCCAGCTGCAAAAAAATTCGGGATGATGAGGGTGAGTGGCACGCCCCAGAGGTGTACATCCGCGACCACTCCGACGCCGAATTTAGTCACGGTCTTTGCCCTGATTGTGCTGTCAAGTTATACCCCGAATTTTACAAAAAATAAGGCGGTATATTACAGAAAAGTGCAACCGTAATGTTGGGATTAATACAAAAGCCTCTCATTTTTTGACATGTTGGGGCTTTTTTTTATAATAACAAAGATTAGCTTAAACTAAAAATATTTTTAGCCACCAGAAACAAATTTAATTATGGCAAAACTAGAAGAATCTACAGAACGCATTCTCAGTGAAGATGCCCTCAAACACATTCATAAATTTGAGCGACAAGGTCGCCGGCCCACCGTCGAAAGCGTAGCCGGCGCCCTGCAAACCTCGTTGGATGAAGCCGCCACATTGCTGCACAAAATGACCGCCCATCACCTGGTTCAAATCCACGGCGATGAGTTTCACCTGACCGAAACCGGGCAGGAGTACGCCCTGCAAATAATTCGGGCGCACCGGCTGTGGGAACGGTATCTGGCCGATGAAACCGGCTTTCCGGAAGAAGAGTGGCACAACCGGGCCGAACAACAGGAACACCGGCTTACCCGCGCCGACACCGAAGCCCTGTCCGCCCGGCTGGGGCATCCCATCCACGACCCGCACGGCGACCCTATTCCGATGTCTACCGGCCAATTTGTGCCGCACGGCGGCCAGCCGCTTTCCCGGCTGCCGGTTGGCCAGGTGGGCCGTATTGTCCATGTGGAAGATGAACCGCCGGTTATTTACGCCCAATTGGTGGCCGAGGGGTTACATCCCGGCCTGGAAGTGCGAATCGTTGAAGTTTCACCGCAGCGCATCCGGTTTCTGGCCGAGGGGCAAGAGCGGATTCTGGCCCTCATGCTGGCCAATAACGTATCGGTGGTGGTGCTGGAGGCCGAAGCATGTATCGAGGCCGAAGTTTGCGACCGATTGACCGACCTGAAGCCGGGCCAAACCGGCCAGGTAATCAGCCTGTCGCCGGCCTGCCGGGGGCTGGAGCGTCGCCGCTTTATGGATTTGGGCATTTTACCCGGCACTACCATCACCGCAGAAATGGTCAGCCCCAGCGGCGACCCCACGGCCTACCGCATTCGCGGCGCGCTAATTGGATTACGTCGGGAGCAGGCAACGTTAATCAATATCTCTCGAATCGACGAATGAACGCATCGACGAACAGGCAAATCTCAAATCTCCAACCCCTAATTTGACTGCCCTGCTGTTGGCCTGATTTGTCTTTTTGAAAAATTACAGTCTGAGGAATCACTATGACTATCCCTCTTAACTTAACCGCCGCCCATGGCTGCGAAACATGCCCCTCGCACAACGTGGGCAACCTGATAAAACTGGGCATTGATATGACCGCCTGGGATTTTGTTGTGGCCCTGGCCGGCAATCCCAATACCGGCAAAAGTACCATCTTCAATGCCTTAACCGGCCTGCGGCAGCACACCGGCAATTGGCCCGGTAAAACCGTCAGTCGGGCTGAAGGTGGTTTTTCTTACGATGACCACCAATACAAAGTGGTTGACCTGCCCGGTACCTATTCGCTGCTGTCAACCAGCCTGGATGAGGAAGTGGCCCGCAATTTTATTCTATTCGGTCAGCCGGATGTGACCGTAATTGTGGCTGACGCCACCCGCCTGGAACGAAATTTGAATTTGGTGCTGCAAGTGCTGGAAATCACCGACCGGGCCGTCGTCGCCCTGAATTTGATGGATGAAGCTCAGCGCCACGGCCTGACCGTTGATGATCGGTCATTGACCCGCGATTTGGGGGTGCCGGTGGTACCCACCAGCGCCCGTTCCAAAGAAGGCATCCCGGATTTGCTCCAGGCCATCAGCCAGGTAGCGACCGGGGCCTATGTGTGCAAACCGCATCAACTCAAAACCGATCCCCCTGGCCTGAAACAGGCCCTGGCCGAGTTGATTCCGCAAATAGAGGCGGCGTTTCCCGGCCTGCCCAATGCCCGCTGGGTGGCTCTGCGCCTGCTCGATGGCGACCAACGTATCATCGAAGCCATTGAGCGGGGAGAATTGGGCGATTTGACCCGCGACGACCCGGGCGAAACTACCGGCAACCTGCACCGGCAGTTGGAGGCAACCCCCTATGCTTAACCAACCGCAATCACAACCCCGACCAGCCTTCGACATTCTGGAAACGGCCAACCAGCTACGCTGGCAGGTGGGCAACAACGTCCACGAAAGCCTGGTCGAGGCGCTCTACACCGATGCCGCCCGCATTGCCGACCGGGCCGTGGCCTATCCGGATAAACCGCCTCGCTTCAATCTGGACCACACCATTGACCGGCTGGTCACCAGCCGCGTGTGGGGCTTTCCGTTGATGTTCTTGCTATTCACCCTGGTTTTCTGGCTGACAATTTCCGGGGCCAATGTGCCGTCGAGTTGGCTGGCTACAATCCTGCTCGACACCATCCATCCTGTACTAAAAAGCGGAGCCGCGGCCATCGGCCTGCCCTGGTGGCTGGACGGGCTGCTGATAGACGGCATGTATCTGGCTACGGCCTGGGTGGTCAGCGTGATGCTGCCGCCGATGGCCATCTTTTTCCCGCTGTTTACCCTGCTTGAGGATTTTGGCTATTTGCCGCGGGTCGCTTTTAATCTGGATAATCTTTTCAAAAAATCCGGGGCGCACGGCAAACAGGCCTTGAGCATGATGATGGGGTTTGGCTGCAACGCGGCCGCGATTGTCTCAACCCGCATCATTGACAGCCCCCGCGAACGGCTGATTGCCATTATCACCAACAATTTTGCATTGTGCAACGGCCGTTGGCCCACCCAAATTCTGATCGCCTCATTATTTATAGGGGTGTTGGTGCCGACCTATTGGGCCGGGATAATCTCGGCGCTGGCGGTGGTGGGCATCGCCTCGCTGGGCGTGGCGCTCAGTTTTGTGGTGTCCTGGGGCCTGTCGCACACCTGGCTCAAGGGCCAGGCTTCGACGTTTAGCCTGGAACTGCCGCCCTACCGCCCGCCGCGCTTCTGGCAAACCATCTACACCTCTCTCATTGACCGCACCATTTATGTGCTGTGGCGAGCCATTGTCTTTGCAATGCCGGCCGGCGCAATCATCTGGCTAACGGCTAATATTCATTTCGGCGGAATCAGCCTAGCCGAATATTTGGTCGGCTGGCTTAATCCGTTTGGGGTTCTGTTGGGCTTAAACGGGGTGATTTTGCTGGCTTACGTGGTAGCCATTCCGGCCAACGAAATCGTCATTCCCACGGTGTTGATGCTAACCGTACTGGTAACGGGGACGCAGGGGGTCGGCTCCGGGACCGGGGTGATGTTTGAACTGGGGCAAGGCGAAACAATGTCTCTGTTCAAGGCCGGGGGCTGGACCCTGCTGACCGCGGTGAACCTGATGCTCTTCAGCCTGATTCACAACCCGTGCAGCACCACCATTTACACCATTTACAAAGAAACCGGCAGCCTCAAATGGACGTCGGTGGCCGCCCTGCTGCCGTTAGGGATGGGCTTCGCGGTGACGTTTGTGGTGGCTCAGGTGTGGCGGCTGGTTGCCTGATGTTTACTGGGGTTCGATTACCCGGTATGCTTCCAACTCAACGCCGACTTTCTTTTTGGTGTATGTAACATCCAGAGCCTCGGTTTTGACGGACTCGCCGGCCAGCCGACGGGTGAAGGCATCAATGTAAATTTCGCTTTCGGTGCGGCCTTTGATCGCCATTTTACTCAACTTGCTCGACATATTGACCGCAGGACCAACCATGGTGGCTTCCGGCCCAACAGTGCCGGTTTTGACTTTGCCGGTACTGACCCCGATGCCCATACCGGTTTGGGCAAACTCCTGCCCCTGCCGTTTCCATTTGTCGCGGAGGGTCACATAAGCCTCTCTCATTTTAAAGGCCGCCATTAAAGCCGCCTTGACCGGCACTGTCTCGTCCTCGTGCTGGTCCGGATTGTTGCCAAAGACGCCCATCACGCTGTCGCCCAGGCTTTTATCCATAGCCCCCCCGGCCTGCACAATAATGCTCGACATCCGCAGCAGGTATTCATCCAAAAAAGCGACCATCAGCTCCGGCCCGATAGAGTTAGTCAAAAAGGTGGAGCCGTGGATATCGCCCATAATCACCGTAACCTGATCCTGACTGGTCAACTCCGCGATGTAGCCGGGGTCGTAATACCGGTCCAGGTCAACCCGGCGCCCGATTTGCCGGTCGCGCAGCAGACGCAGGCTGGAAGTTTCGGCCAGGCGGTGGGCAATGGTGGGGAACTTTTTGACGACCGCGTCAAAATCATGGCGGCTGATGGCCAGCAGTCGGGTTGGTTTGGTGGCCCGAATGGTGGCGGTGCGGGGCACAGCCCGAAGCAGGGCAATTTCGCCAAAAAAGTTACCCGGTCCCAGCCGGTTAATCACCCCCACCGGATGCTTGCCGATTTCCGGGGCCAGCACCTCCACCTCGCCAATTTCGATGATGTAAAATGTATCGCCCATTTCTCCCATGTGAAATACAATCTGGCCCGGCTGAAATTCGACCACCTTAATCCGGTTGGCCAACAGCACGCTTTGCTCCAGCGTCATCTTGCTGAGAATAGGAATCTTCTCCAGCACCTTTATCACGCCGGTGGACAGGGCTTTTTCCAAAATCGCTAACTGGGTTTTGGCTTCGACATAATCCGGTTTCAGCTTGAGCGCAGTACGGAAGGCGTGGCGAGCCGACCTGTAGTCGCGCAAAATTTTGTAAACGGTGCCGGCGTTGTAATAATGATACGGGTTGTGCGGCTCAAGCTGGGTGGTGGCCCGGAAAATCGTCAGGGCTTCAATGTATTTTTTCTGGTCGTAATAGGTCAGGCCAAGCTGGTTGTATACATCCACAAAGTCGGAGCGCAGGCGGATGGCCTCTTCCAGATGCACAATGGCCCGCTCAAACTGGTCAACCTGGCGGTACAGCGAGCCAAGCTCGTACTGCACCTCGGCCGAGCCGGGATTCTCTTCGACAGCCATAAGCAGGTAACTGAGCGCCTCCGGGTAACGGCCCAGTTGGCGGCTGGTCAGACCCACGCTGAACAGCAAGGCAAAGTGCTGTTCCATGGGCAGGCTGCGCTCCAGCTTGTTGAGGGCGGTGGCCGTGTCTTCGCCGGAATTGGCCAGACATTGGGCCGCCAGCCAGATACGGGCATAATCATTTTGCCGTCCCAAAATCCTGGAATACAGCTCAATTTTATCCGGGACGATGCCGTACAACAGCACAATCGTCCCCTGCCAATGACGGCGGTCTGTTTCGGTATCCAGATAGGCGCTAATCTGGTCAAGACGGTCGCGCAGAGCCAGGGCCGCGAAAAATTCCTGATAGGTATGGTGGGCAAACTCGATTTTGGTGCGACTGTTGGGATAACGGATCAGGCCGCTGTGCTTGATTTCTTCGTGAATATCCTGGGCCGTAATTTGTTTGAGGGCCTGCATTTCGCCGCTGGGCGCGTCGCGGCGATAGACGTTCAGCCGGTCGGCAATTAGTTCCAGCCAACGCGTGTATGGAAACGTCCATACCTCTTCGGTTTGCATCGTGATGCCCAGTTCACTTAACACCCGGCGGCGCAGACGCAGCGGGGCGCGCGATTTGGAGCGTCCGAATATTTTCCACCATTCGCTATCGGTCCGTTCCAACAGTTCGTTGGTGAACACATCAAACAGCACCCCCCGATTTTTGGGCAGGGCTTCGTCTCCCCGTTTGGCAATCTGGGCAAACATATACAGGGCCAACGGCGACTGGGCCAAATCTTCCAGTTGGGGTGCGCTGTAAATTTCTTTGGCCACTTTGCGGCCCTTTTCGGCCCGCAGATAATTCACCAAAAAGGCCTCGATATCTTCGCCGGCCAAACGCTGCAACACCGCGGTTTGGAAGCCGTTCAGCCCGGTATAATCCTGAGTGCGGCAGGAAATCACAAAATAATGCTGGATGTTTTGCCGGATGAACTCATCGAGTTTGGGCCGGATTTTTTGCTGACTGGGCATTTCATTCAACCCATCCAGCAAAAAGCAGAGGCCCTTCAACGGCGTATTGTCCGGAGTCTTGCCGCTGAGCAGATTGGTGATGGCCGCGTCCGTTTCCAGTTCGTGAATATCGTAGCTTTTGAAAATATCCCGCATCAGGCTGTTGATGCTTTTGCCGGGGGTGAGGGTATTCAGCTTGATAAAGACAGGCAGAATAATGGCCTCAGATGAATTTGCGAGCAGGTGTTCGGCCTGGCTGGCTTTATCAAACATTAAACGGCGCAGGGCGGTGGTTTTTCCGGCGCCGGCCTCGCCCAGAATGACGGCGTGCTGGTCGGGCATAATTAGCTCGCGCACGTCTATGGGGGTGTGCCGTTGCAGACTGACCCCTTCCATCGCAAAACGGCGCAGCGGCGAAACGATTTCCTGGGGGTCCTGCATGCGGGCCTCCAGGCGACGGTTAGCCACCTGGTTGATGGTGTTAAACACGGCCGGCGCTTTTTGTTTAATGAGATTAAGGGAATCTTTTGTGATTTCGACAAATTTTGAGGCGCGGGCAGTCCGGGCGGTAGCGGTGCGGGGGATACCTTTGAGCAGGGCAATCTCTCCAAAAAAATCCCCCTTGCCCAACGTAGCAATGACAATTTCGTTTTCCATCGCGTCCGGCACCAAAATTTCCACCCGACCACTGACAATGACATAACACCGGTCCCCTTTTTGCCCCTGCCGGAAAATAGTTTTAGCCGCGTCGTGGCTGGTGGTTTCCGACAATAACGGGGCCAACTGCCGCAGCTCTTCGTAAGAGAGAGTGTGCCGGGGAGAATAGGGGCTGGCGCTCAAAGCCCGGCCGGCTTTGAGGGGCAGGTACAAATCTTTCCAGATACTATAATCCGGGTCTTGCAGCAGCCGGTGCAGATAACGGCGCAGGGGAGGCAGCTTGTCCTGGGGCTGACTGGGTTCCTGTTGTGCGGTTCTACTGTTGTTGAGGGGCAAGCCGCCGTTAAAGCTAAAAAAATGACCTTTCCAGCTCCAAAAATCGGGGGCGTTACGAGCCAGCTCCGTGACAAATTGAGCCGTACCCCAAATAATAATCGGCTGGGCAATAAGGGTCAGGCGGTCGCGCAGAAAATTGAGCAGGGTAATAAACTTGCGGCGCTGATCATCGCTGTATTTTTCTATGCCGATGACAAATATAACAATGGCGTTATATTTGCCGGTCAGCTCCAGATTTTTAAAGCGGGAATGGTCGGTCAGGTCGGTGAGGCTGCGTACCAGGTTGGTTTCTTTGGCGCTCACCTCGTAGCGGTACAGGTAAATACCTTCCGCTTCCAGACGACGTCGGAAATAATCCAGCAGCCGGGTACGCAAATCCAAATCATCACACTCGGCTACCGCCAGCCCGCCCAAATTGCTCATCCGCAACATAGCCAGCAACATTCGAATTTCATCGGGGAAGCGAGCTGCAAACTCGTCCGCCTCAATGGGGTTCATGCGGACTCCTTATCAGGCCACTGACGGTTCATGTTGCTGCTCCGTTTGCCATTCATCCAACAGTTCAGAAACTACCGGATGCACATCAAACCAACCTTTACCGTTGGGATAAAACAAGACACACAACGATTCCAGGTGACGCATATTCACATCGGCCCGACTTTTGGTTTTGCGTACTCTTTCAAGTTCCCGGTAGTCATTGTGCTCAAGAATACGATAATATTCGCTCTTGAGTCTGTTTTTTTGAAATTCAAGCGCGCCGTGAGTAATCTGGCTCAGGCCATATTCCTCGCAATAGACGCAACAACCCCGGATGACCCGGATCAGTTCCCGCAAAATGCCGCCGGTCATATCAATCGCGGCTTCGACCACCCCTTCCTCGAACAAATCGGGGTGTACCCGCCGGAAAATAATTTCGCGCAGCGTATTGACGTCCGGCGCGTCGGGGGGTTCGGGCCGGCTTTCTTTGGTCCGCACCTTGAACATCGGCATATATTTGAATTCCAGAAATTGGCCAATGTGTTTGTGGGCAGAATCGTACAGGAGAGAAATCGGCGCGCTGTAAATGGCAAAGCACTCAAACGAGGCCAGGCTCTTCATGTGTTCTCTGAAGATGTTCAGTGCGGCATCCAGTGGTTGGATTTTGTCCAGATCGTCAATAATCAGCAAAATACTTTTGCCGGTCACTTCGGAAACTTCGTGGATCAACTCGTTGATGAGATGAATCAACTCCGGCAAAAATTTACGGACTCTGGCCCGAATACCCTCCCGAATTTCGCCTTCACTTTTGAGGCGAACATCAAGCAAACGAAGCAGGCTGCCCAGGCTAACTTCCATGCCCATTTTCTGGTTGAGGTTAGGTTGGGCGGGTGCGGTTCCCTGAGTTTGGTATAGCCAGTCGTATACCCGCCGGGCGGGTGAATCATCTATGGATTGGTCCAGTCGTTCCATTTCTCGATAAATGCCCAAAATGATTGAGAGGGCAATATCAACAAATTCAATGTTATACAGGCCCACCACTTCACTCACCGAATATTGAATAGGCAAAAAATTCTCTTGCAGGAATTTGGCGCGGCCTTCGCCGGCCTCTATCAGGTTGGCCAGGCGATAAAGCTCGGTACTTTTTCCGCAGCCGGTATGGCCTACAAACAAAAATTTGGAGTGGTTCAGTGGTTGGGTCTGCCCCCCGGCTTCCAACTCGCTCATAATAGATTTTATTTCAGAATGAAACTCCCGCTCCACATAAAAGCGGTCAATATCCGATCCTTGCAGAGGGCGCAGATAGTTGGTATTCGCATAAGCGTCAATGAAATTTTTGGCGGCTTCCGGGTAATTTTGATTCTGTGCCATAGTAACCTCGGGGGGATTAAAAAAATTATATGTCAACCAGCTTAATTGTTAAGATTATATCATTGACCACTCGATGTTACAAGAAAATAATTCTTTTGTTAAGTGATTAAACGCTTCGGTGAATTGATAATCTGTTATTGTGAGGGTTGTCGGGGTTTGCTCCACTCTCAAACTGTTTGGTTCAAAAACCATTCCCAACAGCCGCCGAAAAGCTATCGGCTGTTTTTCGGCAATTATCATCAATTCGTTTTCGATGGATGTACCATTGATAATTTTCAGGGCGTTTAATATTTCATCTTGGATAGCTGCTTTTTCGGTGATGTTGGCGCGCTCCACAATCAAACGCTGTTCACTCTCTCGTAGTTCTGTTATTTTTTTGGCGGCATCATCTTTGGTCAGGATGCCGGCGGCCAGGGCATCAACGAGCCGTTGTCGCTGTTCTTTGATAACTTTCAATTCCCCATCAATTGCCGCCTCTAATGCTTCCTCGCTAACTGTCTTGCCATATTCGTTAGCGGCATCATTTAAAATGCGCTCCATTAAACCGCTGTCTTTTATCGTTTCGGCAATGAGGGTGATGGTCGCTTCAACCAGCGAATTATGGCGATAATGTCGCCCGTGTTCGCAAGCTGTTTTGCCAAACTTGCGCCGGGTAACACAAGAATAATATTGCCCTATTCCCCCTTGTTTCGCTCCCACCATCGCCCCGCCGCAAGTGCCACAAACAACAAAACCGGTAAATGGATATTTGCCTCTTGCGCCGGGTGTGGGTTTTCTGCGTCTGTCTATTAGCAATTGTACCCGTTCAAACTCTGCCACTGGGATTATTTGCAAATCAGGACGATGGATAATTTTGTCGGTCAGCTTGGTTTCATAAATCCCGATGTATAATTTTCGGTGGGCAATCTTGCGGAGAGAGCCAGGCATAAAACGCTTACCGTTGCGGGTAGTGTACCCGGCTTCGTTAAGCACAATAGCAGTTCGTCCGATGTTGCCGCCGGTAGAAACGAGGGTATAAAAAATCATTCGGACCAATACAGCCTCTTTGTCATCTATAGTCAGGTCGGTTTCTTTTTTCCCCCCATTGATAGTATGGGAAAACTTGTACCCTACTGGTGGCCTGCCGTATGAAAGTTTGCCGGCTTCGGCCCGTGCCACCATTCCCCGCCGGGCACGTTTCTTTATCCGCAATGCCTCTTTTTTGGAAACAGCCATATTGATGTCGGCGACAAAATCGCTGTCATCATCGGCAAAATCATAAGTGCCGGTGTGGGTGTGGACTATCACGCCATACTCAATAAAGGCGGTTCGGATGGTTTCATAGACAACCCGCTCAACCGGGCGAGCGAGCCGGTCAAGGTCTTGGACGATAACCCGTTGCACTTCGCCGGCTTCGATGCGGTCCAAAATTCGCATCATCTTGGGGCGGCCTGACAGGGTTGTGCCGCTGCCAATTTCTTTGATATATTCCCACGAATAACCGCGCTGTTCGGCAATCCTGATGCCTTCGGTTCTGGCATTAACCCGGCTGTAGTTATCCTCTTGCATTCTGGTGCTGGCTCTATCATAAATGATTGCGTGCATTTTCATCGAAAAACCTCCGTGTACTGTGTACGTGTACCCGTGTACCCGCCTTTTTTGAGCCGGTACACGGTACACGGTTATTGATATTTGCTCAAAATGGTTTTAATCTGTTGGGTTTGTTTGCCGCCGGTGCTGCCGAACACTTGCCGGGCAATCTCGTTGTAACTTTCGCCGGCATCGGCCAGGGTGATTATTTGCGCTTCCTGTTCGGTGGGTTCTGGTTCAAGTTCGATGGGGTCATCATCGCCACCGGGCGAGCCGCCAACAAAACGGCCCGGCAATGTTGCCGGTGCTGGCCCGTTGCCGCTGTCGAGTGTAGCACTTCGCTGGCCCTCGATATTCTGCAATCGGACTATGGCAAAACCGTCTTTTAAATCGCCTTCACCCTCGATCCCGATTGCCTTCACCCTCTCGCTGTGGGTTGCCACAAAAACCGAAAACGCCGCTTTTCGGCTTTCGGTCAACAGGGTTTTGATGGTATCGGCGGCATTGCCGACATTCTGGACAATGGCGCGCCATTCGTCAATTATAACCGTTATGCGCCGGTGCTGGCCCTCGCCCACAATGCCTTTGCCCAAATCGTCATAGCGTTTGGTCATCAATTGCACGAGTGCCGTTAATGCCCGGTCAATCTCGCTGTAATTGCGCCCTATCCCAACCACCTTGCCGCCGGGCCATTTACCCGGCCAGCTGTGGGGGTCAATCACAACCACGTCCGAGCCGGTCAGCCGCCGGGCGATAAGCCATTGTAGCAGGGTGGTTTTTCCGGCATCCGATGCGCCCACAATGAGACAACGTTGCACGGCATCAAGAGCCGGTAGCAGGTCAACCGGCGCGGCTTGCATCGCTTCGGCGGCATCAAGAGCCGCCTCGATTAAGTTAATGGGCCGGTCAGGGTGGTACACAATTCGCTGTGTGCGGGGTAGGGCGATGATGTCGCTTTCCATCCGGGCTTTATCGGCCTGATAACCCAACAGCCGCACTTCCTGTTGGCGATGGGCCAGGTCGAGCCGGGCCAGTTGCCAGTTGTGCCAAAGGTGCAAGGCTCTACCCACCACCGCCACCAAACCGCCACCGGTCAGGGTCAACCCGCCGGCCAGCAAAATAACGGCTGTTTCACGCCGAAACAAAAGCATTGCGGCGATGATGATAACCGATACAAACAGCCCCACCGTGAATTGAAATTTGAAACTAACTGTTGAAAATCGTAATTCGCTTTTCATCGCCGTTTACCTGTATCGGTGCTAACCCGTACTGTTTCAGCCGGTGCATAAATGCCGCCTCTATCCCGGCGGCTTGCGCCACCATAAACAGGGTGCGGATGTCTGCCCCGCCACTAATGGCAAGAGCCGATAGCACGTTGAAAAGTTCGTCATTCTGTAACATCCCAATGGGTACACCCTCACGCATTTTTCACCATCCCGTTGCCGTTGCCATTTACGGTGGCAAGTTCGGCGCGATAGTTGCGGATGGTGGCCCTTGAAACGTCAAGCTGTTTTGCCAGTTCGCTATTGTTGGCTTCCGGCTGTTGGTCCAGTAATTGCCGCAATTGTGACAACCGGGCTTGTTTGGTATCGGCGCGGGTTTCGTTGTATTGGTCAAGGGGGGTGGTAACACTTTGTGATGTCGGCGGGGTGCTGGCCTGTCGAGCCTGCCGCTTGGCTTGTTTCTTGGCTTCGGCCTGGGCGTGCTGTCGGTCATCGCTCAACAGTTCTGACAGAAACAAAACCAAAATCGGCAACGAGCCGGCCAGGATATAGGGCTTTGTTGCCACCATCCAACCGGGCAAGCTGCCGCCGGCGAGCAAGCCATAACTCAGGTTTCCGTAAATGCTGATGACGGTAAACAGCGAAACACCAAACCATAACGGTTTGGTGCTGCGTTTTGCCGCTTTCCGTTGCCGGATGGAATAAGCCAGGGCAAACAACCCGGCATCAATTGCCACCGCTTGTAACCAGCCCATAAAAACGTTGCCGTCTACACTGGCAAAGATTGCCGCAAGATGTTTCAGCGAGCCGGCCAGGGCGAGAGCGAGAGCGAGCCACAAAAGATAGTTGACACTAAACTTGCCGGTCATCGCTG
>Ga0180430_10001455_pt1 | contig 23027 bp, 32 predicted proteins | sample SS_ome_9_FD_132999 | JGI IMG/M metagenome (GOLD analysis project Ga0180430, IMG submission 132999) | Hypersaline lake sediment archaeal communities from the Salton Sea, California, USA - SS_1_S_2 metaG | ecosystem: Environmental > Aquatic > Non-marine Saline and Alkaline > Hypersaline >... | reverse complement strand
ATTCCAGGTCTTGTGCGTCGACGCGAAGAGGAAAAGCGGTTATTCTTGGCGAAAGTTAAGCATCCACTCTTGAGCAAGTCCATCCTTGCGAAGCAGGACACCTGGCTGAAGAAGCGCATGGCTGACTCGACCCTGCTCGCTCCTGAAGAAAAGCTGTTTGTGCCCGAGGGTTCCGCGTGGGAATGGTCGGAGCTGACGATGTACGCTGGGCAGAGGCATCAAGCTGTCAAGCTTCTGGCCGATCAGAAGACTTGGTTTATCTGGCCCGACCACTGGAAGATTATTAATGATGTTCCTGATGATGCGCATACTTACAAAAAATCTAGTGAAATAAAATTAGAAGTTCCGTACTATTCGCAGCGTGATAATTATCGTGATGCTGATAGAACTTGTTTTAGTAGTAGTTGCGCCATGCTTTTGGCTGGTTTAAAACCGGAAGCCATTGATAGCGATGATGACTATATAGAGACCGTATTTACTATTGGAGATACGGTCGATGCTTGGGTTCAATTGACTGCTCTTGAACAGCATGGAATTAGAGCTAAGTTTTACCAAGATGGAAACTGGGATTCTGTAGAAAAACTTTTAAGGGATGGTATTCCGGTTCCTCTTGGAATTCTTCATCACGGCCCTGTTAGTGCCCCGACAGGAGGTGGACACTGGATCTGCGCCGTGGGAATTACAGCAGACGACAAGAGCATAATCGTCCACGATCCCTGGGGCGATCTTGATCTCGTTGGCGGTAGCTATTTAAGTTCTAACGGTAAATATCTTAAATACTCAAAGAAAAATCTCGGTCCTCGCTGGTGTGTCGAAGGACCTAATTCCGGGTGGTATATTGGTGCCGTTAAGTGAGATCCCCGTGGACACAAGCTATCTCAAAAACTGGGACTGTGAAGCTGAAAACCGCAAAGCTGAGTTTATGGAATACTTATACAAGCAATCGGGACGCACTAACGGACTGTTAACTAACCTATGGAATAATTGGTGTGTAGAAGCAGGTAAAAAAGCGAGAGATGATTATTTCGCTCTAAAATAGTTAAATGGCAAAGCGCGATTACGAAAAAGAATATCGCGAACACGGCGGCACGGAAAAGCAGAAAAAGAGACGTGCTGCCAGGAATAAAGCTCGTCGTTATATGGAAAGAAACGGACGAGTTCATAAAGGCGACGGCAAAGAAGTAGACCATAAAGATTACAACCCTGAGAACAACAGCCCTTCAAATCTCAGAGTTGTAGATAAAAAAACTAATCGCGAAAAACAACCTAAACGGAGTTAAACTGTATCTATGGAAAATCAAAAACTTCTTCAGCAACCTGGCGGCCTTGGCCCTGTCCCTGGTCTTAAACCTTTGGGGATGCCGAGTGCGTTTCCTGGGATGTATCTAAATAACGATATAAGTATTTCGGCCCGTCGAGCGGCCTATATGGATGATGTAAATCGAGTTTTTGCTCAGTACAATATTGACCAAGGTCAGTACGTGCGTCCACCTGTAGAGCCACTTCAGTATGGTCTAGGAAACATTACTGAGTCTGCACAGCAAACTGGTCCTGCTGGTTATAACCATCGTTCAGTTGCTCTTCCTGAGCGAGCTACTGATATGCCTGTTGAGGGGTATTTGCAGGGTATGAATAATTCGATTAATCCGCAGATGCGAACAGATTTACAAACTCTGACTATGCTGCCGCAGCAGAAGTTCTACAACAAACTAACTACCGAATCTTTACTCCCACCTCACGATTACAGGACTATTGATAATCTGAGTCTTCAAGATCAGGTGGCAAATGTAGGTAGGTCTAATGTTAAAAAGTGAGCAAATGCAACCTGTCCGTATGGCAGGAATGGTTTTTGGTTTAGGTCCGGCTGATATGGTACGCGCCGTAAGCAACCCTCGCGAACTTACAGCTCGACTTCGTTACCAGCAGACTTTTCCCAGAAGTTGAGTTAGGCTTGTTCGAGCCGTGAAAGCATAGTGCACACAGTTAAGCTTGATTGGATTACTCCTGACGCAGAAAAAGTTATAGCTAGACACGCCCGCGTTTCTACGTCAAATCCGGATCGAGAGGAGTATGCTCGTCTTCTCTCTTACTGTATTAGACACGGTCATTGGTCGATCCTGGAGCAAGCTAACGCCAGTTTTCAAATTCTTACATCTAGGGCTATTTCTGCTCAGATCCTGCGTCACCGCTCTTTCTCCTTTCAAGAGCTGTCTCAAAGATACTGCAATCCCTTTGAAATTATTGATAATATTCACGACCATCCTTATGAGTTTGATTTAAGGCAGCAATCAGAAAAGAATCGACAGTCGAGCACTGAGCCGATTGATCACGAGCTTATGAAAAATTTTCGCGCTCGTATTACAAATATTGATTTAGAAATACATGATTTATATGCCGATATGCTTGAGGCCGGTGTGGCACAAGAATGTGCGAGGAATGTCTTACCTTTGTATACACCTACTCTTATGCATATGCAAGGCACTATTCGCTCTTGGGTGCACTATGTCGGACTTCGAGCCCAAGAGGACACTCAACTAGAACATCGGAAGATCGCCCAGCAGGTCGCTCTGATACTTGGACTTGAAATCCCCACAGTCGTCAAAGCTGCCGTAAGCGCAGCCACAGATAGTGACAATCCTGACTCTGCGCTCAAAGGCTGGAAGTTTTTGGCTCAGTCTTCTTGAGCCTCTTCTTCCCACAAACCTAAGGAAGTTTCTTCTTCAATAAAACCAATCAGATTTTTAAGAGCTTGGTTTAAAAGCTCTTTCTCTTCTTCTGAGAGTTCTTCAAAACGTTCGTCGATATCAAGCTGTTCAGACATCATCAAATCCTTCTAAGTAAGCTTTTCTAGCCTCCTCCTTAATTTTTTTTCGGAGGTAATTAATCTTTTCCTCAACTAAGTGCATGCTTGAGACGTAAGTAGCAACTTCGAATCCGTCTTCCTTGAGTGACACCCGATACATTATTTGATCAGGTGTCATTTCAATAACGGGTTCACTCATTGCTGCCAGACATCTTCGTTAACTTGCCGCACTTGTTGCCTAGGACCCGTAGCTTGGGCGAGTTGGGCTGCGCGAAGCGCTTGTTTGTGCAATTCTAACTGCTGACTCAATTGAGTAGTCTGACTCTGCGCCCAGTTTTGAGCATTTTTAGAAAGCTCTTCTAAAGCGTTTGCTGTATGAGGAAAGTTAAAAATCACACCAACGCCTCCCTGCTGTGGGATCGAGCTTCCATTTGTTGATTCGGCAAGCGCGGTTAAAAATGCGTGACTCTGATCGACACCGACGTTGGCTACAAAAGACAGTTCAACAGGATCTACGAGACCGCGATTTTTTTCGTAAAGCGCACTGAAAGCACCGCTTACGCGGTTAGCGGTGTCTTTGCTTTCCTGCCTTTTAGCAGCTCGTTTGTCCCGGATCGAGCTTCCAGCAAGAACACCACCCACAAAAGCGAGAGGAGCGCCTACGAATTGAGGAGAGGCAACAGCTGTGGCAATACCCACAGCACCGCCAACAAGAATTGTCAGCGGGACGAGTTTAAGTGTCGGCATCGTGTTTTTTGAAGTTGTTCTCCCACTTGGAGTAATCTGGCTCTTGTGCATACTCAACTGGATTGGGAAGACGATCCGGTCCATGTGAGGCGCGATCCGATGTTAGGTCATAGGGCTTAAGTCGTAAACCTTTGATAGCAGGAAGTCCATTCTTCATTGTTGCTTTACAGCCAGGAAGCTTCAGGATGTTGTTTAGAGTTTCTAGAGTTCTCTCTACAAAACGAGGCTTTGCAGCGGGCTTATAACCACACGCTTTACAGAAGTTTGCGTAGCTCGCAAACAGTTCTGAGTAAGCGTTCTTGACAAACATACCTTTTTCAGATTCGTCAGTGTTAGGTCTAGCTGCACCCCTACCGACCACCGTGGCCGTATTAGGCGCATAAAGACAGCACTCAGCCATCCAAGCAACAAACTGATTATTGAAGACAAGAGCCTCGATGTTTGTTTGAGAGAGTGACGGAGCATGCTTAACAGGGTTGGCAAGCACGTCTCTCATTTCGTCATAGGACATCGACAGAGCCCACGCAACGATACCAGGAAGCTCTTCTACGAACTCACCCTCCAAGCGGTCTTCGTAAACATCTAGAAGCTGTTTACGCTGGCTCGCAGGGACAACTTTGTCCATGACAATTGTTAGTCGACGCCTTTCTAAACCACTAGTTGAGTCGTTTGAGCTGATGTGCTCGTTTGATGCAATACAGACCAAACACTCAGGCTTGAACTGGATCATCTCTTTGCCGTACTTTCGTTCAGCTCGCAGAGTATCCGAAGCAGAAGTAAGCTTCTTCAATGTATCCATTCTTTTGTTGTAGTTAGCTTCGTCAGTAAGCAGCAAAAGCTTTTTACCGATGATGTTAAAGGTTTCAAATTTATTACCTTCTATCTGATCAAGACTGGTTGTGTGGGTGCTGTTAAAACCTGCCAGTGCAATCAGCAATTGCTGCATCGTCGACTTGCCAGTTCCACCTGGACCGACAAGGTGTAAGAACTTTTCACCCGATGTGTAACCCGTTAAGAGAGCCCTACAGAAAGCTCTAATTAAGATGGCCTGATTTTTTCGTAATGCAGTATCTAACCACACGAGAAACTTAGGACACTTACCATTTTTATCCCAGTCGTAATTGAGTCGACTGCGGAAGTACAACTCTTTGTTCTTACCAGGAATGAACTCAAGTGTTTCGCTGTTAAGAGCGCCGTTATTAAAAGGTATGTATCCTCTTCCTTTGGCAAAGATATTTGATCGCCCACCGTCGACTGACTTCAACATCTTTGCTTGAAGGATTGCATAGACGCTGTTAACAGTTGAAGATTGGTACTTTGCAAGTACACCTGCAGTGACAAATGTGTCTAGTGCGTTCGTTATTCTCCTCTTTACGTGTTGTTCGTCTTGTTTATACCAGACACCTTTATCGTCATCGTATGTATAAAACATATCCTGCTGGCTTTCATAGAAGTAATTGTCACCTTGACTGGTAGCAATAATATCCGCGACGTCATTCTCAGCAAATGCTCTCTGTTGCTGTTGAGCGTTTTGAAGATTTACCAATTGAGTCGGCGTGGTTGGAGTTGTCATAGGTTGTGTTGTTGTTAATGTTGTTGATGTCTCTTTACTTTCTGTTGAGAAATCGTCAAAAGAAAGGATTGAGTTTTTTGGTTTTGGTTTCGTTGTTTTTATAGACTCCTTGACCTCGTCTGATGCAGCCGCATTGAACAGTTCGGAGTCGATTGACTTAAGTCTCTTCCAAGCCGCAATTTGGTCGTGTTCGGACGCCATAACGATGGATGGCTCAATCGAGTCGACGTCGCGGATGCTTTCAACGATGCGGGTGAATTTGCTGTCTACCTCCGGGGGATACGCATAGACAGCATAGAACGCACTGTGTGCTACTGTCAATGGTGAGACGCACGTAGAAATGCTGTTGGTTCGCAGCCAGTTGACCCAACCAAGAATTTCCTTAACGGCTCTTGTTACCGCAGCAGACCTATCATCGACTGGTTCACCATCAATAATATTTTTAACTGACCTTGATAAAAGTTTTTTAATATCAACACCTTCATCACTTATATCAATATCAGTAAGAGCGGCAACTACATCAGCTTTATCTCCTTTATCTTCAGGCGGTAAAGATGAATAGACTTTAAGAGCTTCATCTATTTTTTTTACAGGAATAAATTTGTCTGAAACGTACAGAATATCTTTATCGTCTTTCGCGCCGTAGAAAAGATTAACAGCCGCCGTGGCACGAATATCGGAGCCAGGGATATCTTTTGCTATTGCTCGAACAAACCATTGATAAAAATCAGGATCGATAATTGGTTTCTCTAAACCAAAAACAAGCCTAAAACGAGGCCATGTTTCTGTTCCTGACGGAGAGTTGTAAGCTAGTGACAGATATTTTTTACTGATTTCAAGTTGTTTAGCCTGTTCCCACGTAAGCTCTTGCTTTTGGATTTTATTACCATCTTTGTCTTTACCGTCTGCTTGATTGTCAATGTCAATAATTATGAGGCCAGCCTCGATTGGATGAGTGTTATCTTTCTCTCGTTTGCCGTCTACAAGATGCCACGCACAAAGACCCTTCCTTTCTTTGATCTGTTCTGCTATTTCTTGAGCAGATAATTTTTTGTGCTGCCAACCAGAATTAAAAGCTGAAAAGTCTCCACCTGCTTCTATCTTACCTGTTCTTTTATCTAGAGCACCTACTACCTTAGCGTTGATGGAGCAAATGAAGTTCATAGGTCTTGCACGGTCCTAACATTATGCCTGAGTTGGACGTGCTGACAACTCCTTTGAGGGAAGCTTCACGCAGTCTTCAGGCTGCTTGAGCTGGTCGCACCTCGGTAAAGAATTTATCAACGAGTTGCAGCCAGGCCGCTTCGTCTTTCTCTACTTCAGTTTCACCAAATGTAAACACTTGTGTCTCGTATTCATCGAGAGCGGTGCTCACAATAATCTGAGTCTTATTAATTTTAATCCCTAAACATGCTTCGGCTGCTAACTTATAAGCAGCTAATTGTAGTCTAGTTTTTTTAACTTTAAACACTCCAGATATAAGCGCTTTCTTAGTCTTCTCGTCTATATTTAGATCTTTTTTAGGGAAACGCGCACTGTACGGACCTGCTGAAGTTTTAAAGTCGGCAAGAATAATTTCAGCATTATTATCCATGTAAATAAGGTCGCAGCAACCGGCGTACCCGTGACCAGAGTTGGAATCGTAGTAAAAGATTCGCCCTACGCCATCGTCACCAACATACTTGGACCAGCGTGGTTGGTTATAAGGCCGTTCAGACCAGAGAACTCTGCCTCCTTCAAGTAAGTTATCTAAACGTTCTGGAACACCTTTCCAGAAAGGTGCGTATTTTTCGGGCGGCACTACTTTTAAACCTCGAATGTGGTTTTCAGTTGCCTCGTGTATCCATGTTCCTCGCGCCGCAGCAGCATCTGCTGCACCAGGATTCATGACATTCCAGTGCGCTAGTTTTTGTTGAGTTTTTGCAGATTGTGTAGCACTTAAAATTGATGTGACCGAAGGAAGATAGTCAGGTACTCCTGGGCACTTATAGTGACGTAATCCGTTTATAGTTTTTCTAGTGTCCAAGATATCTTGCTAGCTTCGTTTATTCTAAAGCGAACTTAATGCTGTACCCTTGTCGTCATCTTCGTCTTCTTCATCGTCGACGAAAAATTCTCGTTTATGGTAATCGTAATCTTTGTTTCTTTGTTCTAGTTCGTTTAATAAACACAGACCTGCTGAGAATGAATCAGCTACGAGTTCTGCTATAACATCCGCTTCGCGAGTATTTCCTTGGTGATCGACGCACTCCTGCAACAACTGATTGCTGATCATGAGCGCAGCAATTTTTTCGAGATTTCTGTTTGTCTCTCGCTGGGCTTCTAAATACTCCGTCATCAATAGCTGCAGTCGTCCTTTCATTTTCAAGTAAATGATCTTGGTCGCTGCCAGCTTACCTCGTATTCAATGTTTGTTCCATCTTTACGGTCGTGAGTTTTGCTAAACACGAACCACGCAGAAGTCACAGAATCCTTTGATTTTGTTTGGTCCGCACGAAATTTCGGTCGCGGATTTAAAATGATCAGATTCGATAAAGGTTTTGACGTTAAGAAGTCTGAACGATCCCGCGTGGGCTCTAAGAAAGTCAACCGATCAAGGATTACTAGACCTTCTTTTGCAAGCTCGTAGCTGGGCTCTAAGACCCAGTCAACTGTCTTACCAACCCCTTGAGTTACGGCTACTGCCCAGTCGAACTCCGGGAGCTTGTTCCACCAGTCGCGATCCATGTAAGAAGTCTCATCACTTGCAGTGATTATGTTGGTGAGTCCGCATTTGTTTAATTGTTCTTTTAGCTCTCCTGTCGTATCGAGAGGTAGTACAATTTGCCCTTCGCAGATATTTCGATCGGCAATAGGATTGAAGATATAATTTGGAACTTTGTAAAAACTCATGGAGTCTAATCTTGTCGATCGTTTACGAAATTATATGTCAGTTGACACAGAGTTTTACCACACGAAGTTTATGAACAAAGCTAAGGAACTGAGAGATGTAGAAACGTTGTATGAAGTGCTGGATTTAGTACATGCTAATTACTTGATACAAAAAATGCTTTTTAAAAATCTTGCTCACCGTATATCGTCTGATGGATACGAATTACCTCCTTTGCATGAACTTTTTACAAAATAAAAGGGCCGCCGAAGCGACCCCATCTAGCAGGTTTGCCCTTCCTTTACCAGTTTAGATCTCTAAACCAGCAGCTTTGAGAGCGTCCTTCTGCTCCTGAGTCAGCTCTTTGGGCTTGTCTGATTTGGGTTCTGGCGGCTCTGATTTTGGCTCACCAGCGCCTGCAGGCAGAGCAGCAAGCCCCACAGCCTTGTCGCCTTCAAGCTTCGGATGCTGTTCGTCGAAAGCAGCTTTAATTGCACCGTGGTCCGACCCGAGAGGTAGTTCAACCAAATTCGCACCGGAGATATGAGAACGAAGTGCAGCTGATACCAGCTCTCCTCCATCAGCATTGAGCCACGTCGAAATATCCTTAACAAGTAATTCTTCATCCTTGCCGTTAACTGGCCTATCTAAAAATTCTAAGACGTTGTAGTTAACCTTACCTGTATCAGCTCCCGTTGCAGGGTCTGTTTGAGTAAAGCTACGCTGCACAAACTTGGTAGTTGTCACCACCTCCGCAACGTTAATGCGGTTGTTGTATAGCGTCTGGAAGTAAGAAATAAAGTTCTTTTGACTGCTCTTACCGCTAATAACACTAGTCGAAACGCATCGAGGAGGAAGCAAACGATGTGAAGGAGACACACCAATGTAAGCAATCCGAATGAATTCCTCGTGGTTTCGCATCCCGAGGTTCCCGTAAAAGGGAGTAAACCCGAGCAACACGAATTCAATAGGGATGCCGTTGTCGTTTGCGTCGGTGATCGCGGAATCCGGATCGTTATCGGATTTCCAGCGACGCTGCTGAAGATCGATGCGGAGAGTGTGGGGCGGGACCTGACAAAGAATTTCATCAGCCGCAAATTTTCCTGCAATAAAAACCATGATTGATCACAGAGAGAAGTTGATTGAACCGAGAGCCGCTGCAGAGACTTGTCCTTTTTCAGGGTCTGCTGCTTTCTTGGGCGCGGACTTCGTGCCCTTAGGAAGATAAAGTATCTGATCTACTGAGTAATTCAGATACTGTTTTTCATCTTTTTCGCTTGTGCTTACACGACCCACGGCGATCGTGGGAGTACCGTTGGGTAGCTCAGAAAGCTGTTTAGAGTTTTCATTCCAAGCTGTGAGTTTGAACCAGTTTGTTTCTTTGTCGTCCGGAGCTTGCCAGGCAATAGAACGATTAGTGACTGTTGAATCCCCAACTTCGTTCTCTTCCTGCTTAGGTCCAAGACCACCACAAGCCATGAACGTATTGATAGCGAGGATGTCAGAGAAGTTGTCGCGAGTCACGACAAGCATCGGCTGCATTTGAATCACACCGTCCGGCGTGGCTTTAGTTGGACCGATTGCAAGAACTTCGTCTTTCTGCTTAAGGTCGCTCAAAAGTTTGCCGACATAGTGATCGGCTTTCTGAATTAACTGGACCTTTGTCGCGATTCTTTTACTAGACGCAGGAAGAGACTCCGCGATAACGTTGACTTTGCCGTCTTCAGTAATCGCTTCGTCAGTGATCCTGATCCCCAATAGGAATACATTCATTTTTTAGAGTCCGGTAGATCGTTGTTCGATGGACGTTGAGTGCCTTGGCGATTTGCTGAACGCTCGCGCCTTGGCTTCGGAATGCTAACGCCATCTGGACGTCGCCGCCACTGAGTTTTGAGTTTTTGTTGTTTAAATAATGATTATGGTAAGGATTTATGCACTTAGGGTTTTTACAAGTGTTTTTTACTACTTTGTCTTTATCTAAACCTAAATAACCTTGTATTAGTGGGCGTATGTAAAACCGTTTACCAACTGCATACACAGAAGGCACTTGGTTAGTTACAGGACCTTCCCATTCGAAGCACTCTTGGTGTTTAAAATCGCTGTAGGCGAGTCTCCTATATAGATCACTTAGTCTGCTTATTTTATTTAGACCGTAAACAAGCTCAAACTTATCTGCTTCTAAACTTCTAGCAATATCCAAAGCTTGCGCTTGCGCGTGGGCAGCGTCGTGTGCGCAGACGCTTAGCTTTGTTTTGTTGTTTGCTTTAAAGACTACTAAGTTATAGCTCTCGATCACTGAGCAAAACTAAGATCGCCGCGCATAATTTGTTCATAAAATGCTCCACCAGGCGCCATACCTCCTCTGGTTTTACCTTGTTCTGAGTATGCTTTAGTAGCTTTCTGAATGTCTTCAATTGTTGCACCTTGACTCAAGGCTTGTCTGATGTCAGCACCTCCAAAATAGTCTTGGGAACCTGCCGTACTACCAGTCGCACTGAAACCAATCTGTGTTCCTTTACTACTTGTAGGCGCCGAGCTACCACCGCCACCACCTCCGCTCGGAGTGCTAACCGGTTGTGGAGCGATGGTCTGCAGATCTTTCAAAAGTTGGCCAATTTCGCTTTCACCGCCAGGTACGTTAGGACCGCGAACAAGATCAAGATTTTTTTCTAAGAACGATTTAATGTCAGCGTCACTATAACCAGACTGTCGAGCAGCAGTTAAATCTTCACCGCCAAAATATTTTCCACTCTCACCAAAGGTCGTGGAAATTTCAGGAGCTGTATATTTATAGGCTTCTTTAAATACCTGCTGACCTTCTTCTGTAGGAGTAAAGTCGGCCATTTGACGTGCATAATCTCGGGTTACAGCCTTTGAGGTGTCTACCTCACCGCGAGCAATCTGTTCGTATAGACCTTTAAACTGACCCTGTTTATTGACGTCGGCCAACATACTGGGGTTTTGCCGTAAATATCCAAGAATTTCTTCGTCTGAATATCCTTGTTCTTTTGCTTTTAAGTAGTCTTGACCACCGAACAGTGAGCTTTGTCCGTACTGTTGTGCCAGGCTGGTTAAATCAGGATATTGAGGTTTAGTAGTCGTGATTGAAGTAGCCGGATCGACAATATCTCCACCAGGCAGATCAACTGAGGTATATCCGGTAGTGGTCGGTTTAGCTTCAGGAGTTAACGAAAATTCAGTTGTGCTTGTAGCCCTAGCTTGCGGACGATAAGTTAAAACATTTCCACGACTTTTGTTCGTCTGAGTTTTCGTGAAGGAAGGAACGAAACCACCTAAACCTAATTCCCCGTCCTCACTTTCTTCAAATAACCCGGCTAGATCGAGTCCTACACGAGATCCCGCCAGTCGAATCTGGTCGATAATTGAAGGAGTATATTTACGACGAGAAGCGGTCATTGGTTCAGTTATACGCCATATACATCTAACTATACTTAAAATTCACCTGGTTTTGAACCACCGAACGCTGTACTTATTCCAGGTTTTTTAATCTGGTCTGAGTTATCTTTACCGATATTCGGCTTAAACCCTGCAAAAGGTTGTACAGCTGTGGTTCCACCGTATTGAACAGGACCCTCACTCTTCTCTCCTTTTTTCTTACCGTAAGTACTACGGAGCGCAGGGAAGTAGCTCAGCAGTTTTGAACTATCGCGATTTTCTGGTTCAGCGATACTCACGCCAAAATAATCCCCTGCGTACCTCATGACTTCGAGTAATAATTTTTAATTTTAGTCTACTCGAACCCAGTACCTCATTAGGTTGAAGCCAGGTCCAACCACACCCTTGAGAGTGTTCATCGCACGTTTAGCTTCTTCGTGATCTTTAAATTTTTTAGCTTTTTCTTTGTTGGGTGTGAACGAAACCAGTTGTTTTTTTTCTGTGTTCAAGCAGTCGGCCACGTAATCATCACCGTGGGTGACGACCCAAATCTCTTGAAATCTTAGAAGAGGCATCTTTTGAGTCTCTTCGACGGTGTAAAGCCTGCCCGTTAACTTTACCTGTCTTTTATTGTTTTGTTTAATTTTTGATGATTTTTTTGTTACTTTAGTCACCGCCTTAATTGTCGAACTTGATTGCATCTTTTTTTTCAAACGACGAGCTGCGTTAGCCGCTTCGAGAGGTTTTGTAAAAAAGTTTGGTGTCATGACAAGATAATCCTGTGATTTAAAACAGCCGAGATAACCGCTATCGGTTTTAGCTGTGAATACGTCCCGCCCCTCTGTTGAGGGGAGCCAAATAGTCAAAGTCATTTTTCGGACCAGTTTTCCGCAATACCAGCATCGCATTTTACTGGCACTTTTTTCAGTACGGTTTCCGCCGCTTCCTTCATGCAGGTCTCCAGGACGTCCTTGTAGTGATCTGCTTTGTCTTCAACAGCTTCAAAAATAAGTTCGTCATGCACCGTGGCGATCGGCCTGAACTCGTTCGATATATGCTCACCTAATTTGGCTATAGCAATTTTCAAGATGTCAGCACCAGCACCTTGAATCAGTGTGTTCGCACATGCCGACATCGTTGCATCGTCGTAACTCAGCAACCTACGCCTACCGATCGGAGTCCGTACGTATGTCCACCCATCTTCAACCATCGCACTTCTTTCTCTGTGCCACTCCCGTAGACGCGGATAAGCTCTGTGAAACCCAGCGTGAGCGGTTTTAGCTTCTGATAAAGTTATTATGTTTCCCGATGTAGCACTATATGTTTTGTACTTCCTGAAACCCATACCGTAAAGCAGAGCAAAATTCAGTGTCTTACCCATTTGCCTCTGACTTTTTTCAACTTTGTCGATCTCGACGTGGTAGATGAGACTCGCTGTTAATGAGTGGAGGTCCAGACCTTCGTTAAAAGCTTGGATCATTTGAGGTATGTTTACTAGTTCCGCTGCAAGTCTGAGTTCGATTTGAGAGTAATCAGCGATAAGAAACTTGAAGCCCTCAGTGGGAATAAAACACTCTCTAAATTCTTTATCCCTGGGTACTTGTTGGATATTGATTCCCCAAATTTCTTTCTTCTTCTTTCCCGTAACTCTTTTAGATCCGCTGGAAGTAAACCGTCCGCTGTTGGCTCCGTATGAATTATAACCGCTGTGCATACGGTTAGAAACAGGATTAATGTTGTCAATAATCTTGTCAACATGCCCGAGCGCAGTTTCAAGTTTTGTTCGTTTTCTGAGTAAATTGAGTGTTTCGTCATCGCTGTCAAACTCCGATAGTGCTACCTGCGACAGTGTCTGCTTTCCAGTTCCAGAGTCAGTTGGTAAAGCAGTGCCGATCTCATTAAAGTACTTGATACACTGGACATTTGATCCAGGATTGAATTCCTTCTTAGCATTTTTTCCGATTGCAATAGTTCCGTCAGCTCGTCTAGGTAGTTTTTTCGCATCAGGTAGACGCCTGTCAATAGACTCACAGAACAATCTAGTAGCTGTGTCAAGCTCTGCTTGCTTCCTAGCTTTTAGTACTTTTATTTTGTTAATATCTATATTGAAACCATAGTGACACATAAGAGCTACAGGTCGAATTACTTTACTCTCTAAGGTGTAGACCTCTAAAAGGTTTTCAGCAGCTAATTCTTCTAGTTGATTTTTTGCAATCGCTGGAAGGATATCTACGTCTTTTGCTGCGTATTCAATCTGCTCTAAGTCGAGGTCTTCTTTCGACCAATCTGATACTTGCTGCTCTTTGTCAAGTTCTATATTTAAACGACGTTCGGCTACGGTTTTAAGGTTGCAACGTACGTCAGCGAAGAAAGCTTTTTTCGTTTGAGGGCTGATTTTCTTTTCTTTCGCACCAGCTACGAGACACCTTTCGGCAATAAAAGTATCAAAAATTTTGTGCTTGTAATCAATACCTAGCTTTAAAAGGAACTGTAAGTCGAAGTTAGCGTTGTGGAAGAGTAACATCTCACGAGAAGTAAGCAGCTCTTTAAGACCTGTAGTGTCCTCACATTTAAATAAATCTATTACGTAAATAGTTCTATCTTCCACTTCCGCTGTCGTACATAACTGAAGCAATCTGGGTTCGTGCACACGAGCATCGAGCCCGGTAGTTTCAAAGTCAGCACACAGCTTAGGCATCGTCCAAAGCTGAGCCAGAGCTTCTTCGAACTGTTCTCGTGTGGTGATGTAGTTGACGTTCATGGCAATAAAAAAGGACCGCTTGTGCGGTCCATGAAGTTTAGCCGGTCTGTTCAGTTCAGCCGGTCGTTCCAGTAATTAAAAATAAAGTCTTCGGCATCGCCCCAAGAATTGATCAGCTCCCGACCTGCGTCTGTGAGCGTGAAACGGTAGACCTTCCGCCTCAACAAGGTTTCGCTGCCCTTCAGCTCTTTCTGCTCTGAACCAAATTCGACTTCAGCCACAGCCTTCACAAAGCCACTCTTGACTAGAAAAGATGCACCCTCACGAACAGAGTTGTAAAGAGGCGAGCTGTGATAAGTGATTGTTCCCTTAGAAGCCCGAGCGATAAACGGCATGTAAAAACCGTTGACCTTTTTAAAACCGTTAAAGACAGTCGAACGAGGATTAATATCTTTAATCCAGAGTTTGTTGACGTGATCTACGGCGATTTGCCTCAGAGTCTCATTGTCACGCATAGAACAAGACTTGAGGATCATCGCGGCCCCGGCGCTACACAGTGTTTTTTCACCGCAAAGCTTTTCAATACCTTCGTCGATTGTCAAAGCATTGACTTCCAAATCCGGGATAGCCGTACGCTCGACAGGTTGTTTTTTCTTGGCAATCTTGGCATTAGGGACCTTGATCGCCAATTTGGCGGCGAGTGCCGCTAGCTCAGGCTTTTGCTTTTCAATGCTCAAACTGAAAAGCTTTTTAGCGTCCAGAAGAGCAATGTCAACGTGGTCAGCAAGGTCAACAGTCAGTGACCGTGTGGTTTCGTCAATGTTCAAAAGGGAAGTGGCTTCAGCTTCTTTGAGCTGGACGCCACAGAGTTCAAAGTTGAGCTTCATTGTTGTAGGCTCTGGCTTGCCAACTATAAGAGATATTCAGCAATGGTCAACAACCCAAGCAATCCAATATCTCGACCTCAACTTCTTCTACCATTTGCCATACATCGCACACAGTGCACCTAGTGCTCTGGTGAAGCTTGTCGAGTGACTCTACTCCAAAATTTTTTAATATGTAAGGCTTGAGTAGGATCGACCTATCATCACAATATAATTTTTTGTTGGTATCAAAAATTGCCACATTAATAAAGTCTCTGCCTTTTAGCGCTATAAATGTAATAACCAAATGTTTATAGTGTGTTTGCCTATTTATGTTTATTTGTTTGTGTGTGAAGCACGAAGCTAGCCAGTGTCTTAGCTCTAGTTTTATTTCGGTTGTTTTGTACTTGTCGCTTATACATTTGATGGTTTCAATGTCCTGTTTAAGCGTTGGCATGTAGGTGTCATTGAGACACCTACAAGCTAATACGAAGTCAGGCGATTGCCTTCTGGAACAGTTCTGATGAGTCAGCATCTTCTGACGTATCAACTAGTTGGACGTCGTCACAAAACCTGGCAAGAGATTTCGATTTCTTGCCGATGCAGAACGCATGCACATCGAGACTTTGTTCATCCTTGAATGCGTTGAACTTGCGCACCACAGCATCCGTCACTTCGCACTCACCGTCTGTAATCAGAAGCACATCAGCTTTAGGGTCGATGTCTGCGCGGGCGTAAGCATGTTTCATAACCTGGTCAAAAGAAGTGCCACCGTGGGTAAACCACTCCAAGATAAATCGAAGCAAGTCAGAGAAGTCGGAAGAACCTGGTTTGATTGCAATACTTTTGTCTACGCAAGTATCGAACAAATGTACTTGCAGCTCGCGGTTGTCCTTAGCGCATTCTTCAGCTATTACGTAAGCAATTGCTTTAGACCAAAGCTCTGAATCTCCCGACATAGATCCAGAGATATCGACATACATAACAACTGGACCCCGAGCCAGTTCTTTGCTTTTGGCTTCGTAATCTTTTGTAAGAAGAGTCCGCTCAGAATACTTGAGTGCAAATAAAGCACGACCAGCCCCCGTGGCAGCCAGAGCAATTTCGGACGGATATGCTTTCGTCACCTGGTCGGACATTACCGCGCCGACAATGTCGCTGTAAGAAGATGAATGTTTCTTAGCTCGTTTCCGTTGTGACCAAGCTTTCTTCAGTGCACCGAGTCTTCGAGCAAAAGCTAATAACCTTTTGTTGGTGCGTAGTTTACGCGCAAGTTCATTCTTTTCTTGAATGTTAGTTAACTTAACTCCGACTCCCTTGTTGTCACCAGCAAGAGCAGACATAGCTTCTTCGATGTTTGAAGCTTCTTCTTGAGCTTTTTCAATCGACTTATCGATCTCAGGTTTGTATTCTTGGTGTGCATTTTTCAAAGCATTTTCAATTTCTTCGCCTAGCTCTTTACCCTGTTGGCGCAACTCTGCTGCGGTCTGAGTGTCACCGGCTTTCATAGCCTTGACGAACTTAGATCGAATGTCAGTTAACTGTTGCGCTTTCTCGGTAAGTGCAGCCAATACAGCTTGATTGTTTTCAAGCATTTGCTCCATGACGGAGCTAAGTTCGTTGAGAATACAAACAGAATTGTTGCCTGAGTTAAAGTGACTACCTAAGCACAAAGAGTTGAGCTGCGGATATGCAGGACTGTTGACAATATCATCTAACACCATGTTCCATAACCCGTTTTCTGGCTTATAGCCTTTTGGCATTGACGGATTTTGACCGTCTTGTTTTTGCCGGAAGTATTGTTCGATGTCTTCAAACGACACGATTGGATTTACATCACCACCTGTATAAAGGAATTCGAAAACCTCTTTACCGAAACGACTTAGCTGGCGGATGTCAAATCTGTCAGCCAAATACTTAACTTGCGGCTTAGTTTCACGAACGAATTCAGGCCACAGAAAATCAGTTAATGCAGATACAGTCAGAACCAGAGGCTCCGATTCTGCAAGGCGAATGATCTCAGTCGTAGTGTTCATTTGGAATAACGAGAAATGTTTTCAGAGATTTGATCGAGGTTGTGATTTACTTCTTGACAGATCTTAGTAGCTTTCAACCTCATTGCTGCTGTTAGCTTCATGTTTCCATCATCTAAGGTACGTTCGGCTCTTTCTGCAACAGCGCGCATGTCGTTATGCAGCTCTTTAAGTTTTGAGACCAGGGCATTGATATCTGTGAGATTATCGATGTTCTTAGATCGATAAGAGTTGAACTCGCTCATGATTCCGTTAGCAGCCTTTTGAACTGAACGGAAGAACTTTTCTGCTGTGGGAACGCACTGATCAACAACCTCTCGAATTGTCGTGATGTCTTCTGGAGTTTGATAAACGATGTGATGCAGAGTTGAATGGAGATACTCTGGATGCACAGTTTCTTCGCCTTGAACAACAGCCCATCCTCTAAGGAACTTAAGGATTTGAACACGACGACGATCAGAAATACTCAAGCCACGAGACTCAAGAATGTCTATTGTTTCGCTGAATACGTCAAGGAAGTTATCGCTTACTTCCACCTTTGAAGCAATTTTTTGTAGTTCACTAAGATTGTCTATTGTAAGCTCGCTCTTTACATCAGGACGATTGTTGTTAACTGCCCAGCTATAAAGCTTTCGCTTACTTGTAGGTTTTTTCAAACCTTCCACCGTTGGTCGGAACAAGAATCGATCGCAAAAAGCTTGCAAAGATTCTTCGGCAGGGAAGCTGTTAGTTGCAGCGACAATAGATTGAACGTCAGTTTTTATAAGATCCCGACCGTTATTAAACGTGCGTTCATTAAGTAGTTGTAGAAGTGAGTTGAGTACCGCAGAACTACCGCGAAACAACTCATCCAAGAAAGCTACGTTAGCGTCAGGCAAATAACCTTTGACATCTCGTGTGTACTCATCTTCCAGAAGTTTGGAGACAGCGACCGGACCATAAAGTTCCGAAGGATCCGTTGTGGGAGATAACAAATAACTAAAGAACTTAGAACCGCTAAAACCATTTGCAGCAGCACGTACAAGTTCGGACTTACCTGTGCCCGGTGCTCCGAACAGAAAACAGTTCTGCTTTGTAAGCATCGATGCAAGAACACCATCGATTACATCAGATCGCTCAAGAAAAGCAGAGTTGATGCTTGCTCGAAAATTTTGAAAGTTAGCGAAGAGTTCGTGGTTCATGATTGAGAGTTGGTTGTCCATGATTAAAAAGAATCGTAATAACTAACGATTAAAAAGAATCGTAATAATCAACAAAACACTCAGAAGTCGCAATCACCTTCTGATTTAATTTCTTTCGTTGCAAGCTCTTCAGCAACTGCTGAAAGGTTGGCGCGAGCAACCAATGTTTCCTTAGTTTTCGCGAAAACCTGCTGAAGATGTTTAGCTCGGTGTTTGTAAACGCTCGTTTGCGTTTCGATTTCAGCTTCAAGCTGATCAAGATCATCAACGGAATTACAACTAGCAACATTTTGAAGAAGGTCTTGGTAAACGTTTGAGAGTGTTAGAGACTTTTGAAGAGCTTCAAAACCCTTAGTGCTATCTGCCGCCGCAGCGATCGCTTTAGCTTCTTCGCGAATGTCATCGCGAAGTTCCGAGTAGCGTTGAAATGCTGCCATGCGAGTTGCGCCCTTAGGCTCGTCGCGCATGTGTTTTCCTACTTCGATAAGGTCATAAATTAGTTTCGTGATTGGTTTGAGAGCAGGATTGTGGGTGGCGGATAAAGATAATTCGGAAGCAATAATTTGCCAAGAACCACGCTTTTTAGGGTTGTCACTCAGGACACGATCACCGACTTTGTTTGCTGACCTTGCGTCGAGGTCGTCAAGAAGCTCGGCAATCTTTAACATACTGGCGTCCCTGGAGCCAAGCTTCGCAGCTTCTAACACTTCTTTAGTGTTAATAGCTGCAGCGTTCTTCATGTAGTCAACGACGTCTTTAGGGTCATCAACTTTATCTAATGACGCTGGGTAAGGACCAACTACATGAATTGAAATCGGAGCGCTGAATTCTTCTGCTGTTGGAAACATGCGTAAGTATGCTTCGCGAACAAGCGCAAGTTGATTCTTGTCGCTAAAGAGAGGACTAAAGAAGTTGTCGACCATTGAATTCCAGGTGTCGAATTCTTCTCGCCACTTCTTTTTAAGTGTTGTGTTACAGACCTTTGCGTGATTTTTGATCTCTTCAATCCGCTCCATAGCTTCATGAAAGTGATCTGGGTGAAGGAAGTGAACATCACCGTGATGAATTGTGCAGCGATCATAAAGATAACGCTGCATTAGTCTTAGCTCATCAAGACATGTTTTCAATGCCTTGGATAAGTTAGGTCTGATTGAGATAGCGTTAGCTTTCTTAAGTGTGTCGATTACATCTTCTGGTAGTTTGTAATCTTCGAAAGCAATCTGAATGCTCTGACGTACGCTGGCCGCGACGGAGCAGTGGAGGATAAAAGCTTCAGTCATTTGGTGATGTGCTTGAAAGCGGTTGTGATTTTTTCGGTGACAAATTCGTGACCTTTGATCTTAAGTTGCTCAAGCAAACGCTTGCGTTCATTCTTGGCTAACTTAAGCTCGCGTTCGAGTCGCTCGATCCGCAGATCAATAGTCTCAATCTTGTTGTTCGGCGTTGGCAGTTTGCTAATGCGAACGACGACCATAGCTCCGAGATCAGGAAACCTGAACGGAGAGTCTGAGCCTTGTAGCTGATCAATTTTGGTGCCGTTTTGTTCAGCAAGAAGCAATGACGAATTAAGTTTGTCGCGAGCCGCTTCGAACGGCGCACCGTAGGCTTCGTTGACTTCTGTCAGAGCGTGGTCACAGTCCGACCAGCAAGTGACGCTGGCTCTTGCTTGCTTGATTAGGTGTTCGAGTTTCATGTGCTTTCGTTGTGATGGTGTGATGTGTTGGTCACAGTCTGAACTATAACACCCAGTTCAGCTGGAGTCAACCCATTTGCTTGAGTTAACTTTGTTTGCTTTGAAGCTGTAGTAAAGATCAAAAAACATAGTTGAATAACTTTTTACTTACAAAGAAGTTTTTGTAGCAATTGTCGCTAAGTTTATTTAGTTAACTAAAAATTTACTTAGCTGGTGCCTGGATCCTGTTGTGTAACCGATTGGTTACAGCAGACCTTTGCACCCTGTAACACTGTGATCGTTATTATAACGACCAGTCGTTTTGTAGCTGACCTGAGGTTCTGCGGACATTCGATGAAAAATAATCTGTCCTATGCGCATGCCGGGCCACATTGGAATTCTATGAAACTTGCGAGAATTAGTTAACTCCAGAGTTAAAACAGAATTGTTAAATCCAGGATCAATGTATGCAGCTAACGCATGCTGAAATCCGGCTCTGCCGAGAGATGACTTGAGAGCAAACTGTGCTGCGATGTCATCAGGGATGTTAAAGATTTCTTTAGTTTCCGCAAGAATAAATTCCCCAGGCATCAAAAAGAAAGGAGTCTCTCTTGAGAAGTTAGTTAGTGAGTAGCGACGCATGTCGTGTCGCTTCTCTTGTTCGATCATGATCGTTTCGCCCAAAGTCACATCAATTGAAGCCGGATTGATTAACTCCGGATCGTAGGGAGTGAGCATGTTTTGCTCGGAACAAAGTCTTGCGATCTCGAAGTCAGGCAGGATCATTTATATCGGTGTGGGCACGAGTCGATCTAGTTTAACTGGCACCACAGAGTTTTACCTTCGGAAGTGAGGGAAAGTTGGAACATTCTTTTGTCATGTTTGTCTTTAGTTCGAGAGATCAAACCGAGAGATTCAAGGAGCCGACAGTGATTAGCGAGAGCAGATAGTGAGAGTGATGTAAGTCCTGGTGTTTTCTTGAGTGAGGATTGAGGAACGGGGATCGGATCGTCTTGAGCGACAACACTGAACACCATTAGGGTGACAACTGTTACTTCTCGGAATCGTTCTTGGGAGAATGTATTTAGGATTCGAGCTAAGGTCATTTAGACTGAGGTAGCGTTGTTGGTTAGTAAATGTATCCAGAAGATGAGGTCAAAATTCCTGGTAGGTCTTATTCGAATCCTTCTTCTTTAATCAGGGACGCTTTCGGTCAAGTAAGAAACTCAATCACAGGTGATCAATTTCAAACAGGAAATCCTGAGCTGGACGCACTTAAGCGTTTGATTTTAGAAGGCCGCGTGGCCGACGAGACGGGTTCGATTACAGTCACTCCTTACGGCGCAGTGGAAGTTCAACCAAGAGCAGGTGGTTTTGGTGTCAGGGCTCAAACCGGTTTTGATCCAAGCATAGAACTTACCTATAGCACTCAAGGCCCCCAAAACTTCCCCACAAAATCTCCAGAAATGTTGCTGGACGAGGCTTTAGCGGAACTGCAACGGTACAAATAGCCGTCTGTTTTACAAATTAAATTGTTCCCTAATCTATTTTGAGTGACAAGTTGATTGTTTCCTCTGGGGATAGCTGTATTCAGGGGTAGATACAGTGACGCGCAGGCAGCGGTGGCACAGAAGAATTCGAGCATAGGACTTTGCTGGTGTGTATCAGTGTGAACTACATTTAATTGTGTGCGTTGTTAAAGTAACAACAGTTACAAAAACAACTCATGGAAGCTGGACTTTTAACTCATCTGATCGCCAAGAAATCTAAAGCTGAGCGCGCCGAAATGCAGAATCTGCATGAGCGTCGCATGAGCGAGCAAGAGCCAACTCAACTTGTCTATCGCGGCGTGTCTTACATTCCCGTCAATCGGTGATACATCGGGTGTAATCACTGACTTTCATCAGCTCAAGTAGAACTTTAAGTCCTTGCATTGTTGAAGGCTGAAGTTCATAAGCTCTGTCCAGCTTGAAGCGAATGTCGTCTTTGAGCTGGACTTTTTCATGCGGCGCCATACTATCGAGCATAAATAGGATGGCTTCGCTGTAGATTTCGGCGGTGTGACTCATTGTTCTACCTTGATTCGGGGGAGAGTAAGTGAGGCTTGTTTGTCATCAGTCAGTTGTAGGTAAGCGTTACTAATAAACTCGTGTTTGTGCGGAGTGCGGATGAAGAATCTGCCGTGAGAGATGAATGCGGTTGAGTTAGTAAATTCACGAAGGACTACGTTAATCCTTGCGACCGTGGTTTTAGTGATCCACCCACAATGAGAGACCCAGACTTCTTTATCTGTGATCTGTGCAATGTGATTGTCGTGCAGATAAACATTTATCCTGCGTTTTACGACGTGATCGTCGTTAAATCCGTTGATTTGTTCGATGTGTTCGATGCGAGTGTTAGCTAGTTTGAAGTTCTCGCCCGATTGAATAGCATCGAGCATTTTCTGTTCGATGACGCGCATGATTATTTCTTTAGTAGAGAAAAGATAAGGTTGAAAATAGAAATGCGAACACCAGTGTTGTAGTAAGAATCGAGGCAAACATACTTGTTCTTACTTAGGCGGACAGTGTGGAAGGCCATTTGAATTGTTTAGTTTGGGTTGGTTTGCGTCTGACGTAGAAGTAATCCTCTGGGCTTTCTTCTTGAAACATCGGGATAGCGCGAACGGCTTCCTTGTAAGAAGAAAACTCAGCGACAGTTACGGGACGGAAATTGTTTGCGGTTCGTTTGAGGATAAACGCAGTCACGGGAGGAATGTTTTGTTGTAAAGCTCGACAAATTTATCGCGGAGTCTGCACCTGGCGTCGTAAACCAGTCGCTCGCCGCTGTTAATGTCAAAATCCGTAGCCTTGTAATGCTCGAACCAGGAGCTACTTGCCTCACTAAGAGCTGTTCTCATGTCGAAAAACTCTGTTTCTGTGAGGGTGAGAGTGATTGTTTTGTTGGCTTTCATTTCAGTAACAGGTGGTTTGGTTTGCGTGTGGGCAAGAAGTGTGACTGATGTTTGATTTAGTTGATTGTGCGCCGGGAACTTCTGCTGCACCAATGCAACAGATGACAACGCAAAAAGATGCAAAAAGTGATTTTGTCATTGTGTGTCAGTCAAAAGAAATCGTGCTGACCAGTGCATTGTATGCGTCTGGCCAGCGGTTGTCAAGCTGGCTCCTGTCATCAACCGAAATAATCCTT
>Ga0180430_10001454_pt1 | contig 23030 bp, 18 predicted proteins | sample SS_ome_9_FD_132999 | JGI IMG/M metagenome (GOLD analysis project Ga0180430, IMG submission 132999) | Hypersaline lake sediment archaeal communities from the Salton Sea, California, USA - SS_1_S_2 metaG | ecosystem: Environmental > Aquatic > Non-marine Saline and Alkaline > Hypersaline >... | reverse complement strand
GGATCCCGGCCTGCCATTCGATCAGGAGAATCTCGCACTCGTCCGCCCACTCTCCGGCCGGCAGGGAACTCAGGCTGTCGCGGGACAGGCTGCGAAGAACCGACCACTCGTTCCACCGCTGGCGCAGCGTGCGATCGTCGTGCGAGGACTCGATCGCGACCTCGTTGCCGGTTGCCTTGAGGGAGACTCCCGCGTCTTTGTGCAGGGCTTGCTCGTTCCCGGTGGCGGCGAGCGGGTCGCTCCCGTGGTCCGGCACTTCCGCAGCCATGGGAACGTCCACCATCTCCATCATGGCACGAAGGAGGGCATGCACCTCGGCACCCACGCTCGCGGCGAGAGGCGTGCTTTCGTGTCCGCCGGCGAGAAGGATCTCGACAGCCAGGATGGTGTCGGCGGCATCGGAACCGACGAGGAAATCGGGGCCGTCGCCGCCGTCGAACTTGAGCGGTCCCTCGGAATCTTACGAATGAACTCGTGTGCCTTGGGCACGCCGATGAGGAAGCTTCCCCGGAGCCGGATCCAGGACCGGCCCTTGGGCCCGTGTTCGGTGCGGAGATGGAAGCTCGCCTCGTCGAGTTGGTCGAGCCCGAGGATTCCCCCACTGATCTGGGCGCGGACCGTGGATGTCGCACCGAGGCTCAGCGAGGCCAAGGTGATGATTTGCAGGATGAGATGTGTCTTTTTCATAGGGTGACAGATAGGGTTGTCACCTTTCGTTGAGCGATCCGGAGAAGAAGGTAACAGGGGGACGTCACTTTTTTCCCGGTCCGCTTGACCCGCCGCGGGCCGGGTGCAGAATCAGGACGATGAATGGAAAGGATCCGTCACCGGAGGTGGGCCGCGCCTTTCCGGAAACACCGTGGACGATGTTACTGGAGGCGCGTCACGACGACACGCTCGGCGGTCGTGCCTTGTCGGAGATCTGTGCGCTCTACTGGTATCCCGTCTATGCCTACATCCGTCGGCGGGGATGCGCTGCCCATGAAGCCGAGGACTTGACCCAGGAGTTCTTCGCCTCGTTTCTCCAACGAGGCGATTTCGCGAAAGTCGACCGGGCCAAGGGGCGGCTGCGTTCGTTTCTCGCCACCGCGGTCAGTCATTTCCTCTCGCAGGATTGGCGGAAGAAGTCTGCGCAAAAGCGCGGAGGCGGACAACCGATTCTTTCGATCGACGCGAACGAGGCCGAGGAGCGCTACCGGCTTGAGCCGGCGGACACGCTTTCCCCGGAGAAGCTCTTCGAACGCCGTTGGGCGATGACCGTGATCGAGAACGTGATGGAGGAGCTGCGTCGCGAGTACGAGAAGCAGGGGAAGTCCGACGTCTTCGGGGTCCTGTCGGGCTACCTCACCGGGAACGGTTCCGCTGCGACTTACGCCGAAGCGGCGGGCCCGCTCGGAATGAGCGAGGATGCGGCGAAAATGGCCGTGCACCGAATGCGGAAAAGATTCCGGGACCTCCTGCATCGCCACATTGCGGCGACGGTCGATTCGCCCGAAGAGATCGAGGCGGAGCGGCAGTGGATGATGGATGCGTTCCGGACATGACGGAGTCCGGCGCGGAGACGAGCCCGGACTCGTGTCCGGAGTGCGGGGGCACGATTCCTCCGGGCGCGCCGCTCGGACGGTGTCCTGTCTGCCTTCTCGGGATCGGTGGGGATTCCGGGAGCGTCACCGGCGATACGTCGCCGGATGGCGATTCCGAACAGCTGGTCCCCGGATACCGGATCACCGGCAAACTCGGTGAGGGTGGTTTCGCGGTGGTCTACGAGGCCGAGAGGGAAGGCGGCGTCCGGCGAAAGGTGGCGCTCAAGGTGCTTCGGGCCGAACTCGTTTCGCCCCGGGTGCTGGCCCGGTTCGAGGCGGAGCGACAGGCCCTCGCGTTGATGGATCATCCCGACATCGCCACGGTCTACGAGGCCGGTGAGAGTCCCGACGGGATTCCCTACGTGGCGATGGAATTGATCGATGGTCTTCCGCTCACCGATTACATCAGCCGGAAGCAACTCGGGCGCCGCGAGCGACTCGTCCTGCTCCGCCGGATCTGTGACGCGGTGCAGCACGCCCATTGGAAGGGTGTGATTCATCGGGATCTCAAGCCGTCCAACATCCTCGTCACCGAGATCGACGGACGTCCCGAGCCGCGGGTGATCGATTTCGGAATCGCCCGGGCGGTCGATGTTTCGCTGACCGATCGCACCCTCTACACCGACTGGCACCAGCTGCTCGGCACGCCGGGCTACATGAGCCCGGAGTAGGCGTCTTTCGGTGGCGAACCGATCGACGGACGCAGCGACATCTACAGTCTCGGGGTGTTGCTCTACGAGTCCCTCTGCGGGGTGGCCCCCTTTTCCGGCGAGGCGGGCGAGTCGACGACGGCGAATGACCTGATCCGCCGGGTGAGGGACGAAGAAGCCCCGCGCCTGTCTTCGCGCGATCCGTCCCTGCGCGGGGAGATCGAGTGGGTCGTCGGCAAAGCGATGGCGAAGTCTCCCGAAGACCGCTACGAGAGCGCGGGTGCCCTCGCCCGGGATATCGAGTGCCTTCTCGAGAGTCGCCCGGTTTCCGCCGGGCCCCCGTCGACGGTGTATGCGTTCGCCAAGCTGGAGCGACGACACCGCACCCTGGCCGCGGTCGCCGCGGTCGCCCTGGTGGCCCTCGCAGGGGGCACGGTCGTGAGCACGTCGCTCTACGTCCGGGCGTCGCGACTGGGCCGGAATCTGCAATCGCGCGAGGTCGAGTTGCGCGAGAGTTTCCGGAATGCGGACTACCGGCTCGCCCTGCAGATGGCGGAGCGCCGGCGCACGGGTGATGCGATCGCCTACCTGTGTCGCGCGCTGCGGACCGACCCGGACCACGAGGCTTCCGCCTCCTGCCTCCTCTTCCTCCTGTCCCACCACCGGTTCACGAATCCCGTCCGTCCGCCCGTGGCGTACCCGCCGGGTATCGACGGCTGTCGATCTCTCGCCGTCTTCGACGCAAACCGGCCGGTGATGGGGATCGGTGAGACCGGAGAGGGAGTCGACGTCCTGCTTCGTTTCGGAGTCGATGAAGAGGTGGGGGAGGTGATCGACCAGGGGAAGGAGGCACGCCCCCTGAGCTTTCTCCGGCCTTTGACCCGGGAGGGGCGCTTCGCTCTCGTGTCGGGTCCGGAGATCGAGGTGCGTGATGTCACGGCTCCCGGGGAGGTGCGCGAGCGCTGGTCGATGCCTGCGGCCGTTTCCGCCTTCGTGGTGGAGGCGCGCGACGACGTCGCCGTTGCGGGAGACCGCTCGGGGACCCTGCGGGCGTGGCGACCGTCGGACGGATCGCTGCTCGGCGAACGCAGGGTCGGCGACAGGGCGATCACCTGTCTCACCCTCGGCCGGGATGGGGAAATGGTGGGCTACGGGATGAAAACGGGTGAAATCGGAACGTGGCGCATCGGAACGGATGTCGCGGTGGGTCCGGTGCAGAGACACCACGCTCCGGTGACGGCGATCGATATGCCGCGGAGCGGCGTGGTGCTGGCGGCGGGAGACGAAGATGGGGTGATCACCGTCCACCGCGCGATGGGATTGGTACCGGCGATGCGGCCGATCCGGGACAACGGGGCGATACGTGCGCTCCTTGTCCATTCGAGGATTCAACAGTTGTTCGTCGGAACCGATCGGGGCTTTCCCCGCATGCTCGACCTGTCGTCCGGCAATCCAGTCGCGATGGTCGGATTCCAGCAGGGAGGGACCGACTTCGCCGATTTCGCCTTCGATCCCGATACCCTCGTCCTCGGAGGCGGCAGTGGGGCGGTGCGTCTCGTGGCGTTCGAAAGCGGGAATGGCGAGTCGCTGGCCGGCGCCGGGCAATCCGACGTGCTCTCCTCGAGTCCGTCGCGTCGCTGGCTGGCTGCCGGATCGGGCGCGCACCGCCACGTCGCGGTCCACGATCTCGGGCGTTTCCCCAGCATTCCCCGGATCGACGAGGGGGAAAGGGAAACGGACCGGGGGGAGACGAAGGAGGCGGGGAGAGTCGTTGCCTCCCGTGACGGGAAGACGCGGGTTCTCCAGGCATCGGCCCTGCAACTGCGGATCCAACGGCAGGGCAAGACGGTGGCGGTGGTGCGGCGCACGCAACCGGTGACAGCCTGCGCGATCGGTCCCGGCGGGCGAATCGTGGCGGTGCTACGGGGCCAGAATCGCGTGGATCTCTGGGATGCGGTGACCGGGGAAGCCCGTTCGCCGACGTTGATCCTGGGCCGCCCCGCCCGGAATCTGCGCTTTTCCGGGCCGGAATCGGGAGATCGGATCGAGCTGGATCTCTCCGACGTGGGCCGGGCGACCCTACCGATTCCCCCGGCGGGCGTGCGATTGCCGGAGTGGTTTCTCTCGTTTGCCGAGACGGTGGGAGGCAAGAGGCTCGCGCGAGACGGCGGTATCGAGTCTGTTCCCGACGCCTCGTTTTCGGCCGCCACGGAGTGGGTGCCCGCCCGCATCGATGCCGTTGACGCCCTGGCCCACACCTACGCGACATGGTTGGTCGCCCCGAGGGAGGAGCGTTCGCTCGCTCCGGGGGGCGATGTGACCCTTGGCGAGTATGTGAGTCGCCTCGCCGCGAGTGGACGACGAAGCCTCGTCCTCGAAGCGCTTCGGCTCGATCCGGGCCATCGCGAGGCGGCCAGCGCATTGCGGTCGTCGAATCTCCGGTGACGCGACCGGATCCGTATTTGGCCGAAACGCGGTACTGACAGGCGTCGAATCCACGCTACGATCGCTCCATGAGCAAAGGAAAGGTCCTCATCGTCGTGGGCGACGCGACGGAGACAGTCGACACGTTGTATCCCTATTACCGCATCATCGAGGCCGGGATGGAACCCGTCGTGATCGCGCCCGAGAAGCGGCTCTACCAGATGGTGCTGCACGAGATCAAGCCGGGCTGGACGATCACGAAGGAGTGGGAAGGTTACACGATCCAGGCCGATCTCGCCTTCGCCGAGGTCAATTGCGAGGACTACCTCGGCATCCTCTTCTCGGGTGGCCGCGCCCCGGAATACATCCGCGAGGACCTGGACCTGATCCGCATCACCCAGTGGTTTTTCGACAACGACAAGCCGGTCGCAAGCGTCTGTCACGGGGTCGAGATTCCGGCCCGGGCCGACCGGGTGCGCGGGCGACGCATGGCAACGGTCGCGAAGTGCCAGTTCGACTTGGAGGTGTGCGGGGGCATCTACGTGAACGAGCCCTGCGTGATCGACGGGAAGCTCGTTTCCGGGCGAACCTTCCACGACAACGGCCACTACGTGGGTCCGTGGATCGCGATGCTGGAGGAGGAGTCCGCGAGTAGGGGATGAAAAGTGAGAAGTGAGAATCCAAGAACGAAGAGCCGCCAATGCCCCCTATGAATCGACGTCGTTTACTCCAGGCCACATCGTCCTTTTCCGCCCTTTCGCCGCTCGCGGCTCTGCAGGCGGCCGAGGAAGAGTTCGCGATTTCCTACGTGTTGTCGTCCGCCCTCTACGGCGACATGAAGCTCGAGGCCATCCTGCCCGAAGTGGAGCGATCGGGCTCGATCGGTCTCGACATCTGGGGGAAACCGCACGGAACCCAGCGCGAGGAAGTGAACGAGATGGGCGTCGAGGCCTTCGCCGCCCTTCTCGCGAAACACGGTGCGAAACTGACGGTCTCGACCCGCTACCCGCTCGGTCCGTTCGGGCTCCAGCCGGAGATGCCCTTCCTGAAGGAACTCGGCGGCTCCCTGCTGGTGTGCGGCGCGACCAAACCCGCCCAGCCGGAAGGGGAAGAGGCGAAAAAGGCGGTCGCGGATTTCCTCGAGAAAATGAAGCCCCACGCCGATGCGGCCGGGGAACACGGGCTCGTCATCGCGGTGGAGAATCACAGCGGGAACCTGCTCTACCATCCCGACTCGCTGCGCTACTGGGCGGAGCTGAACGATCACCCGGCGCTCGGGGTCGCGTTCGCGCCCCACCACCTGCATGCATTCATTCCCGAGATCCCGGGCCTGATCCGTGACCTCGGCGACGAGCAGCTGCCGTTCATCTACTTCCAGGAATACGGCATCGGTTCGAAGAAGACGGTTGCCAAGGAGATCGAACTGGAGCAGCTGCCCGGCCGGGGCACCCTCGACTACCGTCCCCTCGTGAGTGCGCTGCGCGAGATCGCGTTCTCCGGTGTGGCGGAGATCTTCATGCACCCCACACCGCGCGGCGTCCCGATGCTCGAGGAGGCCACTGCGATCACCGACACAATCAACGAGTCGCGTGCCTACATCGACCGGTGCCTCGCGGAAACGGCATGAGCACAGGCGTCACTTCGGTAGGGGCGGACCTCCGGGCCGCCGGTCGGCTGGGCGCGTCCAACCCGGTTGGCTTTCGAGTCGGAGAGGGTTGGCTCCTCGGTCTTACCCTGTTGGTAGCGGGTTGTTTCTGCGTCTCCGCCGCGGCGGGACCCCAGGTGACGGGATTCGACCGATTCCACGCGGAATCCCCCGACTCCGAAGGGGGACGGCTCCTTTTCAACGAACTCGGTTGCGCCAACTGTCATGACAGGTCGACGGGACTGCCCGAGCGGCGTGGTCCGGTGTTGACCAACGTGATGAAGCGCAACCGGGCGGACTGGGTGGTGTCGTTTCTCGCCGATCCGCACGCGGTGAAGCCCGGCACGACCATGCCTCACCTGGTTTCGCGCGACGAGGCCGAGGCGCTGACGCATTTTCTCGCCCAGCAGACCGGCAAGAGCGCGAGCTTCCGCCTCCGGCCGCAGGTCAATGCGGAGCAGGGAAGTGCGACCTATCACCAGGTCGGCTGCGTGGCCTGTCACGATCCGTCGGTCGATTTTCAGCCCGCCGAGGGAAAGCCGGATGATGGCGACTGGAGCTACCGGTCGATTCCGCATCCCGATTTCGGTGCGAAGACGGACCTCCATTCGCTGGCGGCGTTCCTGCGCCGTCCGCACGAGACGCGTCCCCACGGAAGGATGCCCGACTTCGCGCTCGACGACGAGACAGCGGGGAATGTCGCCGCCTATCTCCTCGGTTTCCGCGACAGCAATGGTGAACTCGCCCCGCGGGTCCCCGCCTTCTCCGTGGATGAGACGAAAGCGGAGACGGGCAAGGAACTGTTCACCGCGCGGCGTTGCGCGGCGTGTCACGACATTCCCGGCAGTCCGGAGGTGGAGCCGGTCGCTCTCCAGTCGGCGGAGGGGGGGTGCCTCTCGGCCGATCCACCCGCGGGTCTCCCCGATTTCTCCCTGACCGATGCTCAACGGGCCGCGCTGGTTGCCTTCCTCGATGGGGAAAAGGAGGCGACCTCTCTCGTTTCTCAGGCGGACCTGAGCCTGCGGGCTCTCAATTGCCTCGCCTGTCACGATCGGGATGGAACGGGCGGACCCGGCGACGCGCGTCGGGTCTATTTCACCGGTGATCCTTCGATCGGCGACACGGGACGCTATCCTCCTCCCCTGACCGGTGTGGGCGCCAAGTTGACGAGCGACTGGCTGGCCAGGGTGCTCTCGGGTGAGGCATCGCCCGTGCGCCCCTACCTCGACACGAGGATGCCGCATTTCGGCGTCGCGGTCGACGGTCTCGCCGACGAGCTGGCGAAGGCGGACGGCGCGGAGTTGCCCGGGCTGCCGGAGGGCGATATCGAAGCGGGGCGCACCTTGCTCGGCACCGTGGGCGGATTGAATTGCATCACCTGTCACCAGTGGGAAGGCCGGCGCTCGCTGGGGATTCAGGCTCTCGATCTCTCCGACCTGCACGTGCGCTACCGCCCGGAGTGGCTGCGCCACTACCTGATCGATCCGGCGAGTTACCGGCCGGGCACCCTGATGCCGCCGTTCTGGCCCGGTGGTGTCGCCTCGAACCAGGAAATTCTCGGGGGAGACACGGACCGGCAGATCGCATCGATCGTGGCCTTCGCAGCGAAAGGAGAGGGCATGCCCGGCGGCTATCCCGACAACGTCGCCGGGCAGTTCGAGATCGTGCCCGAAGACGAGCCGGTGGTGATGCGGACCTTTCTCGAGGGAGTCGGTGCCCACGCCATCCTCGTCGGATTTCCCGAGGGCGTGCACCTCGCCTACGACGGGAAGGGGGCCCGGCCTGCCCTGCTCTGGAGGGGCCGGTTCTTCGATGCCTACCACACCTGGTTCTCGCGGCATGCCCCCTTCGAGAAGCCCCTGGGTGAGGAGGTGGTCGAGTGGCCGGAGCCGGGCGAGGGCGCGCGAACCTACCGGGGCTACCAATTCGACGGGGAAGGGATACCGACATTCCTCCTGAGCTTTGAGGGGGAAACTCTTCGAGAGACGCTTCGACCGGAAGGTGAGGGACTTCTTCGGACCATCACCGGACCGGAGGGCGTGGTGGGACGACTGCCCCTGTCGCATCCGGTCGGTGTGCGGGTCGAGGAGCGGGAATCCGGGAAGGGAGAAAGGAGCTACCTCTACCAGTGGTGATGAGAACCTTGTTGCTTGCTTGTTGTATTGTAGGGGCCGCGGTCCGGGGGGGCGCAGAGCACCCCTCGTATCGTCATGTCGATCTCTACACCGCCGCATCGGAGACGGCCTCGCGGTCGAAGGAGTGGAAACCCGGCGAGGGACTCGTCCTCGAGGCGAGTGGGATGACCTGGACGAAGGACGGCCGGCTCGCGGTGACGATCCGCAAGGGCGAGGTCTGGTTTCTCGACGGGATCGATGGCGATTCGAGCGAGGTGACCTTCCACCGGTTCGCCTCGGGACTGCACGAGCCGCTCGGGATCGAGCGTGACGGTGACGATTTTCTCGTCGTGCAGCGGTCGGAGGTGACCCGACTGCGCGATACCGATGGCGACGACGTGGCCGATGCCTACTTGACGGAAGCGGCCGGCTGGAATGTCTCGGGCAACTACCACGGCTACGCCTACGGTCCCGAGCGGGACGGAGAGGGGCGCCTCTGGGTCACGCTCAACCTCGACATGGGCGACCGGGCCGACAACAGCGCGGCCTGGAGGGGCTGGGCGCTCCGGCTGGGCGAGAAGGGGGAATTGATTCCCGTCGCGGGAGGCACCCGGTCACCTTGCGGAATGGGACGCAATGCCGAGGGCGACATGTTCTACTCCGACCAGCAGGGAACGTGGATCCCGGCGACTCCGATCCATCACCTGCGCGAGGGCGCCTTCTACGGCAACCCCGATGGCATGGCCTCGCAGAACCGGCCCGGCGCGCCGGCGAAGCTCTCGGCCGAGGTGCCGAACAAGGTCCTCTTTCCCGAGGCGGTGCGGGCGCTTCCCGAGCTGGTTCCGCCCGCGGTCTGGATGCCCTACAACAAGATGGGGCGCAGTGCGACCGACATCGAGTTGATCGATGCGGACGGCCGGTTCGGGCCCTTTGACGGGCAACTCCTCGTCGGGGAGTTCACCAACGCCGGCGTGAACCGCGTCTTCCTCGAGAAGGTCGGGGGCGAATACCAGGGGGCGTGTTTTCCCTTCCTCTCCGGATTCCCCTCCGCGGTCGTGAGCCTGTTGTTCGATGAGGAGGGCGATCTCTTCGTCGGGATGACCAACCGGGGCTGGTCCTCCCTGGGGAGCCGGGCCTATGGCCTGACACGTGTCGAATACGATGCGGAGAACCCTCCCTTCGCGATTCGCGAAATGCGGGCGAAGCCGGACGGGTTCGAACTCGTCTTCACCGAGCCGGTCGATCCCGCGACGATCGAGGCGGACGCTGCTTTCGCGATGACCAGCTACACCTATCTCTACTCGTCGGCCTATGGGAGCGAGGAAATGGACACCCGGGATGTGGCGATTTCGGCGGTGGAAGTGGACGAGAACGGGCGGCACGTTCGGCTTCGAGTGGAGGGGCTGCGCGAGATGTATGTGCACGAGTTGAGAACGGAGGGGATCCGGTCGAGCGAAGGAAAGGCTCTCGATCATCCCGACGCCTACTACACGTTGTCGCGAATCCCGGGGAACTGAGATGGGCAAGCTGCGAAGCGAGGGAGGGCGCGACGTCCCGGCGCGCCGATGTGCGATGGCGAAGAGAGACCGCGATGGACGGATCGGAAGATGGACCGTCCGGAGGCGGGTCCCGATCGCTCTGCTGACGGCCCTGCTGGGCATTCTCTCCTGCGTCACCTCGCGGGCCGAGTCGCCGAACGTCGTCTTCATCATTTCGGACGACCAGACCTGGACGGACTTCGGGTTCATGGGGAACGAGCGGGTCCACACTCCTCACCTCGATGCGTTGGCGGCACGGTCGGCCGTTTTTCCACACGGCTATGTCCCCGCGAGCGTGTGTCGTCCTTCCCTGGTGACGATGCTCACCGGGTTGTATCCGCACCAACACGGCGTGCATTTCAATCACGGGCCTCCCGGGAACAGCGGCTACAACGCGATGACCTCCGTCGAGGAGTATCACGACGTGCGGGAGCGGGAGTTCGCCCTGATCGCGAAGGTCCCGACCTTGCCGGGACTCCTGCGCGACCGGCGAGGATACCGTTCTCTCCAGACGGGCAAGTTCTGGGAAGGGCACTGGCGGAACGGTGGGTTCACCGAGGGCATGACCACCTTCGGGGTTCCTCCGTCCACCCAGACCTTCGGCGGCATCCGGAAGCTTGCGAGCGGTGAACGCGTCGCGCACGGAAACGGCGACACCGGGTTGCAGATCGGACGCGAGACTATGGAGCCGATCGTTTCCTTCATCGACGACTGCGAGGCAGAGGACACGCCATGGCTGATCTGGTATGCGCCCTACCTGCCGCATCAGCCGCACGATTCCCCCGGGAAATTTTACGAAATCGCCGCGGCGCGGCCCGGAGTGGAAGAGCACGAGCTGCCCTACTTCGCCTCGATCGCGCAATTCGACGCCACCGTCGGGACGCTGGTGGAGTTCGTCGAGAGCCGGGGTCTGGCGAGCGAGACACTCTTCGTGTTCGCGGTCGACAACGGGTGGAGTCCGAGCACCATTCCCCAGCGCAACCGTCCGGTGGAGTTCGCCCACACGAAGCGAAGCAAGCGCGCCCCCTTTGACGAGGGACTCCGCACGCCCGTGCTCCTGCGGTGGGACGGCCGGATCGAGGCGCGGAAGCACGAGGGACTCGTCAGCACCGTCGATCTCGTTCCGACGATTCTCGCGGCGGCCGGAATCGAGGGACGGTCCGGCATGCCAGGAATCGATCTTCTCCCGGTGGCGGAGGGAGGGGATGAAATCGATCCGGAGCGGGCCGTCTTTGGCGCCGTCTATCCCGGCGACGCGACCCGTCTCGGGCACCCCGAGATCGACGTGGCCTATCGCTGGGTCCGGAAGGGCGCGCACAAGTTGATCGTTCCCCGGGATGACGAGGCCTGGGGGGGATACCTGGACGAACCGGTCCTGTTCGACGTGGTTCGGGATCCCGGCGAGGAAAGGGACCGGATCGACGATCCCGCTTTTTCCGAGGTTCGATCGGAACTGGAGAGCCTTCTCGATGCCTGGTGGCCGGGTGAAGCTCTCGCTGCGGATGCGGACCCGGAGTCCGAAAAGGAGTGAGAACTACTCGCCGGTCAGGTCGGAGAGAAGGGAGTCGAGTCCCTCGAGGTTCTCCCGAAGAACGATCTCGACGTCGCGATCGGTGCGGTGGCCGAGGATTCCCACCGGGCCCGTGTAATCGCTTTCGAGGACGATTCGGAGCATCTCCTTCTCGTGCTCGCCGCTTCCCACCGGTCGAATCTTGTCCTGTTGCTTCTTCACGTCGAACTCTTCCGGATCCAGCATGCCGTTGAGATTGAGGCAGAGCAGGTGCGGGATCATCCGGGCGAACTCGGCGGAGAATTCCTCCCGGTCGAAGTGCGCGTGGTGAAAGTTGTAGACGATGCCGACGTTCTCGTGACCGCGGGCATGCAGTTCCTCGCAGACCGCGACGAGGCTGGAGGGACGTCCGCCCCATCCTCCGTGGTTGTAGAGACCGAGGGTGAGCCCCCGATCGCCGAGATCCCGTGCCAGTTCTTCCATCGACGACGCGGCCTGGTCGATACGCTCCTTGTCCGTCGTCCCATCGGGACTCCGCAGGGTTCTCCAGACCTGCGGCGTGAAGTCGTGCTTTTCGAAGAGAGGGTAGGCGGCCTCGTGCACCGACCAGAACGCAAAGAGCTCGAGACCGTGCTCCCGGTAGAGCCGAAACTCCTCGTCGAACTCGGCCACGTGCTCCTTCCGCCAGTCGTAGGCGATCCGCCTCAGGCCGAGTTCCTCCAGCATCGCGACGCGTTCCGCAGGTCCGCGCTTCTTCGCGTCGAAGGGGACGATGCACCAGGCGACGAGGTTCTCCCGCTGGAAATTCGCCGGAATCTCCGCGCGGGCGGCGGTTGCGCCGAGAGTCACGGCGACGAGGAAAAGGTTGAGGAATTTCATCGCGGAAAGTGTAGGCGGGATTTATCTCCCGTGGCAATGCCGGAAGGTTCAGGGCACGCAGACCGGGTGAAGGAGCGGTTCCCCGCGGAGAAAACAGGCCACGTTCGCCGCCGCTTCGAGACGTCCGCGTTTCCGCTGCTCGCGGGTGGCGCCGCCGATATGTGGTGTGAGGACGACATTGTCCATCGCCAGCAACTCGTTGCGGACGCGAGGCTCCTCCTCGAAGACGTCGAAAGCGGCTCCCGCGAGGTGGCCGGATTGCAGGGACTCCACTACCGCGGCCTCGTCCATCACCTTTCCGCGGGCGAGATTGAGGAAGAAGGCACCCGGTTTCATCGTGGCGAGCGCCTCGCGATCGATCAGGTGATGAGTCGCTTCCGTGAGCGGGACGAGGGCCACCACGATGTCCGACGCGGCGAGCAGGGCGTCGAACGGGCGATACCCGGGATCATCGCTCGGGCGTGACCGGGTGTGGATGACTTCCATCCCGAACGCCGCGGCGCGCCTCTCCACGAGCTGGGCGATTCGGCCGTAGCCGACCAGGCCGAGGGTCTTTCCCCCGAGGATCGTTCCCTCCCAGCGCAGGGCCTCCATGCCTCTTTTCTCCCAGGCCCCGGTCCGCACGAAACGATCGGTCTCCGAGACCCGCCGGGTGACGTCGAGGATCAGGGCCAGGGTGTGGTCGGCGGTCGACTCGGCGAAGGCATCGGGCGTGTTGGAGGCGGCGATTCCGCGCCTGGCGAGCGCGGGCAGGTCGAGATTGTCGATCCCCATGGCGGCATTGGCGACCATGCGGAGCCCTGGGGCTGCGTCGAGGAGTTCCTCGTCGACCCGGAGCTCCCCCTGCGAGATCACCGCCGTGCAGTCGTCGATATGGGCAAGGATCCAGTCGCGGGATGCGGCCGCGACGCCGGAATCGGGCATCACGAGTGTCGCGATCGTGTCAAGGGGCGCGAGATGATCGCGGGGAACGGGCACGCTGACGCAGACGGAGGGAAGATCGGAACTCATGGGCATCGGCAACGGGAACTGGGCGAAGGAGGAGGGAATCGGTGGGATTGGCAAAGGTTTTCCGAAATTTACTGGAAATGCGCGGCCAGCGGTATAGTTTGGTTTTGCAATTCTGCAGTAGATAGTCACCCACCCCGGGTATTGGTCGTTTGTTAGGTTCTTTTTTCTCTCCGGAAGCTTGGCTGAAGCACGATGCCCTGGGCGATGGGTCCACGCATTCGAAAGAGAAAGAGAATCAAGCATGAAGTTATTTGTCGGCAACCTCTCCTACGACACGACCGAGCCAGAGCTGCGCGAGTTGTTCGCGCCCTTCGAGCCCATCATCGAGATCCGTCGTCCCAACGATCGCGAGACGGGTAAGCCTCGTGGCTTTGCGTTCGTGACGCTGGCGGACGAGGCGACCGGGAATCGTGCGATCGAGGAGTTGGACGACTCCGAACTGGGGGGGCGCCGGTTGCGGGTCAACGAGGCCGAAGATCGCCGCGGACCCAGACCTCCGATGCGGGCGATGGCGCCCGAGGACGATCCCACCTCCGGCCTGAAGAAGCCGGTAGACGACCGTCCGACGGGCAAGGACGGCAAGAAGGTGCGCTACAAGTCGATCTGAGGATCGGAAGTGTTGCTACGTGTCGGTTGCGCCTGCCTCAGGTGCGACGAGGCGCCTGCTTTCAGGCGGGTAGGGGTGCGGCTGCCGGAAGGTCCACTGCGTTCCTGCCGGGGCTTGCCCGATACTTGCGCGCGACGAGAAGCCGGTAGGCAGCCGGGGAGAAGACCGCCGCGAGAAAGGTGGCACCGCCGACGCCACCTGCGAGGACGATCGCGAGGGGAGGCCAGAATTGGCCCCCGATGAGGATCAGCAACGGCAGGAAGCTGCCGATCGTGGTCAGGGTCGTGCTGACGAGGTGCCGTCCGCAACCGAGGATCTCATCAACCATCGCATCGACGTCGCCTCGCTTCGCCCTCCTGTTCGCCTGGATCGAGGCGAGCACGACGATGTTGTCGTTGAAAGCAAGTCCGATCAGGCCGACACAGCCGAGGATCGTGTTGAAACTGATGGGGAACTGCATCACCCAGGTGGCGAGCAGGCCGTAGCCGACCGCGAGCACGGCCGACACGCCGAGAATGGCGGCCATGCGCACGCTGCGGAAGGAGAGGATCAGGATCGCGATGGTGAGGGTCACGATCACGGGCAGGTAGAGAAGGAGATTGCCCACGGCATCCCCCTGGTTCTCGGCTTCTCCTCCGACCTCGACGCGGTAGCCCGCCGGGAGCGTAAAGCCTGATTCCTCGAGCGAAGCGACCACTTCGTTCGTGATCTCGATGGGGAGGGATCCCGTTCGCGCGTAGCCGCGAATCGAGTTCATCCGTTCGCCGTTCCGGCGTGTGATCGTGCCCGGTTCAGGACGCAGGGCGAACTCGCCGATCGTTCTCAGGGGAACCGGTTCGCCGTTCTGCCCGACCAGTCGCAGGTCGGCGATCGTGGAGATCTCGTCTCGACGGTCCGACCCCACACGCACCCGGACGGGCAACTCCTCGACCGCCTCGAGAACGGACCCTGCCCGAAGTCCCTCGAGGTGGCCCTGCAACTGGGCCGCGATCGCACCGGGATCGATTCCTGCGGCGCGTGCCTGGGCCTCGTCGGGAACGAATTGCAGCTTGGGTTCGCCGCGGGTCATGGTCGTCTCGGTGTGCACGATCCGGGGATGTTCCCCGAGTTGGCGTTGCACCTCGTCGCCGAGCACCTGGAGGGTTTCGATGCTTGGTCCGAGAATTCGAATCTCCACATCCGCGTAGGCCGGAGGCCCCTGGGCGAACTTGGCCACGCGCACGAGAGCGGAGGGAAAGGCCTCGTCGAGGCGGTCCTGCAGCTCCGGCACGATGCGATCCACGGTCTCGAAGCTGTCCGCATCGACCACGGCCATGACCGACTCGGCGGCGTTGTCCCGGTTCTCGATCAGGTTGTAGTAGACGGGGGGAAAGCTGGCGCCGGCGAGCCAGTGAATGCGTTCGATTCCAGGGTAGCCTCGCAGGATTTGCTCGGCCCGGTGGGCCGAGTCGATCGACTCGGCGATCGCGGTGACCGAGGGATGGGTGATCTCGACCGTGAACATGTCGCGGTCGGTGCGGGGAAAGAACTGGCTTCCGAGAGTCTGTGCGAGCCCGAACCCGATCACGGGAATGGAGAGGCCGAGCGCCATGCCCACGACGGGGTATCGAACCGAGAGATGGATGACGCGGCGCATGATTCCTCCGAACCAGGTGCACTGGACTCCCTCGCGCATCCACTTCGGGGTGAGCGGCCGCCTGCCGCTCGTCGATTCGTCGCGGGCAAAGAGGCCGGCCAGGGCGGCGATCACGGTGAGGGAGAGAAGGAAGGATGCGGAAATGGCGATGATCACGCTGCTGCCGATCGACCCGACGAAGTCCCCCGCGCTCCCGGGCAGGAGCAGGATCGGCATAAAGGCGAGAATCGTCGTGAGGGTGGACGAGAGCAGCGGCACGAAAAGGTGACGGAGCGCGGCGACGGTCGCGCCACGCCGGGTGTGCCCCTTGGCGAGAAACTTGCGGACCTCGTCGGTGATCACGATCGCCGTATCGATGAGCAACCCGAGGGCGATGATCATGCCGAAGATCGACATCTGGTGCAGCTGCCCTCCCTGGAGAGAAATGATGAAGAGGGTGGCCGCTGCGGTGAGGGGAAGGGCGGAACCGACGATGAGCGAGCGGCGCCATCCCATCGTGAAGAATATCACGAGCATCACGACGAGACTGCCGAGCAGGAGATTCCCGGCCAGCGCACCGAGCCGCTCGGTGGTGTAGTCGCTTTGGCGAAAAATCGTATCGACCGTGACTGCGGATCCCGTCTCGCTACGGAAGGTCTCCAGCACTGCGTTCGCCTCGGCGTCCCAGATGTCGATGCGCTGATCCTCCGAGATCCGTGCCGCGACGAAGATCGCCCGTTGGCCTTCGGTCAGTCCGATCTGGCTCGGAGGCGTCTGCCAGGCGCGCTCGGCGGTGGCAATGTCACCGACGCGCACGGTTCGTGCCGAGTCTTCCCCCTGGCGGACGATGACATCGCGGACGCGGTCGAGTGAATCGAACTTGCCGGCGACCTCGAGGAGGAGATCCGCCCTTTCGCCTCGCAACTGTCCGGCCGGAACCTTGGTGTCGGCGCTCCGCAGGGATGCGGCGACCGCGTTGGGGGAGAGAGCGAGTTGGGCGAGTGCGTCGGGATCGATCGAGACACGGATCTCCTCGGAAGGGGCGCCGTAGATTCGGACGAGTTCGGTGCCGGACACGCTGCGGAATCGGTCGGCCAGTTCTTCGGCACGGCGGGAAAGGATGCCGAGATTCTCGGCGTCGCGCCCCGACTCCGTCCAGCGCAGTCCCGCGACGAAGGTGTAGGCGACGGGATTTCGCTTGTCATCGTAGATCGGGGGGAGCACCCCGGCGGGAAAGGTTGCGGCGGCGTCGGCGAGGGCGTCCCGGAGTTCGGAGTGGACCGGTTCGACGGTGTCCTTGGTGACGGAATCGGCCAACTCGACATTGATCAGGGAGAACCCGGCGCGGTTCGTCGATGTGACATTCTTGATCGAATCGATCTCGTCGAGTTCCTCCTCGATCTTCTCGGTGACCAGGGCCTCGACCCGCGCGGCGGATGCGCCGGGAAAGATCGTGAGGATCATCGGGTTCCGGTTCGTGATGACCGGATCCTCGAGGCGAGGGAGGTTCTGGATCGCCGACAAGCCCGCGACCAGCGTGACCACGATGGTGAGGACGAGAAGATACCGGTTATCGAAGAAAAGAGCGGCGATCCGGTGCGCCTGCGAATCGTCGGCTTTCATTCCGAGGCGGGGCGAGGGGTGAGGTCGCGACGAATCGTGCCATCGGCGGCGATCGAGGGAAATGAGGGGGCATCGCGTTGCGTGCCGATGCGAACGCGCTGCCCCGGGGCGAGTCGTTGCAGGCCCGTGGCAAGAACGAGGGCGCCCGGCTCGACGGGTCCGCGGGCGTAGACCGCTTCGCTCCACGAGTGAAGGACCTCGAGATCACGGCGATCGAGCCGATGGGCTTCGGGCCCGGCCTCCGGGTCGGGAACGAGGACGAAGCAGGCCCATAGTCCACGGACGCTTTCGGTGAGGGCGTCGCGCGGCAGGAAGAAGCCGGGTTCCTCGACTTGCCTGTCCCGTTGCACGGTGAGGAGATCACCATCGCGTACCAGCCCGGCGGGATCGGGCACAGCGAGTATCGCGTCGATCGTGCGGGTGCGGTCGTCGCGTTGAGGGAGCAATCGCAGGAGCGGGAAGCGGTGCTCGCTGCCATCTCCGAGGCGGACGGGGAGGAGATCACCCGGTTTCAGGCCGGTGAGGGAGTCCGGGGTCATGGCGGCCCGCGCCTCGAGATGACCGGTCTCGAGCAGCTCGAGTATCGGCTGGTTGGGGCCGACGACGCTACCCTCATCGGAATTTCGGCGGGAGAGGGTGCCGTCGTAGGGCGCACGGATCACGCTCTTGGCGAGGTCGACCTCGACGCTGTCGAGTTGGGCCCGGATCCGGGTGAGATTGGCGTCAGCGGAGGCCAGCCTCTCGCGTGTGTTGTCGAGATCCTGGACAGACACCGATTGCGTCGCGACCAGGGCCTCGTAGCGGGAAAAGGTCGACTGAGCGAGCTTGCGCGTCGCCTCGGCCTGTTGCAGGGTGGCGGTGAGCTCCGCCCGGCGTGCCTCGAGGCGAGATGTGTCGATCGTGGCGAGGGCATCCCCCTCGCGGACGGCTTCGCCCTCTTCGTAGGCTATGGTCTCGATCGTGCCTCCCAACTCGAAGGCGAGCGACGAGTGCCTACGTGCCTCGACCGTAGCGACGAAATGCTCCTCGATCGGATAGCTCTCCGATCGCTCGATGGTGAGGGCCTCGACCGGGACGAGGCGCTTCGCCGTATCGTCTTCGCCGGGTTTGTCGCCACATCCGGCGAGGACGATGGCCAGAGCAGTGAGGGGCAAGAGAGGTCGTTGTGACTTCATTTCGAAAAGTTACTCAGAGTTATAGCGCCGAAGAGGAAGACGCATGCCGGTCACGAAAGGGATGCGAATTCCTCGGAAAAAAGGGCGGACTCGATCTCCTGGCGGGAAACCTCGTAGTCGTGGTCCGAGCTGAAAGGACGCCACCCGGCGCCGTCGAGGAACCGGTGGTAGTTGTCGAAGAGGAAATGGAGCGGCTCGACCTCGTCCACGCCTGCCTCACGGAAGAGCGCTTCCTCGGCGATGAGATGGGCGCCCTTGCCGAGGCTGATCAGTCCCCAGACGATCTGCTCGGGACTGGCGGCCCCGGGATCGAAATCACCGGACTTCACGGCGCCCTTGGCGACGGCAAGGGCGAGTTCGAAGCACTGACCGGCGGATTGAAAGTAGGTCTGTTGCCTTTGCTCGGAGCACTTGCTCCAGATCGAGGGCTGGCGCACGAGCTGGACGAGGGGAAAGGCGTGAGGGAACTGCCGGGAAAGGAGCCGGTCGGCGATTCCAAACGCGAACATCCGTTCCCGAGAGAGGCCGTCGTATTGATTGGCGCGCCCGAAGTAGTCGTGCCGGATCGCGAAATGATGCGTAACCACCCCGAGCACGACATCCTCCTTGCTGGTGAAATGATGATAGAGCGTCGCCTTCGAATACTCCACGCGATCCGCGAGTTCATCGAGGTTCAGGCCGAGGTATCCGCGGTCCATGAGAAGATCGTCCGCCGTTTCCACGATCAGCGACTCCCTGGCGGCGAAAGCTCGTTGTTTGCGTTCGGCGATACCCATGTGTCGCACGTTACGTTGGAAACTTACTCAGAGTCAAAAAATATCTGAGAGGAATTGATTCGAGAGGGTCGGGTGATCGATCGGACCCTTGACTCGCCGGTTGCGTCAGGCCCGGGATCCCGGTTAGTGGGGGATCGATCCCGTTCTCGCTCAGAAACTTGCCACCGGGGCGATCTGGTTCGCGATGGCCGCCTGGACCGCCGCGATCGTCGAGCGTTCCCGTCTTCGATTCCGCCTCATCGCGCTCGCGTGCTATGGCGTTCACATCGTTGCGGCCTTTCACGGTTCCTATGGTTGGAGCCTGGAGGCGGCGTGGAGCCACACTGCGGCGCAGACCGAGGCCTTGACCGGATGGCGATCGGGTGTGGGGCTGCCGGTGAACTTCGCGTTCTTCGCCCTGCTGCTCGCCGACCTTCGCTGGCGCTGGCGCTTCGTCGATTTCGTCATCGTGTTCATGATCATCAACGGTGCGATCGTCTTCGCCGACGGGCCGGTGCGCTGGTTCGGCGTCGTGCTGGTGGTGATCGTTGCGGCGGCGTGGATTCGCGACGGAGTGCGTGGGCGGTAGGGCGCGACGTCCCCGGCGCGCCGCCGTGCGGGAAAGGCGAGGCGTGCGGATGGAAGGTCGTGGACGATTCGGCGGACGGGCCGCCCGGAGTTCGGCCCCTACCGGTGGGTGGTAGGGCGCGACGTCCCCGGCGCGATCCGGCACAGGTGAGCGCTTGCCTTCGCGGGCCATTCGAGGAGACACTGCGAACTCATGATTCGCGTCCGACTCCTTGGCCTCATCCTGCTGGTCCCCTCCGCTTCCGTCGAAGCCGAAGAACGCCTCAATGTTCTTCTCTTTTGTATCGACGATCTGCGGCCCGAGCTGGGGTGCTATGGAGTCGACTATATCGAATCGCCCCACATCGATGCGATCGCGGCGGGCGGACGGATCTTTCGTCATCACTACGTGCAGGCTCCGACCTGTGGCGCCTCGCGCTATACCCTCCTGACCGGCCGCTACGGGGGATCGAACAACAGTGCGCTCTTCAACCGGGCGAGCCAGTTGGAGAATGATCCGGAGTCGGTGCCGCAGAGCATGCCGGCGTGGTTTCGGCAGCACGGCTACGAGACGGTCTCGGTCGGCAAGGTCTCGCACCATCCCGGTGGATGGGGTGGGCCGGATTGGGACGACGAGACGATTCTCGAGATGCCCCGGTCGTGGGATCGCCATCTCCTGCCCGCCGGACCCTGGCAGCATCCGCGTGGTGCGATGCACGGTCTCGCCCACGGGGAGATTCGGAAGAATGCGAAGGACATGGCGGTGTTCCAGGCGGAGGAGGGCCCCGACTCGATCTATCCCGACGGACTGATCACCGACGCCTCGATCGAGGAACTCCGTCGCCTCGCCGCGGGAGAGAAACCCTTCTTTCTCACGGTGGGCATCATCCGTCCGCACCTGCCGTTCGGCGCTCCCAAGAAATACCTGGCGCCCTACGCGGGTGTCGAGCTGCCGCCCATTCCCCATCCGGACAAGCCCGAACACCGCACGACCTGGCACAAGTCGGGCGAGTTCATGAAATACCAGCGGTGGGGACGCGATCCGAACGAGGACGCTGAATTCGCCGAAGAAGTGCGCCGTTACTATGCCGCCTGTGTGACCTATGCGGATGCCCAGGTCGGGCGGGTCATGCGGGAGCTGGAGAAGAGCGGGAAGGCGGACAGCACGGTCGTGGTGGTCTGGGGCGACCACGGCTGGCACCTCGGTGAACACGCGGTGTGGGGCAAGCACACCCTCTTCGAGGAGTCGTTGCACTCGCCCCTCGTGATCGCGTTTCCCGGAGCGTCACAACCGGGCGCCGCAACTGATGCGATCGTGGAGACGCTCGATGTTTTCCCCACCGTGGCCGACCTCGCCGGTGTGCCCGCTCCGGATTTCGTGAACGGGCGAACCCTGCGTCCGCAATTGGCCGATCCGGAGAGTCCGGGACGTCCCGCCTACGGATATTTCCGAAAGGACAACCAGACCGTGCGAACCGGACGCTATCGTCTCATCCGTCACGGAGATGGCTACGTCGAGTTGTATGACCACGAGAGTGAAGAGGGAGAGACGCGAAACGTGGCGGAAGAGAATCCCGATGTGGTGAGCCGGTTGGGGGCTCTCCTCAGCGATCGTCTCGGAAGCGTCGAGTGACCGGCGCAGGGCCGGCCACTCCGAAGTTTGCTCGTCCTGGGATTCCGGGGATCAGTGGGCGCAGACTTCGGCGGGAACGACGAGTGGCTGTCCGCCGACGTTCGTCGCGACCCAGCGGGTCAGGGAGGCATAGACCCAGAGCCTTCCGTCGGACCAGGCGCGATCGATCTCGCGGACGTGGGTGCCGCAGTGGATCTTTCCGACGAGCGGGCTGTGCAGGCTCGTGCCGCTGCGCATCGAGAGGAAGCCATCGTGTTGCGGATTCACGCGCCAGAGATTGTCGTGGCAGCGGGAGAGAAAGGCGCGGTGATGGGTTTCGGCGACCATCCATCCGGTCACGGTCACCTCGACCCATTTTCCGGAACAGGCGCCGGTGCCCTGGAGATGGACGTGGTTCTGCAGGTGAACCGAACCCGACTTGTCGAAGCCGGTGCCGGGGCCGGTGCGCAGAGAAACGCCATCGCTGCCCCAGTAGACGACTCGGTAGGGGTGTGCCGAGAGGGTTCCGGCGAGGGCAAGGAGGCTGATGGCGGCCAGGGCGACCGCAAGATGGCGACCGCGAGAAGCGAGTGAGTGGATCATGGTTGTTGAGTGGCAGGTTTGGGTTGAGTGGTGGTGGTCAACCTGTGGTTCGCGGAGGAGACGAAGGGCGCCGGCCGTTTAGGCGCGAATGGTCGCTTGCATTCACCGGGTGCGATTGTTCCTTCCTCGCATGGCGAAAGTGATTTTCCAGAAATCCGGAGTCGAGGTGGAGTGGACCGGCAGCGAGGACAGCCTGCTGGAACTCGGAGAGGAACACGGCGTCGATCTCGACTTCGGCTGCCGCATGGGCAATTGCACGGCCTGCCAGCAACCCATCGTCTCCGGCGAGGTGGACTACCCGATGGGACACGGGGGAGATCCTGAGGAAGGGAACGCCCTCCTCTGCTGCTCGGTGCCGAAAGGCGACGCCGACGTGGTGATCGACGCGTGAGGGGAGTGGGATCTCGTTGTCCGCGAGTAGCCGCGGCGGTGACGCCGTGGATGGGAGGAGGTCGTCTTCGAGAGGAGCGGCCACCCCGTAACCGGGGTGGCTACGGCGGGAGGTATCCCGGTTTGCTGCTCGGTGTCGAAAGGCGACGCCGACGTGGTGATCGACGCGTGAGGGGAGTGGGATCTCGTTGTCCGCGAGTAGCCGCGGCGGTGACGCCGTGGGTGGGGATGGGGTCGTCTTCGAGGGGAGCGGCCACCCCGTAACCGGGGCGGCTACGGCGGGAAATGCCCCGGTTTGCTGCTCGGTGTCGAAAGGCGACGCCGACGTGGTGATCGACGCGTGAGGGGAATGGGAAACATGTCCGCGGAAAACTGCGGGAACGTAGGAAGATCACTCAATCTGTTTCGGCGACCACGAGCCAGAACTCTCCCGTTCCGAGGCCCACCCAGCCGTCGATACCGACGGGCAGTTTTCCCTCGGTATCGAGCGTGGCGATGCGCCCTCCCTCCCATTCGCCGTAGAACGGGCTCTCGTAGGTGTCGAGCGGATCGAGGCGCAGTCCATCGACCCGGGAAAAGGTGAATTTCACCTTTCGCACGCCCGCCTCGCTGTGCGTGGTGATCCCGGATACCGCGTAGCCATCCCTGGCGAGGACCCGGCGTCGCTGTTGGCCCTTCGCGTTGGCCCGTGGCTTCCCTTCAAAGAGGCGGTCGTGTTCGGAGCGGCAG
>Ga0180430_10001452_pt1 | contig 23043 bp, 12 predicted proteins | sample SS_ome_9_FD_132999 | JGI IMG/M metagenome (GOLD analysis project Ga0180430, IMG submission 132999) | Hypersaline lake sediment archaeal communities from the Salton Sea, California, USA - SS_1_S_2 metaG | ecosystem: Environmental > Aquatic > Non-marine Saline and Alkaline > Hypersaline >... | reverse complement strand
GCCTCCGAGGAAACGCATCTCGACGATCCGTCCCTGCCGGGGGAAGAGCTCGGACAGCTTGGTCAGCGCTTCGTCGAGTGCGAGGAGGTCGAGCTGCATCGTCAGGTTGGGAGGGGTGAGCAGGCCCGACAGGGTGATGCGCTCCTGGCCGCCGCCCCGCTTGGACGCCTTCTTCGTGCGGGCATGGTCGGTGAGGATCCGGCGCATGACCTGGGCGGCGATGGCGAAGAAGTGGGCGCGGCTTTCCCAGCTCGCTCCCGCCGATCCGGCGAGCCGGACGAAGGCCTCGTGAACCAGGGCCGTGGGCTGAAGGGTGTGCTCGGCCCGTTCGTTTCTGAAATAACTTCCCGCCAGCGCACGCATTTCCGAGTAGACCTCGGGCAACAGAGCGGCCATGGCGAGATCGTCGCCCTCCTCGACGCGGGCGAGAATCTCGGTGATTTCTTTGGAGGACTTTTTTTCCATTTCGCGGGTGAATCCCTCAGAGGACAATCTCTCTTTCAACTGATCTCACACGAACAGCGCTCCAAGGTCAACTCTCAATCTAGGGCGTCACCGGACCGTGCGTGTCGTTGCCGGCTGCGTTTTGGTTGGTGATGCCGACGATCCCGTCGAGATCGCCACGCTCGGTGAAAATAAAAGTGACGCGACTCGTGAGCGGAGCGCCGCCGTCGACGAAGGGAACGGTCACGCTGAACTCGCTTTCCCCCGGCGGGAGAGAGCGGTCGCTCGTGAAATGATAGACGCGCCCATCGAAGGACTGATAGAAGCCCCACCATTCGGGGGCGGTAAAGACCGGATTCCCTTCGCCGTCCTTTGCATGGGGAGCGAGTTTCCGACCCTTCGGCGCTTCGATATGGATACCCCGAACGGTGGCCCCCTTGGGATCGACTCTGAAGACGAAGGTGTCCGTACCCTTTTCGGGGTCACACAACTCGTCAACGCCGTGGGTGATGGCCGGTGTCGCCCCATCGGGGCGAGCGGGGACTTCAAAGAGACCGCTCTCGGGAATCTCGATGTCCTTCTCGAAGTCTCCCGGGCGGACGATGACGACCTCGCCGCAGTCGACGTCGAGGTATCCGTATTCGATGAGTGTGACCTTGATCCTGTACCGGCTCGGCGCGATCTTGTGGATCTCGAACGATCCGTCGTCGTCGCAGATCGCGAATCCTGCCGAACCGACCCATTCGAGCGATCCCTCGCTTTCAACCTCGGTCGGCTCCAGCTTGATCCTCACCTTCGTCGACTGGAGGAGGCTCTCGTGGATGACACGGCCGCGCCAGGTCGCGTGATGGGGCATCGGGCCAAAATCGACGACCACATCGTCACCCTTGATCTCGGCCGCGGCCCGTTGGCGCGTGAAGGGAATCTTCGGTCGATGCCGATACTGCCGCGCGCCCGGGACGTAGGCCGAGAGGCTCGTTTTTCCCGGCTTGAGAAGGGGTGTCCTGTAGCGGCCATCGGCGCCGGAGATCACATAGTTCTGAAGAGACCGACCCGAGTCGCCTTCGCTCGTCGAGTCGTAGAATTCGATGACCACCCCGGCACATGGCTCGCCCCGGTCATCGAGAATCAGACCGCTGATACGATGGCCCTTCTTGGCGAGAGCGATATCGGGGATCCTGCTGCCATGAGTGTCCTCGACTTCATTCGTCGCATAGTCGGGATGAACGGCGACGAACGGGTAATCATAGTCCCATTCATCGTCCTCATCGATGCCGCTGAGCGTGTATTCGCCGTTGTCGTCGGTGACTGCATGCACGACATAGCTCGGGCATCCCGCGATAATCCTCTCGATATGAATGCTGTACTTGAAAACGATCGCACCGCTCACCGGACCGCCGGTCTCGGCATCGACGACGCGCCCCGTGGCCGTTCGCAGGGAATCGAGCTCCACGCGAACCTCGACCTCTTCGTTGCCCTCGATCAACGGCGCCTTGTTGCCGTGGATGTCCTCGTGGCGCGACGAGTGGACGCAGAAGTGGTACTGCCCATCCTGTTCGAGGGGAATGAAGAATCGCCCGTCCTCGTCGCGATACTCGCGGTAGAAAATGTGTTCCTGTTCGCGCGATGTGCCGACCCGCAAGAAGAGCTCGATTCCAAAGGCGGTGACGGGTTTCCCCGTTTTCTTGTCCACGATCTGCCCTGCGAGCGACGGGCCGGTGCGACCGTCTTGCTCTTCGCAAAACGCGGAAGCTGCCTGAGAGAGAACGGCGATGAGCAATAATCCCGATAAGAGTCCCAACCGAGGCGCCCGCTGATCCATTGCGATCTCCTTTTTCCGCAAGCCGGCCGTGCGTCTCCTGACTGAAGCGATACCGTTATCAAAGAGTGTACACGGCAAAAAGCGCGGGGCAACCGGATCGCCGGGACGATCGCGGCTGCCAGGTACAGATCATGGCCATCTATGATGCAGAACTGAATTCTTGATCAGTCGTGGACGGCTAAAAGGTCGCGCCCTTCGATCGCTTCGACCGGATCGATGGTGATCCGGTTGCGCCCGCCGTCCTTCGACATGTAGAGGAGGCTGTCGGCGCGATTGATCGCCTCGTCGATCGTTTCCTCCCGGCTGACGCTGAGGCCGATGCTGATCGTGAGGGAGATGGTCTCGCCGTTGAAGGGGATCCGCGTCGCCGCCACCGCTTTCCTGAGCCGCTCGAAAACGCGGATCGCCTGGGCGCGGTCCATCCCGGGCACGAAGCAGCAAAACTCCTCGCCGCCGAAGCGGGTGAGCACCGCCTCGTCGGGAAGGCTGTCGGCGAGGATCGACGCGGTCCGCACGAGGGCCAGATCGCCGCCGGCGTGGCCGAAGGTGTCGTTGATGTTTTTGAAGAAGTCGATGTCCATCATCGCCACGGCGAAGTCGACCTCCTCGCGGATCACCGTCTCGTAGAGAGGGGGCGCCTTCTTGAAAAAGTAGAGCCGGTTGTGCAGCCCGGTGAGCTTGTCGGTGTACGCGGCGCGCTTGATCTCCTTGATGTGCTCCTGCGTTTCGATGCACCGGTAGAGGCGGCAGTAAAACTCTTCTTTTTGAAAGGGTTTGCTCAGGTAGTCGTTGGCGCCGTTTTTGAGAAACCTGGCGGAGACGTCGGTGCCGAGCGCCGAGATCCCGATGACGGCCAGATCGTCCTGGGCGCGCTCGGCGCGGATGCGTTTGGTCATCTCGATGCCGTCCATCTTCGGCATCTCGCAGTCGGTGATGACCAGGGTCGTGTCGGGGTTCTGCTCGAGGATTTCGAAGCCCTCGGCGCCGTCGCCCGCTTCGATCACCTGAAAGAGGTGGATGTGGAGAAGCTCCCTGATCATGGTGCGCACTGTGCGGGAGTCGTCGACGACGAGCACCTTCATGCCCGGATTCCGTTCGAGTCGATTGAGCGAACGGTTGATGCCCGCCAGGCCGTGAATGCCCTTGACATGATAGTCGACGATGTCCTTCGTGAGGATCTTGGCGCGCGTCTCTTCACAGAAGGTGGCGGTGAGCACGATGGTGGGAAGTCCGTACTGCACCGTGAGGTCGACGATCTCGCCGATTTCGCCGAGGGTGCCGATTTCGCCGAGGGGCGCGTCGGGAAGGTCGAGGTCGGTGATGGCGGCTGAAAATTCACAGGCCCGGTCCTCGAGGATCGCCGCAGCCTCGGCGTAGGAGAAGGCGGGTTGCACCCTGTGGCCCACGACGGACACGATGCTCCTGCTGATGATCTTGGAGATGAGGGGCGCGTCTTCGATGAGAAGCACCTTTTTCGGCAGATCGTCGCCGTCGGGGCTCTTTCGCGGCCTCCTGCGCGCGGCGAGTCGTCTCTGAGATCTTGTCCCGTCCTCTGTGTGGTTCAACCGCCTACAGCCCCTGCCCAGATTCAAATTGAGTCGGTGGTGCGTAACATGCCCTTTCCGAATGAATTAGGGCTGTGCGTTCTTTGCCGCGATGCACCATTCTTAACACTATCGAATGTAGGCGATCTTCTACTTTAGCTGTGCGTCGAAATAGTACCTCGAAATCACCGCATCGTTGAATGCCCGGGGGGCGCGACGGAGAATCAAAGCGTCATGGTGATCCCGATGGGCGGGGCTGGGGGCTTCGCGTGGGCCCGACGAAATTCAGTCTTCCCCTGTCGTCGATCTCGATCCGGTCGATGTTGACGCGCCGCTCCTGGTTTTCGGGTTGAGCGGGATCTGCGTGGGTGTGGTAGACGGCAAAAAGCTCCCGTCCGTCGGGCGAGAGGACGATCGAGTTGTGGCCCGCGCCCGAGTAGCCGCACTCGAGATCGGTTCCGGCGATCGGATTGTGCCGACTCTTGATCCACGGTCCGAGTGGGTGGACGGCTGTGGCATATCCAATGCCGTAACCTGGCCGGAAGGTATGGTTGGCCGAGTAGGTCATGTAGTAGCGCCCCCCGTGGGCGAATACGAAAGGCCCCTCGTTGCAGCGGTTGGTGGCGAAGTTGATCTTCTCCCATTCCTGCTCGGCCTGCATGAGAAGCACGGGCTCATTGGCCAATCCCGAAAGATCGCGCCGGAGCCGGGCGCCGTAAATCATGCCGAAGGAGTACCCCTTCTCCATGCCGTTTCGGCTGAAGAAGAGGTAGGGCTGTCCGTCAGGATCGACAAAGATGTGGGAGTCGATGGCCGAGTATCCTTCATCGAACCAGGGCGCGTGAAGGTCTTCGTAGGGCCCCTCGGGACGATCGCTCACGGCGAGCGCCGTGAGGAGCCGGCCCGACTTCTTGTCCCTGCCGCTGTAAGTCATGAAAAAACGATTTTCGAAGTGCACCACCTCGGGCGCCCAGAATGGTGCGGTCGCCCATGATTCAGCGGTGCTCCGGTAGGCGAAACCTGACGCGGTCCAGTCGACGAGGTCGGTCGACGTGAAGCAGCGGAATCCCACGGCGGGGTCGGTCGTTCCGAAGAGATAGTAATTTCCTTCGTGCTCGAGCGCGAAGGGATCGCCCATGTTCGAGTTGCCGCCCACAGGATTGGTGTAGGTGCGAATGCGGTTCGGGTGGGAGTCGTCTCCCCAATCGTGCCTGTTGATTCCGCAGCTGCCGATGAGCGCGGCCAACGACACGACGAGAGTCAATTTGCAGAGGAAGCACTGTGCCAACATTCCTCCCTTTCTCCCGTGGGTCGGTTTGTTCGGCCGCCGTCGATATCGTTGAATTAGTATAACACGACGGGGCGTACGATCTCGCTGTCAGCGGGGCGGGGATCGTTTCTTTGCGCCCGTCTCCTGCTCGTTCCGCGTTTGTTCCGTCTCACAGACGAGTTACATAAATTGAGGACCCTCAAGATTATCCGCTTGGCGGACGATGAAATTTCCGGGTAGACATCGTTATTAGGTGCAAATCATTTCGGATTTCGACCTTTGCTGCAAAGAAGCGAATCGTTGATTTTCGGCAGTTGAATTCTTGAAACCAAAGGCGACGCAAAACATGTTTTACTCTGAAAAATTTCCCGTAAAGGGACACGTCGCGTTCGTGATACTCGTCTGGTTTTTCCTGCTGCTTCTTTTCCCGTCCCTCGCAAAGGCGCAAGGCGACATAAACGATGATCTTCTCGAGATGTCGCTCGAGGAACTGATGGCGGTCGAGATTGAACCGACAGCGACGCTGACGCCCACCAGTCGCCGCATGCAACCCTCGGCCGTGACCACGATCACCAAGGAAGAGATTCAGGCCAGTGGTGCGCGCAGTCTCAATGAGCTGCTCGATATCTACGTGCCCAATCTGCAGATGATCCTCCATCACTGGGAATCGCGCCACCTCGGAATGAGAGGGATCATCAACGACCGAGAAGAGAAATACCTTCTGCTCGTCAACGGACGGGTGATGAACGAGCGCTCGCATTACGGCGTGCTCAGTGAACGCGACCTTTCCATGTTCGGCGACATCCACCATATCGACGTGATACGCGGGCCGGGCTCGGCGATCTACGGCGCCGGGGCCGTGTCCATGGTCATCAGCATCACCACGCTGAATGCCCTGACTTTCGAAGGCCTCGAGGTCTCCCACAGAACGGGGGCGGTGGAGGAGTTCTATAACCTGGAGCTCAAATACGGCAAGCGGACGTCGGACGAAGGCGGATTTTTCGCCTACTTCGGCATCGACGAATACAAGGGCGCCGACCAGGACGATGCGCCTTTCGTCCTGGGAGCCGATTTCAATGACCTCTGGGGACGGCGGCAGGAAGCGGGCGAAGAGGTCGACTACAAGATCAACGACTACCGCGAGGCGTACAGGGGCCTTTCGCGGATCAAGACCCACCTCGAATATACGGACGGCCCCTTCGAGGTCTGGGCCCGCTACACGCGCGGCGGCGAGAATTACACCTTCGCCCAGGACAATCTGGGGACCACTCCGCACGGTTGGATGTCGGGGGCCGATCTGGGCACCTATCCGACGTACAATCATTTCTACCAACCGGGCAGCGGATACCAGCAGTTCACGCTTTTCGGCGGTTACAAGCAGGAGATCTCGGACGCGGTGACCATCGACTACTCGCTGAGCTACGATCTTTTCGACTTCGAGCGGGCGTCGTTCAACAGCAAGAAGAACGCGCAGTGGAACTTGAGCCACCGTGAAGACGAGTACCTCTTCCGATCGCTGCTGAACTGGGAGATCGACGACAAGCACTCCCTCGCTTTCGGCGGGGAATGGTCACACGAGATCTTCGGGCTCGACAGCCTGGGATTTCCCCACGACGATGTCATGCTGGCGCCTTTCGAGAGAGCCCCCTTCTTTGGAGATACGCCACGGTGGGCGCGGGATACCTACTCGCTGATGGGCGAGGAACAGTGGCGGCTCTCCGATGAGTGGACGGCTTTCGTCGGCGCCCGCGTCGACAAGACGAGGCTCACCGACTATCTCTTCTCACCGCGGCTCTCGTTGATGTTCGCGCCCAATGCGCAGCAGACCTGGAAAGTGACCGGCGCGCGCTCGCAGCGGATGACCTTCGCCGAGCAGATGCAGCACCGCTGGGAACTGGCCGGGGAAGAGAGCGATTCCGAGGAAATGGACAGTGTGGAACTCCGTTACGAGCACCAGCTCAGTCCCGATCTCTGGTACGCGGTGACCGGCTTTTACTTCGACCTCGATGTGATCGCCTGGGATGCGGGCGCGAGCTATGGCCAGACCACCTACGGGGGCACGACCAATGTGGGCGACAGCCAGCAGTACGGCCTCGAGCTCGAGGTGAGGTACCAGAAGGGGGCGCTCTCCGTTTTGGGATCCCACGGCTTCACCAAGCTGCTCGACTTCAACAACAATCAGGGGGTGACCAATATTCTTTCGTCCGAGCCTTTCGGATACGGCGACGATCTGGCCAACTGGAGCAATCACATCACCAAGGTGGTCGGCACCTACCGGATCACGGAACAGTGGAACGTGAGCGGCAACACGCGCATCTACTGGGGATTTCCAGGAGCGAAGAGCTACGCCAAGTACGTGACCGACAGCCGTTCTCCCTACTCGAGGGAGCCCGGCTACGACGATCCCTACGGTCCCAGCGTATTCGTGGGTCTGGGAGTGCAGTATCAGCCGGAGGAGAGCTTGACCTTGCGCCTCGACGGACACGACCTTCTCGGGCTCGTCGACAAGAAGTACAACAAGACGCTCTACGGATTCAATTCCTATGCCGACTACCGGTCGAGCGCGCCGGCCGTTTCCTTTTCGCTGTCCTACAAGTTCTAGGTTCTCAGCAAGACATCAACCTTGTGGGGGCCCCGCACGCCCTTCTCCGCGGGGAGATCGGCGCGGAGCGTCATCGTGCCTTTCGCGAGCCGCACCTTCTCGAAAAGGCACTCGGTTGCTCCCTTTTCAAAGGTCCCGCTCAGCTGCGTTTGGCCGATCTTTAGAGTTGCCTCGCCCGCCGTCTCGGCCGCGCGAAAGCGCAACCGGACGTCGTAGCTCCCCGCGGTGGCGACGTAGAGAATCCAGAATCCGATCGAGCTCGCCCCCCAGGGCTGGCCGTCGACGTGGCGCCAGTCCTGGCGGGTGAGCACCACCGGATTTTCGTGCGGCGTGCCGATATGAATCGGCGGCGGCGCAAAGTTGTCGGGCCGCGTGCTGCACACGTCGGCGAACCACGCCTCGTACCTCTGGCGCATGGCGTCGACCACTTCCGGCCGCTTGGCGGCGAGATCGACCATCTCGAGCGGATCGGCCGCCATGTCGTAGAGCTCGAACTTCGGTTCCCCCTCGAACCGCTCGCGGCCGAATCCGCTGGCGTGGAGCAGCTTCCACCGCTGGTTGCGCGCCGCGAAGTGGTGGTAGAGAAGGGGCTCGTCGCCGCGGTGCGACTGGATCACCAGCGTGCGGTCGGGCCATTCGGTTTTGTCCCCGCGAAGGAGCGGCATCAGGCTGCGCCCGTCGATCTGCAAGTCGTCGGGCCGGGGGATCCCGCAGGCATCGAGAATCGTGGGAAGCACATCGATATGGGCGGCGACCCGGTCGGACGTCTGCCCCGCGCGCAGCGCGGCCGGCCAGTGCACGAAAAAGGGTGATCGGATTCCGCCCTCGTGCACGTGGCTCTTCATCCCCTTCATCCCCGCCACGTAGCGCCGTCCGTTGGGCCCGTTGTCGGTCATGAAAATGACGATCGTGTTTTCCGTGAGGCCGAGCGCCTCGAGCCTGGCAAAGAGGCGTCCCACGTTCTGGTCGATGTTGGTGATCATGGAGAAGATGCGCGCCCGCTTGTCGACATTGCATTTCTCAGGCAGCTTGTGCCCTTTGTCCTGCGGGAAGCGGCTGTTGTCGAGATCGGTCTCCTTGTAGGCGGCAAGGAGATCTTCGGGCACATCGTGAAAAGGGCCGTGGGGCGCGTTGGTCGGAATATAGGTGAAAAAGTTCCGGCCCTCGGCGCGGCACTTCTCGATCCATTTCATGGCACCGTCGAAGTAGACATCGGTGCAGTACCCCTCGGTCTGCACCTTTTCACCGTTGTGAAAAAGGGTCGCGTCGGTGTACTTCCTCTCCGCGCCCTCGGGGTCGGAGGGCTGGCCGATCCCGCCGCCGCGGTGGACGAGCGCCTCGTCGAAGCCCTGGTCGCCCGGCCGCATGGGATAGTTGTCTCCCAGGTGCCACTTGCCGAAAATCCCCGTACCGTAACCGGCCGCGCTCATGATCTCGGCGAGGGTGACCTCGCCGGGATCCATCATCGACCGGCCGATGTAGGTGTCGATGCACCGCGTGCGGTAATTGTACCGGCCCGTCATGAGGCAGGCGCGCGTGGGCGAGCAGACGGGGCTCACGTAAAAGCTCTCCATCTGCGCGCTCCGCCCCGCCATCGCGTCGATGTGGGGAGTTTGGATCACCGGATTCCCCGTCACGCCGAGATCGCCATAACCCTGGTCGTCGGTCATGATCAGAATGACGTTGGGCCGATTGCGGTTCGGGCCGGTCCCGGTCTGGGCGCAACCGGGCAGACTGAGAGCCGCCGTTCCGGTCAGAGCCGCCGTTCCGGCGAGAAGGGTCTGTAAAAAATCGCGGCGTGAGTGTTTGTTGACCTTCATCTTTCCTCGCGTTTTCATTTTCCGTGGAAAAGCTTATCATAGTCGATCGAATCCGTTCGGGAAAGTCCTCTCGAACGGCCGGGATCCAATCAATGGCACATGGGACAATGGCACACGGGACAATGGCAAACGGAGGCGGGGCGAATCATGAATCAGAATGGGGACACAAAAAAGGAGACGAAGTCGGAGTCCTGCTGCGAGCCGGGTTGCGACTGCGGTGGCGTCGACCGGCGTGAGTTCATCAAGTTCGCCGGCGCGGGCGTGGCGGGCGCAACCTTGCTCGGCGCTGGGCTTCGAGCGGTGGCCGGACCCTTCGACAGCGACGACCATTTTGTGCCCGTCGACAAGAAGCTGACCGCCCGGTGGGTGGCCCAGCTCTTCGACAGAGGCGCCAGCACCTGGTACGGCGGAAAAGATCTCGCCACCATCGGCATGCCGGTGGGCGGAGTGTGCGCCGGCCAGGTCTACCTCACGGGCGATGGCCGCCTCGTCTGCTGGGACATCTTCAACCAGAACATCAACTCGGGATGGGGACAGGTCAACTACGAGAAGGGCCGCACCGCCGAAACCGCCGTGGTGAGGGGGCGGGAGTTTACCCCATTCCCCGACGTCGATCAGGGATTCGCGATCCGCGTCGCGTCGGGCGGGCGGTCGATGGTGCGCACTCTCGATCACGATGGATTCCCCGGCGTGCGGTTCTGCGGCGAGTACCCCAAGGGCACCGTCGAGTATGCCGACGCCGACTTTCCGGCCGCAGTGCGCCTCGAGGCGTTTTCGCCCTTTGTGCCCCTGAACACGGCCGACTCGACACTGCCCGCAACGATCTTGCGATTCAGTGTGACCAACACGACCAAAGAGACGATCGACGTCGACCTGGCCGGGTGGCTGCAGAACGCCGTCGGCTGGTACTGCCCTCCCGAGACACCCGGGCTGCGCGTCAACAAGATGGTGGCGCGCGATGGGTTCACATCGGTTTTCTGCACGGCGCGCCCCAAGGATCCGCCGGCCGAACCGGCGCGGGAGCCCGAGCTCTTTGCCGATTTCGAGGGCGGCGACTATGGCCCATGGACCGTCGAGGGCGAGGCGTTCGGCGAGCGCCCCGCCACGGGCACGCTTGAGAGTCAGCAGGCCGTGTCCGGATTCAGCCGAAAGGGGCTGGTCAACACCTACCTCGGCGGCAGCGACGCCCTCGAGGGGAAGCTGATCTCGCCCGACTTCACCATCGACCGGCCGTGGATCACCTTTCTCGTCGGCGGCGGCGCGCACAAGGACCGGACCTGCATCAACCTCGTCGTCGACGGCCAAACGGTGCGTACCGCCACGGGACGGAACAACGAGCGGCTCACGGTCCGCAACTGGGAGGTGGCCGAATTCGAGGGACGCACGGCGCGCATCGAGATCGTCGACGCCGCCACCGAGGGGTGGGGGCACATCAACATCGACCGGATCGAGTTTCGCGACGAACCGCTCGGCGCGAGCGTCGACGAAATGCTCGCCCGTTCCGACTACGGCAACATGGCGCTCACCATCGTGGGCACCGGGCCGGCACTGACGAGCGCCGCTCTGCGCGACGGCGCGGCGGGCGAGGTTCTTTTCGGCTCCGATGGACTCGCAGCCGCCGACAGTATCGAGTCGTCCTTCCAGGAACTGTTGCGCGGCGCCGTGGGCCGGTCGTTCACCCTCCTCCCCGGTGACGAGAGGACGGAGACCTTTGTCGTGTCGTGGTACATGCCCAACATGCGGCGCGGCTCGGAGATCGTGGGCAACCGGTATGCCGAGCGCTTCACCAGCGCCGCTCACGTGGCCGCCCACGTGGCCGAAAACATCGACCGCCTCGAGAAGCAGACCAGGCTCTGGCATTTTGCCTACTACCAGAGCACCCTGCCCTACTGGCTGCTCGATCGCGTGGGATCGACCCTGTCGAACCTGGCGAGCGCCACCTGCCAGTGGTGGGCCAACGGCCGTTTCTGGGCATGGGAGGGCGTCGGCTGTTGCCACGGCACGTGCGGCCACGTGTGGAACTACGAGCACGCGATGGCGCGCCTCTTCCCCGAACTCGAACGGTCGGTGCGCGAGATGCAGGACTTTGCGCCCGGCGTGGGGCTCGAAGAGTCGGGCGCCATCGCCTTTCGCGGCGAGAATTATCACCACTGGGCGGGCGACGCCCAGGGCGGGTACATCCTCAAGGCCTATCGCGAGCACCTCGTTTCGGCCGACAACGAATTCCTCGAGCGCAACTGGGCCAACATCCGCAAGGCGATGCGCTTCATGATCGACGAGGACGCCAACGCCGACGGCCTCCTCGAGGGGCGCCAGCACCAGACCTATGACCAGAACTATTACGGCGCCAACACCTTTGTCGGTTCCCTCTATCTCGGCGCGTTGCGCGCCGCCGAGGAGATGGCGCGCGTCGTGGGCGACGGCGACTTTGCCGCAACGTGCCGGAAGATCTTCGAGTCGGGCAGCGCGCTCTCCGTGGAGAAACTCTTCAACGGCGAATACTTCATCCAGGACGTCGATCTGGAAAAGCACCCCGACTGGCAGTACGGCGACGGATGCCTCGCCGACCAGCTCTTCGGACAGGGATGGGCCCATCAGGTGGGGCTCGGTTACATCTATCCCGAGGAGACGGTGCGCGCCGCGCTCGATGCGATCTGGAAATATTGCTGGGCGCCCGATATCGGCCCCCAGAACAAGGCCCACGCCCCGGAGCGGTGGTTCGCCCATCCGGGCGAGGCGGGACTCTTTACGTGCACCTGGCCCAAGAGCGGCCATCTCGGCCCCAAGTCGACGCGCTACCGCAACGAGATCTGGACCGGGATCGAGTACCAGGTGGCGGGCCACATGGCGTGGGAGGGAAAGATCACCGAGGCGCTGTCGATCTGCCGCGGCATTCACGAGCGCTACCACCCGTCGCGCCACAATCCGTGGAACGAGATCGAATGCGGCGATCACTACGCGCGCGCCCTGGCGAGCTGGGGGGTTCTCATCGGACTGAGCGGTTTCTCCTACGACGGTCCCCGCGGCGCCATCGGATTCAGCCCGCGGATCACGCCGGAGAAGTTCTGTGCCGTCTTCACGGCGAGCGAGGGGTGGGGGCAGTTTCGCCAAACGATCGGCGACGGCCGCCAGCAGGAGATGATCTCCGTCGAGTGGGGGCGTCTCGAGGTCAAGACCTTGACCTTCGATCTGCCCGAGGGCGTGATTCTCGACAAGGGCGAGATCGGAATCCGCGATGCGCGTGCCGCCCACTTCGCGCAGGAGGGCCGGACCGTGACGGTGATCCTCGAAGAGGCGCTCACCGTGACCGAGGGAGAGACCCTCATGGTTTTACTGCGGAGTTAGGGACAAGACATGGTCGACAGGCGTGAATTTCTCAAGGCGGGCCTCACGGGCGGAGTGGCGGCGTCCCTCGGCGGAGGGCTCTTTGCCAAGGCAGACGATTCGGACGAAACCGATGCCGACCGATCGGACGGACCGCCGCCTCTCGACCATCCCCGGCCCAACATACTCTGGATCACCGCCGAGGACATCAGCCCCGATCTCGGATGTTACGGCGATGACTATGCGGTGACGCCCAACCTCGACCGCCTCGCCGCGCAAGGTACGCGCTTCGACCGCGCCTTCGCGCCCGCCGGGGTCTGCGCTCCGGCGCGGTCGGCGATCATCACCGGCATGTATCCCACGTCGATCGGCACGCACAACATGCGTTGCAAGGGGGTGCTGCCGCCCGCGGTGCGGTGTTTCACCGAGACGCTCCGCGAAGGGGGCTACTACTGCTCCAACCGGTCGAAGACCGACTACCAGTTCGACGCGCCGCCCGCCGCGTGGGACGACTGCTCGCGGCGCGCCCACTGGCGCGGCCGGGCAGACGGCCAGCCTTTCTTCTCCGTGATCAACATCACCACAACCCACGAGAGCAAGATCCGCTCGAAAGCGCGCAAGCTGCTCGATCGGCTCGGTACGTTTGCCGCGGTCGAGAAACACGACCCGGCGCGGGCCGAGATTCCGCCCTACTATCCCGATACGGCCGCCGTGCGAAAGGACTGGGCGCGCTACGCCGACCTCGTCACCCTCATGGACAGGGAGGTGGGTGCGATTCTGGACGACCTCGAGAGCGACGGACTCGCCGGGGAGACGATCGTCTGGTTCTTCGGCGACCACGGCCGCGGCCTTCCGCGCGCCAAGCGGTGGATCTACGATTCGGGAATCCACGTTCCGTTCATCGTGCGTGTGCCCGGGAAATACCGCGGCCTCGCCCATGGCGACGATCCGGCTGCACTCGCTCCCGGAACGGTGTGGGACGATCTCGTCTCCTTCGTCGACTTTGCGCCCACCATGCTCTCTCTCACCGGCGGGCGCGTGCCGGACCACATGCAGGGCAAGGCGTTTTTCGGCGGGCAGAAGAGGGCGCCGCGAAAGTACGTCTTTGCCGCCCGCGACAGGATGGACGAGGCCTACGACCTGATCCGCGCCGTGCGCGACAAGCGGTTCAAGTACATCCGCAACTTCATGCCCCACATCACGCGCGGCCAGGACATCGAGTACATGAACGAGATGCCCACCATGCGCGCCATGCGGCAACTCCACGGTTCGGGTGCGCTCAGCGGACCGGCCCTCGACTACTTTCGCGAATCCAAGCCGATCGAGGAACTCTACGACACGGAGGCCGATCCCCATGAGATCGACAATCTCGCGGGACGCGGCGAGTACGGGGAGGTCCTTTTGCGGCTGCGCGGCGCGCTCGACGAGTGGATGGGCTCGATCGTCGACGTCGGCCTGATTCCCGAGCCCGATCTCGACGAGCTGATGCGGCCCGGCGGCGGGAGCCGCATCGAGCCCCGCTGGAAGGAGGCGATCACGGGCGATCGATTCGAAAGGATCGTGGAGGTCAGCCGCCTTGCCGAAAAGGGCGCGGGCGCACTCGGGAGCCTTGTGGAGGCGCTCGACGATCGAGACGGCGCTGTCCGGTACTGGGCCGCCCTCGGCCTGCTCCGCCTCAGGGACGCGAAGGATCTCGATCGGCGACTGATCGAGATCGCAAAGGGGAAACTCGTCCTCCTGCTCGGCGATCGATCGCCCGCCGTCGCCGTGGCCGCCGCCGAAGCGTGTCTGACGCTGGGCGGTGACGGAGGCGCGCTCCAAGTCTTGATCGAGACTCTCGATCGGCCGTCGGAATCAGCCAAGCTCTTTGCCGTGGCCGCTCTCGGCCGTCTGGGAGAGAAAGCCCGGCCCGCCCTCGGCCGGCTCGAATCGGTGGCCGGCGACGGGAGGGGCTACGCGGCGCGCGCGGCGAGACCGATCGTTCGGGCGCTGTCCGCCATCGGTGCCGACAATAACGTCGGTGCCGATGAGTGAAATCCTTTCATTGAAAGAGGGAACAAACATCATGGTGTCACAGGGTGCGCACAAAGACCTTTCCCGCCGCGATCTTCTCAAGACCCTCGGCCTCGGTGCGCTGGCGCTCGGGGCGCCGCAGTGCGGGAGTTTGGGTATTGGCGAAAGCGGGAGCCACGATGGTCGGCAACCGAATATCATCTTCATCATGGTCGATGACCTCGGTCCCGAGTGGATCGGCTGCTACGGCAGCGAGGAGTCGCTCACTCCCAACGTCGACGCACTGGCGCGGGACGGAATGCGGTTCGACAATGTCTATTCCATGCCGAAATGCACGCCCACGCGCGCGTCGCTTCTCACCGGCCAGTACCCTTTTCGCACGGGGTGGGTCAACCACTGGGACGTGCCGCGCTGGGGGTGCGGGTGCCATTTCGATCCCAATCACAACATGACTTTCGCGCGTCTCCTCAAGGAGGCCGGCTACGCCACCGCCGCGGCGGGCAAGTGGCAGATCAATGATTTTCGCGTGCAGCCCGACGTCATGGCGCGCCACGGTTTCGACGAGTGGTGCATGTGGACCGGTTACGAGACGGGCAATCCGCCGAGCGCCGAGCGTTATGCCGATCCCTACGTCCACACCAGAGACGGATCGCGCACCGTCGAGGGCGGCTTCGGCGATCAGGTCTTCACCGACTTCATCATCGATTTCATGAAGCGCCATCGCCACGGGCCGATGATGATCTACTACCCCATGTGCCTCACCCACGGCCCCTGGACCGACACGCCCCTCGATCCCGGCGTGACGGGGAAGCGGGAGCGCTTTGCGGCCATGGTCCGTTACACCGACTTTCTCACGGGCCGTCTCGTGGGCGCTCTCGACGAACTCGGAATCCGAGACAACACGATCGTCATCTGGACCACCGACAACGGCTCGCCGGGCGGAATGACGGCGCGCAGGAATGGCCGCGAGGTCAAGGGCGGCAAGGGGAAGCTCACCGAGAACGGACCGAACGCGCCCTTCGTGGTCAACGGCCCCGGTCTCGTTCCCGCCGGGCGCGTCACGCCCGCCCTGAGCGATTTTACCGACATGCTGCCCACCTTTGCCGATCTGGCCGGCGCGCCGCTTCCCGGCGGGCTCGTTGTCGACGGCTCGTCGATCGCCGATCTGATTCTCGGGCGCCGGGAGGAGACGGACAGGGAGTGGATCATGGCCATGGGCGGGGGCACATCGAGGATCGAAGAGGGACGTGTGGTGCCGCGCAAGGAGTACGCCGACCGCGTGCTGCGCAACGAGCGGTTCAAACTCTGGATCGAGGATGGCGCGCCCACGCGGCTCCACGACCTGGCTGCCGATCGGGGCGAGGAGAATAATCTCATCGACAGCGCGAAGAGCGAGATTTCAGCCGCCCGCGCAGTTCTGGAGAACGCCGCCCGTCGATTTCCCGCCGTCGACGGCGCGCCGCGATACGATCCCGTGCCGCCGCAGCCCTGGGACGCCCAGAGCTGGAGCGATGGGCAAGAAAAAGAAAATTGAAGTCACAATTCCCAACGAGGGCTATAGAGACATTACCGAATCTTTGAGAACGAGGAGACAGTCATGATCCGATCGGCCACGCTCTTCACGGGAATGATCTTTTTTATCTGCGCGCCTCTCGGGGCGGAGGACTACGCGCTCACCTTCGAAAAGGCGGTGCACAATCCCGTCGCCTTCTTCGGCACGGCGCCCGCCGAGGCGGGAGAGAAGGGGACCGGCTGGATCGACGGCGACGAGTTTCTGACGAAAGATGCACAGAGCGTGATCGCCTATCTCGGGATGGGCGAAGGGCAAAACGCCGCCTTGCTTCTGTCTGTCGACACGAAGGCCGACGGTGCCGACAAGCCCGATACCCTCTACATCGACCTCAACCGGAATCGGACCCTCGATGAGGCGGAGACCTTCCCCCTCGTGCTCGTCGACAACAAGGGAGCGGGGCCGGTCATGCCTTTCACTCTGCTCTGCGCCGAAAAGGTGGCCTATCACGACGAGTACTCCGCCGGGGGCGGACCGTTCCACGTCAACTTCTACTATCCGATCATCGACGACGCCCCGCCCGGTTTCGGAACCGCCTTCGGGCTTTCGGCCTGGGGCTGCTACAGCGGGCGGGTCACCCTCGACGGCGTGGCCTACGACGTGACGCTCGAGGACCGCACGGTGAACGGTTCATTCTGCGACTTCGACAGTGGTTCGCATTTTGATTGCGACTCCCTCGAGATGCGTCGCGCCGATCAGGAAAAGGCGCTCACCGGCCTGACTCCGCCCAGCCCGCTCCGGCGCAAGATGCTCATCGGCGACCGCGCCTTCGGTGTGACGGTCAAGGAGAACGGCAGGGTGCTGGCCCTCGAATCGATCACCGTCGAAACAGGCCGGGTGAGCACGAGCTCTTCAGACCTCGCCGTGAATCTGAGCCACCCCGACTGGGGCAGCTTCCCGATCGAAGCCGGCGAGACCAAGGCACTGCCCGCGGGCGAGTGGACGATCGTCGATTATTCGCGAGTCAAGAAGGAGCCCTCCAGCGTCTGCTACTATTCGGCGCCGACTGATAAGTCGGTGTCGCTGGCGGGCGGCGAATCGGTCTGTCTCGACCTGGCCACCACCCTCGTCGCCGCGGTGACCGCCACGCCCCGCAAGGGGCTCGTGCAGCTCGGACTTGCCATGACGACCGACGGCGGCGCCACGATGCGCGGCTTCTATTCGGAAAAGGCCAAGGGCAGGGGGATTCCCTTCCACATCACGAACGCGGCCGGAGAGACCCTGGAGAAGGGGACCTTCGAGTTTGGCTGAGGCGGCACATGCAGCTACTCGTGGCGAGTGGCGGACGTCAAACTCGACGGCTTGACCGTTCATCTCGACTGCGACTGGGAACTGCTCGAGATTTCCAGCAAGACCGTGGCGATTTCGACCGATTGATCGGGCGACCGCCGGATCGGTCGCCATAAAGGCCAAAGAATCGGGGAAGAGAGCCCTTCGGGCGATCGTCAAAGGATCGTTTTGGAATTCGCGTAAATTCACGGCTTCGGCGACGCTTGGAGAGAGAGAAAGCTCCAAGAATTTCCTAAGGGAAAATACTCAGTTGATGATAGAATGATCTTCGTTGAGTCCAGACTTTCAGGGAGAACGGGCTAACGAAACGACGGCACCCTTCAACTGAGATCAAGATAATCGGTTGGCCATTTTGGCTCGTCACTCTCTTTTTTCAAGAATCGGACGCCCTGTGTGAACCGCAGGCGGTTCTTCGCGTCTGATCGATTGTTCCCGCTCGTTGCACAATTTTCGGAGGTGAATCGTGAACGCTCGACTCGATCCTGACTCCCGCCGTTGCCGGCTGGCGCTTTTTGTCTGCCTGACCGCCGCTCTGCTTTTTTGTTCGGCCAGTCTCCTTCAAGCCCAGAGCCTCGGGAAGACTCACACCGACAAGGAGCTTGGTTTTTCCATCCGCGTTCCCAAAGACTGGGACTTCGTGGCCTCCAAGGAAGGCGAGAAGTATATTGTCGCCACCTTCACGGGGGAGAGGCTCCTGAAAACGAAGAAGTTCAAAGAGTGGGCCGACTACGGATCGCACAGGCCGAGGATGCGCATCATCGCCTTCACTCCCGAGAACGTCGAGATGGGCGATGGAGCGGAGGGCGAAGAGGAGTTTTTCGGCAAGAAGGTCAAGGTCACCTACGCCCAGGAAAATCCCTACAAGGATTTCAAGGAGTATGTGAAGCGGACCATCACCGGTTTCTATTTCGGCGACGAAGAGGAATCGAAAGTCAAAAAGGTGGAGTGCACCAGGCTCGACGTCTTCTGGCACGAGGCGCGGCCGCCGCTGCGGCGCACGGCGTGCATCTACCACGTGGAAGACATGGACATCGCCGTCTACTTCGACGTCATGGAGGAGTGGTTTCCCAAATACGAGTCCTTCTTCAAGAAAACCTTCAAAACCTTCAAGACGGTCAAGCGGGAATATGTCGCCGAGGATCTGACCAAGAGTGACAACTCGGCGCCCATGACGCGCGAGGAGTTCATCATCCGGAAGACGGCCACCCTGCCCGAAGGCTGGACGCACAAGGTGTCGAAGAGCCATCTCATCTTCAGCCACGCTCCCAAGAAGTATACCGAGAAGATCGCCAAGTTCGCCGACGCCATGAGAGCCAAGATCCGGAAGGATTTCGCCAAAAAAGGACCGAAGCGCTCCAAGACCAAGAGCGAGGACGACGTGAAGCTGCCCATCATCCGCGTCTGCGCCAGCCCCGCCGAATACGACGCCTTCATCGACACGGGCGGCGGCCAGAGATTCTTCAACGAGAAGACGCAGGAGGTCGTCGTCTACGACGGAACGAGGCAGGGCTACGACATCGATTGGACCTTCTCTCGGATCGGCGGCGCTCTCTGGAGACAGTTCATTTCAGAAGAGTTCAAGTATCTTCGGCCGGAATCGTGGTACGTCGACGGGATGGGTTTCTACTACCGCTGTTTCAAGCTCAAGGGCTCGAGCTGCAAGTTCGTCAAGGACACGTGGCTCAACAGCCATTTGCGCGAGGGCGAAAAGAACGGCGAGTGCAAGCGGCTCAAGGATCTCATGGCCTGCAACAACAGGGGCATCGGCAGCAACAGTGATTATCTCAAGGTCGGCTACCTCGCCTGCTTCCTCAACAGCAAGGATGGGAACAAGAAGCCCTACAAGGGGATTCTCGATCGGTACTACGAGAATTTTAAGTGCGCCTATGAGGAGTTCGAAGAGATGATGGGAGCGGAGATCCACGGATTGACCGAGTCGGCCGGCGCGGGCGACGAGGACGATGAGGACGATGCCGAAGAAGAGTTCGCCCGGACCGCGTCCGACATGATCAACGAACTGCGCCAGCAGGCTTACAAAGAGACCTTTGCCGATTGGGATGATGACGACTGGAAAAAGCTCGAGAAGGCGTTTCTCGACTGGGCAATTTGAGGCGAGAGGGAGGAGATAGGTTCATGGCCACACGATTGATTTGTACGGTGGGACTGGTCGTCGCCGTTCTCATTGTCTGCCCGGCGCCCCCGGTGCGGGCCGACGTTCTCACCCTTCTCGACGGCCGCTATATCGAGGGGAAGATCGAGCAGTCGGGCGATGTGTACAAGGTCCATCTCAATCACGGCACGGTTTTGATCGCGGCGAGCGAGGTCAAGAACGTGCTGCTCGATGCCGACGGAAAGCAGAGCCCCAAACAGAAGAAGGAAAGGGAGCGGATCGAGAAGGTCATCGAGGAGCTCAAGACTCACAGCAACTGGCGTCACGCCTACGAGGAGAAGTCGAGACACTTCGAGTTCAAGTACAACGTCACTCCCGAGATCGCCAAGGGCTACATCGATCTGCTCGAGGGGATCTACAAGGACTTCACGAAACAGCTCAAGGTCAAGCTCGGTCCGGGCCACCGCCGCGAGAAGCCGCTGATCTGCATCTTTCGCGATGCCGAGCAGTTTCAGCAGGTCGGCGGCGTGGGGGGGGGCGTTCTGGGATACTGGAACTTCGTCGAGGAAAAGCTCTGCTTCTACCACGATCGGAACGACCCGGAATTCACCGTCAAGGTTCTCCTCCACGAATTCACCCACCTCCTGACGCACCTCATCAAACCGAAGTTCAACCATCCGATCTGGTGCAACGAGGGGATCGCCGAGTACTTCGGCGCCACGAGCAGGGAACAGGGCAAGCTCGTCTACGGCGGCATGCTCGAAAATCGCGTCGTATCGATGAACGCCTGGCGGGCCAAGGGCAACGACTACCACATCGAAGAGCTGATGAAGGTGTCGCGCAACGCCTTCGGCGGCCTCGAGTACGGTTGGGCGTGGTCCTTTGTCCGCTTCTGCATGTCGTCGAAGAAATACAACAAGAAGTTCATCAAGTTCTACGTGGGGCTGGCAAAGGACACCCGCGTCGACCGGGGCGATGTGAGCGGCTATTACTATCCGTCGGTCAAGCCGCGCGACATGATCGCCTACTTCAAGAAGACTTTCGGCATGCGCAACCTCGACAAGCTCAACGCGGAGTGGCACGCCTACATCGACGAGAACCTTCACGTGAGCTCGGGAAAGGGTTATCTCCAGGAAGCCAAGGTCCAGTGGATGGAAAACAAGAACAAGGAGGCGCTGGAGAGCATCGAGACCGCCGAGGAGGAGTGGGACGGCGACGAGTCGCCCCTGCTCTACTACACCAAGGGCCGCATCCTCATGGATCTCGACAAGTACGCCCTCGCCAAGGAAGCCTTTGTTAGGGCGACCGAGCTCGACGCCATCAACGGCCGCTATTACTACTATCTCGGCGACGCCTTCGAGGAGATGTACGGCGAGGACGAGTCGGAAGAGCTCCTCAAGGAAGCGGTCCGCCTCAAGGAACTCGCCCGCGAACTGGCGCCCGACGATTACAACCTGCGCTATTGGGTGGAGAGGGACGCCAAGAACCGGACGAAGGGCAAAAAGGGCGAGACCACGGGCAAGCGCCGGGTGAGGGGCGGGTAAGCGCCTGTTCCTCGCAGCGCTGGCCTTTCAGCAATCGACGCGAAATGGTTTGCTGGAATAAGAGATTCACCACAGAGAACACAGAGGCCTCAGAGATAAGAAAAAAAATAGGTATTAAGAAGCCGGGTGAGACGGCCGTTCATGACCTTTTGTCTCTGTGATCTCTGTGATCTCTGTGATCTCTGTGGTGAGTCATTTTCGTCTTGAGACCAAGTGCTTAATCCGCTTCCAGTTATTTCATCAACGGGGCAATCCGCACACGACGATCCAAATTTTAACATTGAGTCGATCGGCGTCTCCCTCGAAAATGAACGCTTCCGCTCAATGTGAATAACCCTGGTCGCCACAGATGCCCGAACCACGCACGATCCGCCTGATTCTTTTTGCCGACACGCACCTCGGATTCGATTATCCCGTCAAGCCGCGCATCGAGCGGCGGCGGCGGGGCGAGGATTTTTTTGCCAATCACGAACGGGTGCTGGCCCATGCGCGCCACGTGGACGCCGACCTGGTGGTGCACGGCGGCGATCTTTTTTTTCGCAGCAAGGTGCCGCAGAAGATCGTCGACCTCGTTTACGAGTCGCTCTTCGAATTTTCAAAATCGGGCATCGATCTCTTTATCGTACCCGGCAATCACGAGCGCTCCCGTCTTCCCGAGTCGCTCCTCTTCTCCCTTCCCAACGTGCATATTTTCGACCGGCCGCGAACGGTGGCCGTCGAAAAAGGGGGCGCGCGCCTCGGCCTGTCCGGGTTTGCCTTCGAACGGAAGGAGATCGGCAGCCGGTTCAGCCGGCTTGTGGAGGAGACCGGTTGGCGCGGCGTGGAGGCCGACGTTCGGCTGCTCTGTCTCCATCAGGCCGTGGAGGGCGCCCGCGTGGGGCCGGTGAACTTCACCTTCCGCCGCGGCCCCGACGTGATCAGCCGGCGCGATCTTCCTCCCGAATTTCTGGCCCTGCTCTGCGGCCACATCCACCGGCAGCAGATCTTGCGCGATCGGTCGGAACCGGCCCGCACGCCGCCTGCAATCTACCCCGGTTCGATCGAGCGCACGTCGTTCGCCGAAAAGGACGAGGCCAAAGGTTTTTTTGACATCGCCATCGAACCCTCACGCGGAGGCGGGTGGACTCTGACTCCCGAGTTCGTGCCCCTGCCGGCGCGACCGATGGTCGATCTGGTAATCGATGAACGGGTGACCGCCGGAGGTCTCCCCTCCTTCCTGGCGGAGAAGATCGCCCGATTTCCGGCCGACGCCGTGGTGCGCGTCAAAAGCGCCGGTCGACTCGATGGCGCGATCGCGGCCACGATGACCGCCGGCTTTCTCAGGAAAGTTTTCCCGCCGACCATGAACATCCAGATGAGCGCGGCTCTCTTCGGACGCTCCGAAAGAAGGCGAAAGCGATGAGACGCGGGCAGACAGAGACAGAGTTTTCCGTCGACGAGCGGTGCGACATCCCGTCCACACCGGGCGTTTACCTCTTTCGCGACCGACAGGGTGCGATCCTCTACATCGGCAAATCGGTCTGCTTGAAGCGGCGCGTGGCGAGCTATTTTGGCCGGCGTTCCCGGCGGGCGCGCACCGATGGCGCATCGGCCAAACACGAGGACGGACGCATCAGAAGGATGATTCACTCCGCGCGCACCATCACCATTCACGAGACGGGATCGGAGCTCTCGGCACTGCTTCTCGAGG
>Ga0180430_10001451_pt1 | contig 23056 bp, 23 predicted proteins | sample SS_ome_9_FD_132999 | JGI IMG/M metagenome (GOLD analysis project Ga0180430, IMG submission 132999) | Hypersaline lake sediment archaeal communities from the Salton Sea, California, USA - SS_1_S_2 metaG | ecosystem: Environmental > Aquatic > Non-marine Saline and Alkaline > Hypersaline >... | reverse complement strand
TGCTTTCCTGGACCACTCCCAAAGCAGCATTCAGCAGAACGATCGTCATGATGGCCGCCGCTTCCACCCAGTCCCCTAAAACTGCAGATATTACTGCCGCTACAAGCAGTAGAATAACTAGAAAATTGGCAAATTGTTCATAGATCTTTACCCAGATACTGGTAGGTGGAGCTTCCTTAAGCTCGTTTTTTCCATAGGATTTGATCCGCTTCTCTACCTCAGGGGTCGCTAAACCGTGCTCCCTGTCAACCTTCAAGGTGGAGATCACTTTTGTACTGGTGATTGCATGCCAGAATTCAGTTATTTGCTTGTTTGAGTTTGGGTTTGAGTTTGAGTTTGTGTTTGTGTTTTTTTCTTGTACTTTATTCACGATTGCGCTCTCCAATAATATCTCCAAGATAACGAAAACAGCTGGAGAGCTTATTCTCCAGCTGTTTGGTCTTCAGTAGGTTCTAAACCTCCAGGTACTTCAACATAGAAATACCAATCGGGGATGGTTTCCAGACGATCAGATGGTTCAAAAATCGGGCCGATCCGGACACCTTTTACTTCTGAGGAAACACCGTATGTATAAACCGGATAATACAAAGGCAGCGCCGGCAGTTGATCATGGAACCTCACCTGAAAATTCTTATATAATCTTGCCCTTTCACCGATATCCAGAATAATGCGAGCCTGCTCAAGATATTCGCTGGCTCGGCGATCATTCCACATAGAGTAGTTTTGCCCACCTGTTGCCTGGGTTTGGTGCCAGAAAGGATAAGGGTCCGGGTCCGGCATACTGGTAAGATTCAGGTCTACTAGAGCAGCCTCGAAATCTCTATACTCCAACCTGTCCAGAACTTCCTGGTACGGCAGAGCTACCATGTCTACATCGTAACCCAGTGCAGTCCAGTTCTCCTGGACAGACTCGGCTATCAATGTATGAAGCCCGGTTTCAGGATAGATCAATTCCACAGACAAACGATCCCCATCCTCATTAGTTCGGGCAGTACCGCCCTCTCCCGAGAATGTGTAACCGAGATCACGAATTATCTCAATTGCTTTCTCTGAATCAAACTCATAGCGAGGGATATTGTCATAATACGCCCATGTTTTTGGAAAAATTGGACCATCAGCAATTATCGCTTGGCCCTGATTGATATGATCGACCAAATACTGCCGATTGATCCCGTACAGTAAGGCCTTCCGCATATCTACATCCTGCAAATAGGGAGTCCCCGGGTTATCTAAATTTAATAAGATCAATGACATCTCAGGTAATCGGCTCGTATAGAGTTTCAATTTCTCGTCAGCCAGCGCATCTCCCAGGATTTCTCCATGAATTTCGCCGATACCCTGGATCTCCTCTGCCTGGTATGCATCCCAAACGGATTGATAATCGGGATAATAAAGGAAAGCGACCTGATCTAAAAAGGCGTCTTCTCCATAGAACTCCTTATTTTTCTTTAATACTACTCCCGTGATCTGGTCATCTTCAATGACCAGGCTGTCGTACATGAAAGGACCGGATCCAATGGGTTGAAGATTAAAAGGTGCGTCTACAATTTCCTGGACCGGAAGATCAGCTAGCAAGTGTGACGGAAGAATTCCGAAATCAAGATAATCTAAAAATGGTGAAAAGGCTTCCGGGAGTCTGAATTGAAGGGTTACATCATCCAAAGCAACCACTTCGATTTCCTGCCAGAAAAGAGCCAGATCTTCTGGGACAGGAAAGTCCGGATTTTTGAGCAGGTTAACTGTAAAAACCACATCTTCACTGGTTACCGGTTCACCGTCATGCCAGAATGCATCAGTTCGCAGCGAAAAATTATATACATCGCCATTCCTCGAGATACCCCAGAAATTTGAGAGATCTGGTTGGGGAAATCCCGTACTGTCAAACTGGATCAAACCGCTATATATCAAACTACTTGGGTCCTGATCTGGCGGGTTAAACATTGCCAATAACGGATTTAAACGCATCAATGAACCTACGATACCTTCTACATAGATACCGCCACTAGTAGGTTCCGGAGCTTCAACAAGAACAGGTTCTGCTTGCTGTCCCCATAAAACAAATCCAATGACAACTAATGCCAGGACGATTATTAAAATCTGCCAGCGCAGTTTTTTTATTAATTTCATGGGCATTTTCCTGCTGTTATTTGAGCCTTCTCCCCCCATGGAGTTAAACCTAGCCGGAAAATATGGAGTTCCACATTTTCCGGCGATTCTCTGGCATTGAATTTCATACTAAATCAAGCCAGGCTTCATATTAAATTAAACTGTTACAATTACTGAGGCAATTGCCAATCCAAAAAACAAAACACTGAGTCCGATAGTTACCCGGAATAAAGTCTTTTCAATACCTCGCCGGGCAGAAAATACACCACCAGCGTCACCGCCGGTCAAACCACCCAGGCCTGCTCCCTTGCTCTGAAGAATAACACTGGCAATCAGGGCAATGGATGTGATGATCAATCCGATATTCAAATATGTTGACACTGAAACCTCCCAAACCAGCAGAAATCAGGATATATGGTCCCATTTCCACTAATCTATTTACTTTGATACTGCTGTTCTAATAACAAGCAGGGCGATTATACCTTCTCTACAGGGAGAACGTCAAGAAGCTCCTCTCCCGTTGCTCGCAGCTCAGAAAACCAATAAAAAATATTCCTCAAGACCAATCCTAGACATCGGACCTAATTATGATAGAAATCACCATAAATCTTCATATGCACACCCAACATTCAGACGGCACTGGAACCCACCAGGATATCGCCGAGGCCGCTATCAAGGCTGGTTTGGAAGCCGTGATAGTCACCGATCACAATATACTTGTACAGGACGAGGAAGGGTATTTTGCAAGGGGAGATGATTCCGTCCTGGTTTTGATTGGAGAGGAGATCCATGACAATAACACTGAGCAAAGGAATAACCACTTGCTGGTCATGGGAGTAGATCAAGAACTGGCAGACATGGCCCCAGATACTCAGGGATTGATCACTAAGATAGCGCAGGATGATGGGTTGTCATTTTTAGCCCATCCTATTGATCCTGCTGCACCCAAGTTCAACCAGGGGGACTTTTCCTGGGATAAATGGGAAGTTTCTGGTTTTACTGGAATTGAACTGTGGAACGGATTCTCGGAATTTAAAACCAGATTAAATAGCAATTTGGCAGCCCTCTGGTATGCCTTCAACCCTTCCAGGATCGCCCGCGGTCCCATTCCAGAAACATTAAAGATCTGGGATAGATTAACCGCTGCTGGAAAAAAGATCGTTGCCGTGGGTGGATCGGATGCTCACGCAATGCACGCCAATCTGGGGCCGGTAAAACGTACAGTTTTTCCATATCTATATCATTTCCAGAGTGTGAATACACACTTACTGATTCCTGAAGGCCTTACAGGAGACCTGAACACTGACAAAACTCTGATCTATAATGCTTTGCGTCAGGGTCATGCTTTTATCGGTTATGACCTTCTCCATGCTACAAATGGATTCAAGTTCACTGGCACTGGGATCGGTATGGATGCAGTGATGGGGGATGAGATCTCAGTAGGCGACGGTATCACCCTTCAAATCACCCTACCCAGACAGGCGGAATGTATTTTAATCAAGGATGGCCAGCCAATAAAACACTGGCAGGATAAAAAGATCTGTTCTTATTCTGTGACCCAACCAGGTGTTTTCAGAGTAGAGGTCTATCAGCAATTCCTTGGGCGCAGGCGAGCCTGGATCTTCAGCAATCCGATTTATATTCGTGAGTAAGGACAAATAATGGAATTTAAACTACAGGCACCATTTCAGCCAATGGGAGATCAACCCCAGGCCATTAAAAAACTCATTCAAGGGATCAAAGATGGGGAACAACATCAGGTACTACTGGGCGCTACTGGGACGGGAAAAACTTATACGATAGCAAACGTAATCCAGGAGATGCAGCTCCCGGCGCTGATCATTGCCCATAATAAGACCCTGGCAGCCCAACTTTACGCTGAGTTCAAGTCCTTTTTCCCAGAAAATGCAGTGGAATACTTTGTCAGTTATTATGATTATTACCAACCTGAAGCATACGTACCGCACCATGATCTTTTTATTGAAAAAGAGACAGATATTAACGAGGAAATTGACCGGTTACGATTGGCAGCCACCACAGCCCTGATGTCCCGTAAGGATGTCATCATCGTAGCCTCAGTCTCCTGCATTTATGGCCTAGGCAATCCTGAAGCTTACGGTAAAGTGGTTATCGATCTACAAGTTGGATCGGTATATCGAAGAAACGCCCTGCTCCGCCAACTGATCGAAGGCCAGTACAGCAGGAATGATATTGACTTGAAACCCGGCTCCTTCCGTGTCCGGGGAGACACTCTGGAGATCGCTCCTGCCTATGATGATCATTTTATTTACAGGATCTCCTTCTTTGGTGATGAAGTGGAACGCATCACCCAAATTAACCGGGTAACGGCAGAGATCCTGGAAGAGATCAAAGAAGTAAGTATCTTTCCCGCCAAACATTTCATCACAGATGAAGAGAAGCTCCTCCAGGCGATCGCAGATATTGATGAGGAGTTAAACGAGCAGATCATTACATTCAAAAAACATGGAAAATTATTGGAAGCCCAACGGATCGAACAGCGCTGCAAATATGATCTAGAGATGCTGCGTGAGATCGGCTACTGTTCCGGCATAGAGAACTACTCCCGCCACCTTGACCAACGTCCTGTCAATTCACCACCCTGGACAATGATGGATTACCTCCCTCAGGAATATCTTCTGATCCTGGACGAATCCCACATGACAGTACCCCAGATCCGGGGCATGTTCAATGGTGACCGTTCCCGAAAGGCCACCCTGGTGGAGTACGGTTTCCGCCTGCCTTCTGCGCTGGACAACCGGCCGCTGCAATTCGAAGAGTTTGAAGGAAAGATGGGGCATACCATCTACACATCTGCAACACCCGGTCCTTATGAGCTAGACAAAGTCGAAAAAGTTGTGGACCAGGTGATCCGGCCCACAGGCCTGATCGATCCAGAGGTTATCGTCCGTCCTATTGAGGGTCAGGTGGATGACCTGATTGGGGAAATATATCAGCGCACAGAGCGAAACGAGCGTGTATTGGTTACCACGCTAACCAAGCGCATGGCCGAAGATCTGTCGAAGTATATGGAAGACAGCGGCATCAAGGTCCATTATCTACACTCGGAGATCGACACCCTGGAAAGGGTCGGGATACTGCGCGATCTACGGCTGGGAGTTTATAACGTTATTGTCGGTATTAACTTGCTTCGGGAAGGCCTGGATTTACCAGAAGTATCTCTGGTTGCGATCCTGGATGCAGATAAAGCTGGATTTTTACGTTCTGATACTGCGTTAATTCAAACCATCGGCCGAGCCGCCCGCCATATCAAGGGCACAGTGATCATGTATGCAGATAAAATCACACCGGCTATGCAAACCGCTCTGGATGAGACTGATCGCCGGCGGGAGATACAAACCGCATATAACAAAAAACATGGTATTGAGCCAGAAAGTATTTCGAAAACCATCTCTGATATTACTGAGAGAGTGAAGCTGGGCGCAATCAAGGAAGAGGGCGCAGCTTATCAAGGCGGCCTACAAGGAATCCCTGTGCCTGAATTGAAGAACATTATCGAGGAATTAGAGAAACAGATGCTGGCAGCTGCGGAGAACCTGGAGTTTGAAACCGCTGCTGGATTACGGGATCAGATATTCGAGCTTCGAGAAGTATTGGCCCTGCAGACCGATATGAAACCCTGGGAGAAGATCAATTTGCTTGCGGGGAACTGAATCAGGAATTAGTGGGAGCTTCTTGAGAACAGATCGGAGTAATCGGTATTCAGTAACCAGTGACCGCCAATCAAATATGACTACTGAATAGGGATTACTGTATACTTTTCTTGACAAAATGCTTAAACGTGGTCGCCAGAGAATTTTTTTCATCCACTGGAATGCCCTGCGAGCAAACTTGAGACCATTCTGATTCTTCAAACTGGGGGAAATATACATCAGCCTTTGCTCTGGTATGCACAACTGTCAGGTAAAGACGATCTGCCAGAGGCAGCGCTTCCCTGTAAATTTCAGCTCCCCCGATAATAAAAACCTCTGTCTCTCCTCTCTTTTCGGCCAGTTTAAGGGCACTATCTAAGGTGTCCGCTGTGATGCAATTCTGGGCTGAATACGCAGGGTTCCGGGTCAGGATGATCATCTGCCTGCCAGGAAGCACAGAGCCGATCGATTCATAGGTCTTCCTGCCCACGAGCAAATGATGCCCCATTGTCAGTTTTTTAAAGCGAGCCAGATCAGCAGGCAGATGCCAGGGTATTTGATTTTCAAAACCAATTCCCCTATCCTCATCCATCGCAACAATTATGGTAATGATCATACAGAGACCTTAGCCTTGATATGGGGATGAGCCTGATAGTTTTCCAGTTGAAAATCCTCGTAAACAAGGTCAAATAACGAATCAACTTTAGGGTTGATTTTCATCACAGGCAGCGGAAAAGGTTTTCGCTCCAGCTGCAAACGGGCCTTGTCCAGATGATCCTGGTACAGATGAGTATCTCCCAGGGTATGCACAAAATCACCTGGATTCAAGCCGCATACCTGGGCCATCATCATCGTTAGCAGGGCATAAGAGGCGATATTAAAAGGAACACCCAGGAATACATCAGCTGAACGCTGGTACAACTGGCAGGAGAGTTTTCCCTCAGCAACGTAAAACTGGAATAACAGGTGGCAGGGTGGCAAAGCCATTTTATCAATCTGGCCTACATTCCAGGCACTAACCAAGATCCGCCGTGAGTTGGGATTGTTTTTAATCTGTTCAACTGCCTGGGCGATCTGATCCACTACTCCACCTTCCGGATCCTCCCAAAAGCGCCATTGAAAACCGTATACCGGGCCAAGTTCCCCTTTTTCGTCCGCCCACTCATCCCAAATACGAACACCATGTTCTTTGAGATACTGGATATTGGTCTCCCCCTTCAGGAACCACAACAATTCATAAATGATTGACTTCAAGTGAAGTTTTTTTGTTGTCAAAAGGGGAAATCCCTGACTGAGGTCAAATCTCATTTGGTATCCAAAAACAGATTTTGTCCCGGTTCCAGTCCGGTCCCCTTTCTCTACTCCGTGATCTAAAATATGCTGCATTAAATTCAGGTATTGCTTCATTCACACCTCTGTAACTATAACCATTTCTGATAGTATAACATCCGGTTTTTTTTCTATCAGATTGTCCGACTGTGCAAAGTGCTTGCCGTATCTCACCAAAATGCTATGCTGTGTGAACCAAAAATGCTATTGATCCTCCGATGGCATCATCGTGTTCCCAATTATCAAGTGACACAAAACTCGCAATTCAGTGCGGAGAACACTCGAACGTTTCCCGGATTAGTTTTAGGTCATCCTGGTACTCCGACGCATTAGTCGTGATGAGTATCGTCCACAGCCATTCCGATCCAGGACAGTGAAAAATCACCCAGTCTAGAGGGTATGCTGCCCCCGAAATTCCAAGAACGTTATCCGGATCCCCCTGACCAGTCACATACCAAGCCGGCCACTCCCGAAAATTGTCCTTTTCAGCCTCTAAATCAGTCGTTGAAATATCCAGTGAAATTCGATGTGGACCAGCTAAATCTAGAACATGAGCCACTGCAGATATCTCATCCTTTGGAAAATCCAATTGCTGCCAATGCACATCCAGAATGACAAAAGCGCGATTGATCGCGGCAGAAGTAAAGTTATTTGCCAGAATAACATAACCGCCATTCTCATACGAATAAGTCTTTAAAAGTGGATCCTCTGCGTTAGCAACATTATATGGAAACAGATCTGACAATTCAATCCAAAAACCAAATAGCTCCTGTAATCGCTCGCTGTAAGATTTCCTACCGCTAAATTGCCCTTCACCGATTGCTATCACATCATCTCCCAAGACAGCCCGGACTGTTACTTGCCAAATACCAGCGCTGTTCTGCAGTGGCAAAGTTACAGGATCAGACAGATAACGGCCATCGTTTTTATCAAGGCAGGTTAACGTTGTAAACAATTCTCCATCTGGTGTCCACAATTGAGCTTCAACAGATGCATCCGTGGCTAACTCTCCACTGTGGTTCTTGAGAATTATGGTCGTTCGAAAGGATTGTCCACCGGCCAACACAGTAGAAGTTTCTGGGAAGATAATATCTAAAGTGTACTCCCTTTGAATTTCTTCTGTTGGAATCCCAGAACTACTACAATTTAGAGTAAAAAAACATAAGACGACAAGAAATGAAATCCTATAAAAAATCGTACGCTTCATTGATCCTCACATCAAATGTTCATATCTCAAGCGTTGCGTTTTCTATCACATCATGCCTGGCAAGGACAAAATACTCCTAGACATCGTTTAATCGTTTGTACAGACCATTCAGGGCTAATAACTCTTCATGGTTTCCCATCTCAACAACTCCATTGTCCTCCAGCACGACGATCAGATCTGCGCTGCGAATGGTGGATAAGCGATGAGCGATAACAACGACCGTCTTTCCGATCATTAACTGTTCCAGGGATTGCTGAATCAATAGTTCAGTTTCGGTATCAACTGAAGATGTTGCTTCATCCAGGATCAGGATTGGAGTATCTTTGAGAACCGCTCGGGCGATCGCCATCCGTTGTTTTTGTCCCCCGGATAATTTGACCCCCCGTTCTCCCAACATGGTGTCATAACCATCTGGTAGTTGTGAAATAAAATCGTGAGCATTCGCGATTTTGGCCGCATTGATCATTTCGTCTTCGGTCGCGTCTTCACGCCCAAATAAAATATTTTCCCGCGCAGACCCGTGAAACAGAAAAATATCCTGTAAAACAATGCTAATCTGTTGGCGGATACTCTTGATGGCTAAATCACGAATGTCGTACCCATCCAGGGTAATTGATCCTTCACAAACATCATAGAATCTCGGAATAAGATTTGCCAGGGTGGTTTTTCCAACTCCAGTCGGCCCCACCAGAGCAACGACAGTTCCAGGGGCAATTTTAAGGTTGACATCTTTCAGGATAGTTTCACCAATGGAATAACGAAAGCCAACATCTTTCATTTCAATCGCACCTCTGGCCCTTCCTTTTATTTCTATAGCATCAGGTTTTTCAATGATATCTGGGGCTTCCTCCAAGAGCTCTGCCACACGCTCCGCACCGGCCATCGCTTGCTGCACGTTTTCCCAAACTCGACTTAACTCGCGCACAGGTTGGTACAACAACTCCAAATAAAGGAAAAATGCAACCAGATCAGCAATAGCCAAAGTACTGCCAAGAATGAAACGACCTCCAAAATAGATTAAGATAATTGTGCCCAAGGCAGAAGAGAAGGCAACAAATGGGTGAAATGTTGCCATCAACCTCAATGCTCGCAAATTCGAGTCGCGATAAAGGATGATGTGATCAAGGACGCGAGCTGCTTCACTTTCTTCGCGAGCAAAAGCTTTGATTTCACGAACACCAGAGAGATTATCATTCAGTGTTGCATTAAGTTTACCTAATTCAGATTGACGAACGCGGAATGCCGGTCGAACATATTTAGAAAAACCTTTCATTCCTAATACAATTAAAGGAACCGGGATCATGCTCAGTAAGGCCAGCTGCCAATTTATTCTAGATAAAACCGTAATTACTCCTACCAACATCAGTGTATTTGCAGCAACATCTGGAATTGCATGAGCGATCAAGCTCTCAATCAAATCGGTATCGTTCACCACCCTCGACATTAATTGACCGGTTTGTTTATCTTCATAGAAACGAAGCGATAAACGCTGCAAATGTTCGTAAACTGAAGCTCGCACATCCGCAACCACACTCCAACCTGCTACATGGGCCATATAACTTCTTACAAATTGCAGAACAGCTCGGAAAATATAAATGGATAATGCCAATAAAGCCAAACGTGTGATATTCCGAAGATCGTCTGAGCTTATTCCCGGATTAGTAACAGTATCAACCATGGATCTGACAATCCAGGGAGTGTATAACTGCACACCGACTAGTAAAAGCATGCTTAGAATAGTTAATACAAGTACACCAGTATATTTTCGTGTAAACTGAAACACAAACTTCAATGATTTCACTTGATAACCTCAATTAATAATCTTATGTTAATTAAATTCAGCAACTATTGAACTCGCCCGTGTTGAACGTGGTGTGATCCTAGGGCGGATGTTTTTTTTCCTCCTGCCATAGTATAAATCCATTCAAAGTTTACGACTAGTAAGAAGTATCTTTAACCAAAAAAACAACCCTCTCAAACACAAAAGAGGCTTGAATTTATTTTTACGTATAAATCCAATAGGATTTATAAGCGATGGTGGAATATGAGGCTTTGTCTCTTTGAATCTCGACTCTATAGGAAGAAGGGCCCGATCAGCGTGCCCTCCGGTGCCATATAACTGCGGATTTCCAAACGAGCTACATCGATTAGATCATGGAGAACAATTTTTTGAATTTTACAATTGATCATTCGCACGGTCTTCAAGATCGAGAAACTCCTGGAGAAGTCCCGGAATCGCTCCCCTATAATCTGATCCCAAGGGATCATCAAGCCTTTTCATGGTATGGAAATAACCCAACGCAGAGCAGATAGGAGACAAACGGGCAGCAAGGTGGTAATAATTGAGCAAATTCTCGAACGAATCATATTGCAACCAGGACTTCAGGTAAATATCTCGTAATCCATCGAACTCAGGTGGATATTCCTCCAATTCCAATGAGTATTCTATACTCACACACACAGTTCTTAATGAGAAAAAAGGATGGGAGATTGAGCAATCCCCCCAATCGAAGAAAACAAAATGATCATCATTGAGGAATATATTTGCATCGTGAAAGTCGCCATGATGGATCGATTGCGGAACTGGTGAGGCAGTCAGCTCCTCAGAAATGGATTCTACTCGGGTTGACATGCTTTTCAAACGATCATATTCAGCAGAAGTGATCCCATCCTGATGACCAAGCAAAAGTAAATTCTTATGGTTAAGAAGATTTTCATATTGCTCCGGTAATGTTGACAACTGACGATCAGGCGCACCAAGATCCAGAATTTCAGGTACATGATCTGATAATTTGATTTGAAGCTCTGCATAGAGAGGTAATAATCTCTCCCAATGACTGATATTTCGATCAGCTCTTATCACTTCCCGCAATGTGCACCCCCCATCCTCCATCAGCATCCATCCGTTTTTCAAATTGGCTGCGAGAATCTTCGGCATATGATCAGGGTACCAAGAAGATATTTTTTGAGTCAGCGCTGGTTCGTATATTAGGCCTTCTGAGCAATCCTTAAAGTAGACCGCTCCTTCAGGAGTTGGAATCCGCAGCACTCCCGATCTGGGAAAAATCAGTGATTGTCCGATCGGACCTGTAATAACTATATCCAATTGGGATAATTCAGTTTTAATCCAGGCGCTAACTTTGTCAAACCAATCGTATTCGGTCGAAGGAGGTTTTGAAGTCATCGATGACACCTTTTGGTAATTAGCCTGTTGATAATTGTCAAACTTGCCAATCACACGAAATGGATTCTGTGAGCCATTGAAAACCCAGCTTTTCCAAAATCGGTCGGCTCATAGGACTGGCATCTGCGTCTACAAAACGTATACTCCGCCGCTTTGCTTCTTGAATACGCGCCGCAATTAAAGCGGTATATAAACCACGACCCCGGAAGCCGGGTAAAGTGGCTGAATGAACAAGACCAGCAAAGTGGCACCTCTTAAAGAAACTGATTTGAGCTGTGCTGACCGGTTTTCCATCTACGTAGACCACATAAAGCCCCAGACTTTCAGGGGCCTCTATTAATCGTTCGGAAAGGGACTGAGCCATTGACGAATAATCACTTTGCCAAACCTGTTGACGAATGCTAAGAACATCATCGATTTTTTCGGGATCACTGATCCGTTGTACATCATAGCTAATTGGTTTCATCAAGACTTGGGATAAATTTTCGATGTCAAGGACCATAATCGCGTCTGGCTCTTCGCTTAGAAATCCGCGTGCAAGCAAAAGGTCTTTCAGGTTTGCGGGACAGTCGTGCTGGAAAACAACCCAACTAAAATTGCTCTCCCTGCTTTCAAAGTGGGCAATCTGTTCCTGAATGACTTCTTCGACATTAGTAGAATTCAGGTTGGAATATAAAACCACCCCTTCACCAGTGGGAGATACATGTCGAATAAGGTGAGAAGTCTCTTCTCGTTGCATACCAAAGAGGCTGACAGATTTTCGATCTTGGTCATAAAGTTCCAAAATGTGCTTCGGATCCATAATCTTCTCAAAATTTAATGAATTCAATATTTAGTATTACCAAAATAATTGTTCAGCCACACGTAGAAATCTTTCAATACCAGAATATGGATCTCCGAGTGTTTTAAATTAAGATAGGTCATTGTTAACCAGATTATTGCTCAACAGGTTGGTATGGCCCGCGCAAAAGCACAATTGCCAGTAATCCTGACATTATGTAGATAGCTCCACCAAAATAAAGGGTGACTGATATACCGAGGGTATCACCCAAACCGCTTGCAAATGCCATACCCACAAGTGACAACAAGGCGCTGAATGTACCGTAAGCGCCAAATACCCGTCCACGATATTCCTCTGGGGAATAGGTTTGAACCCAGGTCTGGCTGCTGATTAGCCAGGCCATCAGGGGTACGCTAATAAGAATCATGATCAACAGAGAAATCGAATAAATTGGCCAGATAACCATGGCAACCAATCCAATTCCGGTACCAAGTAAGCCACATTGGATTAAAAAGCTGGGTTTGAATTTGCTTCCGAAAGCACTCATCACGAGGCCACCAAGAATACCCGCCACACCCCTGACAGTTAGAACCATCCCGAATTCGGTTGGTCCTATCCCAACGATATCCTGGTAAAAGGCCACAAGCAGAACAGTAAGAATGCTGTCTCCCAACATGGCGATTCCCAAAACCAAAAAAATTCTGGATATTGGCTGATTTTCTTTTACCAGTCTTAGCCCGGATTTTAACTCTCCCCAGAAAACTGAGATGACATTGCTTGTTGGATCTTCAGGGGTAGGTGTTATAGGAGTCACATTTGAGGGAACCTGGATAAAATACATTAACATCGCTGCCAGTAGATAGGATCCAATATCAACAAGAATCACACCCTGTAAGCCAATTGAGGCAAGCAAGACTCCGCCCAATGCCGGTCCAATCAATCGGGCGCTGTTCTCACCCAGTGAATCAAGAGAATTTGCTGTAAGTAATTGATCTTCATCAACCAGAGTTGGTATAAGCGCATTATTTGCTGGGCCGAAGAATTGACTTGCAGTTGATTCCAGGAAACCAGCTAAATATACCAACCACACCATATCGGCTGAGCGAACACCCAACATTATCAAAAGCACTACACCTCGAAATAAACTAGAGCCAATCATTGTCCAGCGGTGATCCCAACGGTCTACAAATACACCAGCAATTGATCCCAAGAACAAAGGCGGTAGGACTTGGATCATGAACATTATTCCGGTTGCCAGGACAGAACCCGTGATTTTATAAATATAAAAGGGCAATGCTGCAAATAACGCATAATCGCCGATAATTGATATCACTTGGGATATCCACAACAAAGCATAACTTCTATTTCGCAATAATTTAAACAAGAGATAACTCCTTAAGTATTATTTACCATAGAGGATTTGTAAGAACTCCAAAATTTACACTTCTGCTAATTATAACCACCTGATGGATGGGGTGAATTCTCCCCTATTTGATTTTAAGATTGTTACGAATAAGTGTAGACGGATTCAAACCCCCTACCAGTGGTTTAAAAGTTCTTTGCTTATTGATGGATTCGTCGACTGCGTCTCGCTTGTTATCTCTCTTGACTTTTTTCAGGATTAAGGAGGGCATCGAGGACATCTTCCACGGGTGGCGTCTGGGCAGCATCTTTGAATTTGGTGATGCGTTGATAGATGTCGGCTGCGGCAAGGTGAAAGTTTCCAGGTAGACCCGCCGCTTCAAGGGTCAAAGCAATTTCTTCCATCTCTCCTGAAAATCGCCATGCCTTTGCTGTGACTCTACTAATGCGAGCAAGAGTGGCCGGCGCAAAATCCGGATCATAACGAGACCACTGCTTTTCAAGCTCATTACGAACACCCATTTTCTCGGCGGCAGCTACAATAGCACAGAGGAGTGCTGTCGTTCCCTTTGTGTTGGCCGCGAAACATATCTTCAATGCCGAGGCCTTGCCAATCTCTTTGCCAATGATCTCGACAGCTAATGGCCCACCTGAAAAACACTCCGCAACCTGTTCGGCATTTTGTCCTGCCAAGTAGAGCCAAGTAGTATCAGGTTTCCACGCAGGTCCCCCGATGATCCCACCATCTACAAACTCCACACCGGCATCGTTCATTATTTGTCCGATACCTTTCACACGTTCCGGCGAAATGGCATTGACATCCGCATAGACCCCTTTAAAGGAGCATGTTAATACTTTTTCAGCCACCGCAGTTGCAGCGTGGGGCGGACAGACGCTGATGATCACAGAACACCTCTCGCATAATTCCTCGATAGTTCGTGTTTCAACCAAGTTATGCTTTTCAGCGCGGTCGTATGTGTCAGCGCTCCGGTCCTCTGACACCAATATGCTGTATGACCGGTGTTCTGTGCTGTCGCGGCAAGAGATATCCCCATAGCGCCAGGATGCAGGAAACCAACATGTTTCTTATTCATAATATGAAACCTTCATATCTTCCTCCAAAGGAAACGATATTCTATTCTTTATCTATGACATAACGGATGAGCTTCGTTTTAATAGTAGTAGTCTTTCCAGACTACTTCCAATTCTTTACCTGTATCCCAATATTTTCCTTTGTTGCCAATAGAACGAATCTTCAGACACATATACAAATCATGCGTCATATCGATAATACCTGCCGCAGCCAATGACAATGAAATGGGTAACCACCAACCTGGCAAACCGAGATTGCCAATCAAGCCAACAACAACGAGGCCAATACTTTGAAAAAAGGGAGCTAATAGAGCGCGCGACATGTTTCGGTAATTAACTGCCCCTCTTACTCGATAATGCCCAGTCAAAAACAGGAAGATTTTACGCTGAAAGACAATGTGCGTTTCGTGGCCAGTACCCTGATATGCAAGACAATGAAGTTTTTCATGAAGCCAAACACCGAGGTTAGTATATAAAGGTGCTGCAATAAGATATATGGCCAAAAAATTGATTAGCCGCCAGTTTGTTTTAGGAATTTCGTTATAAACCCATATGGCAAGAAAGAACATGGTTGCTAAAGAAACAAAGAGAACGATATTTGAAAAACCAGTGTCAGCGTAACCAATCCGCATCTATGTATAGCCCAATTTTTGTTTTTGTATTGTCCCTTGCATTTTTTCTCTCTTACCGGGTTTAGAATATGCCAGCTTAAGGATAAGCTCAACTGGCATTGGAGCCAGCTGTTTTTCTTTTTAGAACAATACCAATAATACACTAATTAAGGATAGATTCCTTTTATTTCGATATTTTTCCTGTCTCTTATTACATCTTTGACTCACTTATCAAATACGACCCGGTTGGTCTGATAGAATAAATAACAGCAAAATAAGGAATGAGAATGATGGCAGCAAATAATGTGACCCGGTTTCTGGACAGCCGTAATATCCCCTATACTGTATTTGATCTCCCCCAAGAGAAACTGGGTGGGGAGGAAACTGCCCGCTTATTAAATGCACCTCCTGAGATCATCTTTAAGAGCATAGTTATCCTCCGCAAGGGATCAGGTAAACCTATCCTGGCAGTGGTGCCGGGAGATCAAGAAGTCAATCTAAAAAAGCTAGCTAAAACTGTTGGCGAAAAAAAGGTTACTCCCTCCACTCAGAAAGAAGCTGAGAACATCACAAAACTGCAGGTCGGGGGCATTTCTCCCCTGGCTTTGATCAATCGGGGATTTGAGATCGTTATTCACAAATCAGTTCAGGATTTCGAATTGGTGCATGTTTCGGGGGGAGAGCTTGGGGTCAATATCCGACTATCATCTAGTAATCTAATCAACCTGACTAGAGCCAAAGTTGCAGATATCAGCTAGAGATCATCCTTTGATCACAACCAACGGTTTAAGCTGCGCGACCTTGGCAGCTATACCCGCGCTGGTCACGGTCTCTACAACCTCATCTACATCTTTGTAGGCTCCTGGAGCTTCTTCCGCCAGGCCAGCCATTGAGCCGGCCTGGATTTTAATTCCATCCCTTTTCAGCTGCTTCAACAGGTCCTCACCCCGGATGGTTTTCTTTGCCTGCGAGCGGCTCATCACCCTTCCCGCTCCATGGCAGCTTGATCCAAAAGAACGGGCCATGGCTTCTGATGTTCCTCGCAATACCCAGGATGAAGTCCCCATACTGCCCGGCACCAAAACAGGTTGGCCGATCTTTATATATTCAGGAGGCAATTCATCTGACCCTGGCCCAAAAGCGCGGGTCGCTCCCTTGCGGTGAACGCAGACTTCCATAGATCTTCCGTCGATCTGGTGGGTTTCGATCTTACCGATATTATGAGCCACATCATAAACCAAATGTAAGTGCCAATCCTTGACTTTACCCGCCAGCACACTTTCAAAGGCTTCCCGAGCATAGTGGCTCAACACTTGCCGGTTGGCAAAAGCGTAATTTGCCGCACAGGCCATCGCAGCTAGATATGCTTCGCCCTCCGGGCTGTCCATCGGCGCGCAAACCAATTCCCGATCCGGAAGTTTGATTCCGTATTTGTATACAGCACTTTGAAGACTCTTTACATAATCAGAACAGACCTGATGCCCCAATCCACGGGAGCCGCAGTGAATTTGCAGCGCTAAGTCACCTTCGTTTAGACCCATCGCTCTGGCAGCTCTCTCATCAAAAACTTTCGAGACCAGATCAATTTCGATAAAATGGTTGCCAGCACCCAATGACCCCACTTGTCCAGTACCCCTTTTTAGAGCCCGGGGACTGAGGAACCTGGGATTTGCTCCTCGAAGCATACCTCCATCTTCCGTCCGTCGCAGATCCTGTTCGGTCGCATATCCTTGTTCCTTGGCCCAGCGCGAGCCTTTCAGGCAGACGTTTTCGACTTCTTTGGGGGTTAAACGATGGTGGCCACCAACACCTACCCCGCTGGGGCAGGCCTGGTTCAAGGCAGTTACCAGATCTCCTAAATATCTTTTCCCTTCCTGGTAAGACAATCGGCTGCCTAGTAAACGCACACCGCAATTTATATCGTAGCCTATTCCCCCGGGTGAGATCACACCGTCTGGATAACGAGTAGCAGCTACACCACCAATCGGGAAACCATAACCCTGGTGCATATCTGGCATCACCTTGACCGACCCTACTAATCCAGGTAATGCACAGGCATTAACTGCCTGATCCAAAGATTTATCTCGGGCGACACCCTTCAATAACACCTCAGATGCAAAAATCCGTACAGGAACCCGCATATCTGCCCGGTAGGATGTGGGAATCTCCCACTCGTAATCCGTTATTTTTTTAAGATCTGTGATGGAAACCATGGAGGACAACCTCTAAACACGAATTAATCAGATATCAAATACGATATTCACTTCGAAACCCTGCTCCATTTTGCGGATATTGAGCCGATGATAGGTGACCGCTTTGATATCCCGCTGATAGGATCTGATCTGGGTCCCTCTCAGCTTGGCTTTGAGGGAAAAGTCTGTGCTGATTGAGACCTTATCTATTGAAAATAACATATAGTCCTCAGTCAACCTGTAAAGTAATTCCTCTAGAAAGAGGATTAGAAGTCCTTCATAATCCATCGCGTCCAGAGAGATGGATTCCGTGACAGAAGAGAATCCTTCTTCATAATCCTCTATACCCGAGAGATGGAACATCCCATCTGCAGCAGCCGAAAACAGGGAATCAAGATCCTCACCCCAGACCCGGATTTCGAGGTCAGCAGTGTGGGAAAGTTCTTCAAAGCCAGCTAGTTTATCATTCATAATTACTTTCAGTATACATAATTATGGATATTTTTTCAGCACCCTTTTAGATTGAAGGTACTAAACTCATGATTTTCGGAAATTTTAGAGGGTGATGAATGTCAATCTTGTGAAAAGAGTTCCCTTCTTCTATAATCACTTTTACAGATATTTATCAAGGATAATCAACGGTGATTTATGACAGAAGCTCCCCTTTTTGCAGTAATTGGCGGATCTGGTCTCTATCAGATCCCAGGACTATCACAGACCACTGAACATGCAGTAAATACGCCATTTGGAAAACCCAGCAGCCTGATTGTCGAGGGGGAGTTAAACGACCAACGCATATTCTTCCTTGCCAGGCACGGTATCGGCCATCACATCAACCCCAGCGAGGTAAACTATCGGGCCAATATCTTCGCTTTGAAATCACTCGGTGTAGAACGTGTCATCAGCGTCAACGCCTGTGGATCACTCCGGGAAGATTACAAACCTGGTGATCTGGTGATCCCAGATCAGATCCTGGATATGACAAAGTATCGGAAAAACACCTTCTTTGAAGACGGGTTAGTTGCCCATGCAGGAGTTGCAGATCCTTTCTGCCCAGATCTTTCCTCACACCTGCGCCTTGCCCTCAAAGAGAGTGATGCTACGGTTCACAACAATGGCACATTCGTTGTGATCGAAGGACCCAGGTTCTCAACCAGGGCAGAATCCAATACTTTCAGAAGTTGGGGGATGTCCATTGTCGGCATGACCACAGCGCCGGAAGCTTTTCTGGCCCGAGAAGCAGAGTTATGCTATGCCTCAATTGCCCACATCACTGACTACGACGTCTGGCATTCCAGGGAAGAGGATGTCTCAGTTGAGATGGTAATGAAGATCATTTCCAAGAATACAAACTACGTAAAAGATGCGCTGGTTTATTTGACACAAAATTGGCCTGAAGAACATCTTACCTGCGGCTGCCAGTCTGCCCTGGAAAACGCTTTGATAACCAACCCGGTTGTTATCCCTAAAAACACGCAAAAAAAACTAAGCTTGCTGGTATCAAAATACCTGGAGGATTGATCCATGAAAGAACTCACCATTCCAATTTCCGCAGAAGACATTCGCGAGCTGCACACAGGTGATACTGTCGCCCTGACTGGCATAATGGCAACCGGTAGAGACGCAGTTCACAAATGGATGATCGATACCTTCATCCGCAAAACCCGTGAACCCCAGGGAGATGATCTGGAAGTCTACGAAAAGATCAAACCCATTTTTAAGGAGAGTCTGATCTACCACTGCGGGCCGGTTGTGGCGGGATTAGATACTGGCGATTATAAATTTGTGGCTGCCGGTCCTACCACCAGCATCCGTGAAGAACCTTATCAGAGCGAGGTAATGCACCACTTTGATATGCGGGGTGTGATCGGCAAAGGGGGGATGGGGACAATGACCCTCCAAGCCTGCCAGGACGTGCCAGCGGTCTATTTCCATGCCATCGGCGGGGCAGCTACCTTGATAGCCGAATCCGTAGAAGAAGTTATTGGTGTCTATAAACTGGATTTTGGAGTTCCAGAAGCGATCTGGGTTCTGAAGGTGAAAAATTTCCCTGTTGTGGTGACCATGGATTCTCACGGAAAAAGCATCCACGCGGAAGTGGAAAAGGCGTCACAGAAGAAATTGAAGGAATTGATTGGTTAAATTTCAGTAGTCTGTTATCAGGAATCAGCTATACGGGCGATCCAATGGATCGCCCGTATTTATTAATTGATATTCCCCTAGTCCATTTAACAACCTCATTGTAAGAATCAATTACGACCTGACATCTTAAGTTTATATGGATTTCCCAGAATATAAAAAACCATCAATGGGAAATGAAGGAAAACCATGTCAGATTTTAATAAAAAGATCATTAAGGAATTTCGTGCCAATAAGGGAGTAGTCGGCGGTATGTTCGAAGGTATGTCATTACTTCTTGTTCACACAACCGGAGCAAAAAGCGGTCAGCTCCGGATAAACCCGACGGCATATATCAAGGACGGAGATAACTTGATTATCGCAGCATCTAAGGGGGGTGCAGACAGCCATCCGGATTGGTATCATAACCTGGTAGCAAATCCACAAGTGATTGTCGAAGTTGGTTCGGAAACGATCTCTGCCATGGCAGAAGTGACAGCTGAACCTGAAAGGTCTGAGTTATTTATGAAAGTTGCAGGGAAATATCCGATGTTTGCTGTGTATGAAAAGAAAACTGATCGGAAAATTCCTGTGATCAAACTCATCAGGAGTTGATATTTCCACCCCCTGAGACCCATGACTGAGGTGAATCTCTAAAACAACATAAACGCCCGTTTCCGGGCGTTTTTTCATTCAGGCATTCTCACCAATCCAGGCCAACTGCCCTGGTCAGGAATTCCATAAACGGTGCTGCAGTTTTACATAGCTCCACGTAATAATCAAGGAAATCGGGCTCACCAACTATCTTTTCATTGAGAACGACAGACGCCAGGTAATCCTTTCTTTTTAGATCCTCGATCAGAGGGTGTTCAGGATCGAACCCTTTGGGGGGTCTCATTAATGAATCCCCACCAATCGTAAAGGTCGTCTCAAATTTCTTATCCTTGATGATATTCAGCCATTGGTCCGGATGAGTAGCGATCTTCGTGCGGATTTTGTTAACTGTTTCAGTATTTGGCTTCCATATCCCGCATCCTGCAAATACGTCTCCGGGTTCGAGATGCAAATAATATCCAGGAGCATGGACGTCCTTACCACGCTTATGGCGGAAATGAATCCCAGCTCCAGTTTTATAAGGAGTCTTGTCTTTGCTGAATCTCATATCGCGGTAAATGCGAAACAGAGAACCCCCGCTCACTCGGGGGATGGCCATGATAGAGGTGCTGATCTCAGGTGCCCGCTCCGAGAAGGCGGCAATAAAAGACAATAAAGGATCCTTCACATCATTCTCGTAGCGGTCCTTATTAGCCTGGAACCATTCCCGATTATTATTTTCCTTCAATTCACTGAGAAATATAAATAGCTCAGATTTAATTTTCATTTCACTTTTCCTTTACCAGCGTTTTCCAGTTGTCATAATTTAGTATATCCAGAAAAATATTGGGAATTTAAAAATCATCCATTGGACGCCCTCTTCTAGCAGGATATTACCTAAACAAAATAGCCGCCATGCTCAAATAAAATCCGGTGGTATAAATAATCAGGTATGGAATGGATAAAAAAAATAAAACCCGGGTTGCCTAGGAACTGGTTGCTATTTACTGCAGGCTTAATGTGGACAGCAGTTGGTATCTATCTGATATCTCTTACGGTAGATTGGATTTTTTCACCCACAGTAGAATCGCCATGGATGTTCTGGCTCCCGGGATTAGGTCTGGCTTACTTGATATACCAATTTGGGTTTTCAAAATTAGCCCGCAAGAACAACCTGAGAATCAATAAACTACCCGTAGAAAAACCCTGCCTTTTTGCGTTCCAGGAGTGGCATAGTTATCCTCTGATATTATTTATGATCGGATTGGGCATCTCATTAAGGCATTATGCCCCTATTCCAAAACCAGTGCTTGGGATCATGTATATAGGAATTGGCGGAGGGTTGGCCAGTTCCAGTATCCATTATTACATCCAGATCTATAAGAATCAAAAAATAAAGAAACTTCAAAATCATCTGTAACGATCTCACTTTTTTGTTAGTAGCTCCAACAGGTGTATAGGCAAAAAAATGTTAGTATTTGTTTAGATCAGGAACTAATTCGTCAAATACCAGGATTTTCATGCGTCAATACATTCGCAAGATCGGTCTCTATAAATCCGTTGCCTTGTTCACGGCACTGGCAGTATGCTTGGATCTGGTTACAACCCTAATTATCATATTAATCCTTGGTAAATATGGCATCCAACTGGATTTATGGGTGGGATTGATCATATCTGTGATCATCACACTGATAATCACACCCACATTGGGCTTTTTTATGGTGCGTCTGTTTTTGAAAGTAGACAAACTGGAAGAAGAGATGCGGCAGATAGCAAGTTATGATTTGCTGACAGGATTACTCAGCAGGCGCGAATTCCTCAATCAAGCAAATTTTTTTCATCGAGTTGCATTAAGGGAAAAATTACCATATGCGCTGGTTATAGTTGATCTGGATAATTTTAAGGAAATCAATGATCAGTTTGGCCATCTCGTAGGAGATCAAACCCTTAAGAAACTCGGTGAAGCCATGCAAAGCACCCTTAGAGAGAGTGACCTGGCCTGTCGCTGGGGAGGAGATGAGTTTGTGTTTTTCCTTCCGAATACGAACATTCATCACGCCGAGGGTTTTTGTACACGTATTCATAAACTCATCAAAGAATCAAGTGATTTTTCGGGTTTATCCGTTAATTTATGTGCCAGCATTGGAGTATCCTCATTTCCAGACATGATTGCAGATAATATTGAAGAGTTATTATCAGCAGCAGATACTGCCATGTATATGTCAAAAAAAGCCGGAGGAAATCAAACTCGTCAATTTCACTCCATAAAACCTAGTTAATATAATAGGTCAAAACAATCTAAAGTAGTAAGGGATTAACCCGTATCTAGATAGGCATTAATGCGTCATAATATAAGTGATGATCGATAGCAAATCAGAACTACTCCTCAAGAAAGCCCGTCATTACGATCATAAAGCTCTGGCTGAGATCTATGATCTTTACAGTGACGCCCTGTTCGCTTATGCATTCAAACATGTCGGAAAAAGCCAGTTAGCCGAAGATCTTGTTGCAGAAACCTTCAGTCGTTTCTTGAAAGCTCTCGAACGCGGTGGTGGCCCAAAAGAATATTTAAGAGCATACCTGTACCGCATCACTCACAACCTGATCATTGATTCTTACCGCAGAGAACCCCCTCCCCCCCTGGATCTGGATGAAGAATTGATTTCTGAAGAAGGAGCAGATCCAGGATCTATTGTGGCTGATCTGGAGGACGCCGACCGGGTCAGAAATGCCTTACAACTGATCACTCCAGAACAGAGCCAGGTAATCACTTTACGCTTCCTCGAGGGTTGGAGCAGTCCGGAAATAG
>Ga0180430_10001447_pt1 | contig 23111 bp, 17 predicted proteins | sample SS_ome_9_FD_132999 | JGI IMG/M metagenome (GOLD analysis project Ga0180430, IMG submission 132999) | Hypersaline lake sediment archaeal communities from the Salton Sea, California, USA - SS_1_S_2 metaG | ecosystem: Environmental > Aquatic > Non-marine Saline and Alkaline > Hypersaline >... | reverse complement strand
GCACTTCACCATGATGGCCTATCCCAATCGGGGCCATTCAATCTATGAGGGGGCGAATACGTCGCGCCACCTCTTCGGACTCTTGACGCGGTATCTCAACGACAACCTGCCGGCCGGAGGGCGCGGATCGTCGGCGAGCGGGCACTGATGGGGCGGAGCGGTATTGCGGCCCCTCTTACCGGACCGCTTCCACTTCGTCGATGGTTTTAGGGAGTGGTATTCCGAGAAGGCATGCGCCCCTCTCGGTGATCGCGTAGACCTCCTCGTTGCGGATGCCGCCGAAATCCCTGTACCCGTCGACGCGATCGTAGTCGATAAAATCCTTGAACCGCCCCTCGCCTCTCCAGAGGTCGATCAGGTCGGGAATGAAATAAATTCCAGGTTCGATGGTGTGGACAAAACCGGGTTCGAGGGTGCGGGCGAGGCGCAGCGACTTGAGTCCGAAAAGCGTGCTCTTCGGCTTGCCGTCGTAGCCCACGTGGACTTCGCCGAGATCTTCCATGTCGTGCACGTCGAGGCCGATCATGTGGCCCGTGCCGCAGGGGAAGAATAGGGCGTGGGCGCCCTGCTCGACGGCGTCGTCCACATTTCCCTTCATGAGCCCCATCGACTTGAGCCCCGCGGCGATTGTTTTACTCGCCGCGAAATGAACCTCCTCGAAGGTCACTCCCGGCGCGAGCATGTCGACGGCGGCCAGATGTGAATCGAGGGCGATTTGATAGATTTCCTTCTGTCTGTCGGTGAAGGTCGTGTCCACGGGGAAGGTGCTCGACATGTCGCCCGCGTAGTGCATGGCGGTCTCGGCCCCGGCGTCGAGAAGGAACATCTGGCCCCTCTCGAGAATGTGCCCGTGATAGTGATTGTGCAGCGTTTCACCGTGGACGGTGGCGATCACCGGAAAGGAGAGATTGCCTCCGGCGGCGAGCGCCACCTCGTGAACCTTGGCGGCGATCCGGGCTTCGACCATCCCGGGCCGCGCCATCGTCATCGCGGCGAGGTGCATGTCGACGGTGGTGTTCACAGCCTTCTCGATCTCGGCGATCTCTTCGGCCGACTTGTAATTCCGCTGGCCGACCACCGCTTTGATGAGATCGATCGATGCGCCGTCGTGGGCCACGGCCGGATCGAGTCCGAGAAGTGTCGAGAGGGCGATCTTGTTTTCGGGCCGGTAGGGTGGCAGAAAGTGGATCTTTCGCCCCTGGCGCGCCGCCTCATCGACGACTGCGCGAAGGTCCGAGAGGGGAGAGGTTTTCGAAATCCCCACGAGCCCGCTCCTCTCCGCCAGCGTGGGCTGGGCGCCCATCCAGACGATGTCGTCGATCGTCAGCTCATCGCCGAAAATGATCTCCTCGCCGCTGTCGGCATCGATCACACCCGCCAAGCTCGGCTGATCGAGTCCGAAGAAGTAGAGGAAAGAACTGTCCTGCCTGAAGGGGTAGAGATTGTCCGCATAGTTCATCGGACTCTCGTCGTTGCCCGGGAGCAGGATCAGCCCGCTGCCGATCGTCTTCTTCAGGCGGGATCGTCTCGAGATGTAGGTTTCCGCTCGGAACATGTTTGCCTCTACTTTCCCTGTCCGGGAAGCTCTCCTTTGGGCGGCCGGTTCCCGCCGTCGGCGCCGCCGTCCTTGTGCGGCGTGATCAGGTGCAGCTCGAGCCGGTCCTCGCGCTGGGGCACGGGCGGCTGTTCGACGATCCACGCGCGCCACTCCCTCTCGATCTGTTCGGGAGTGACGTCCTTGAAGCCGAGCGTCCACGCGTCGAGGCTCGATAGCCTCCTCTCGCCCCGATAGGGAGCGAGCACGCGCCGGATGTAGGTGAGAAACTTCTCGCGATGATTCTTGATGAGAAAGGTGACCACCGACCAGGCCTTGGCCATCTGGCGCGTGTTCATCGTTTCGATCTCGAGATCGAAGAGGTCCTGCACGTCGGGCAGCGAGTCGTGGGTCGACGAATCGATCAGGTTCTTGCGCCACTGGAGGAAGTTGCTCCACTTGTCGGTCCACTTCTCCACGTCCTCGAAACCTTCGTACTCGCAGACCGACGTGGTCTGGTGAAAGTTGGTCAGCCCCTCGTAGTAGTGGGCGATGCCCGCCTCGAGCCACCCCGGGATCGGGCCGCCGCACTTGAAGCGCCGGATCAGGATGTGGCCGATGTGGTGGGACATGAAACCGATCTGGGCCACCGTGGCGTCCTGGTGGCCGACGAGGTGGCGCCCCTCGGACAAAACGATCAGCGGCCGGGGAAAGTAGATGCTGAAATTGGTCGAGTGGGCGTAGCGATCGAGCACGCCGGGCGGGTTGTACCTCCTGATGTATCCCGAATCGATGAAAAGATCGCAGGCGTCCACATCGTCGAGGATGTAGATCGGCACGGGATAGTAGGACAGCATGCGCGCCTCGATCGGATCGGGCTCGAAGATCATGAAGAAATGTTCGAACTCGAGCTCGCAGTTGTCGAGGAGCTCCATGTGGATCGCCTCGGGATTCTTGGAGCGGATGGTGAAGTGCTCGGCGTTGGTGATCGTCAGCGGGTAGCCGAAGGTCTTTTCGATGTCGCGCTCGCCGAGCTTCTGGTAGTAGTCCATCTGGGAGATGTACTCCCCCTCGAAGAGCTGATAGCCCTTGCGCTTTTTCGCCTCGTGGTCGGGCATCCACTGGCCCTCGTACCAGACCATGCCCTGGGCCGTCATGCGCTCCGTCTCTTCCTTCTTGTAGGCGTTGAGCTCGGAGGGGGTGAACCAGCGGCCGTCGTACTTGACCTTGCCCAGCTCCTTGTTCACGGCGTCGTGCTGGGGGTCGGCCTCGAGAACCTTTTTCAGCAGGGCGCGGTGTTCCTTCTTGAGCTTGTTCTCCTTGCACCAGAGGGCGAGCTCGTAGAGGGCGTCGGCGTCCTTCTTGTCGATGAGCTCGAGCTTGCGCTTGTACTCTTCGCCGGCGGTTTCGCCGTAGACGACCTTTTCGATGCGGGCGCGCTCGATCTTGATCGTGCCGAACTTGGTCTTGATCTCCACGAAACCGGGTTGGTCGTCGAGGATCTTTCCCTCGAGCTTCTGCCCGCCCTTGAGATGAACCGTGTCGGCGGTCGCCGTCGCCGCAACCACGAGAAGCGCCGAGAATAAAACAAGGAGTGATATTTTGAGTCTTGGAAATTTGATCGGCATGGGGGTGGTCCTCGATCCCTTTCTCGTTTTGAAAACAGCCGGCGGCGTCGGCGCGCCAGCGCCCGGTCCGACTCTTTTAGTTCAATTTCGCCATAGTGTTACCGATATTCTATAATAGCAAGCCGCCTCTCGGCAATGAGAGGATCAATGTTACCGAGGAAAGAGACAAGGAGCGGAGTCTTTGAACGATTCCGAGATCGAGAAGGTTCGAAACACTTTTGTGGGCAACGGCCGCTATCGCGTCGAGTCGGTCCTGGGCGCACAGCCCGGCCAGGCCGTCTACAAGGTCCTCGATCTCCAGTGCCAGGCGCCGCTCGTCTTGAAAATTTTCAGGTCTCCCCATCGGTCTGACTCTCCCGCCGCGCGGGCTTTTGCCGAGTTCGAACGCATGGCGGGCGTCGACTTCCCCTCGATCGTACCCGTTGTCGACTGCGGCCTCGATGTTTCGGACGGCGCTTTTTATTTCACCTCCCGATACGTGGAGGGGGGCGATTTTCTCACGGCCCTCTCCGGCGTGAGCTTCGACAGGATGCTCCCGGTGATCGGCCACATTCTTCGCGCCCTCGATTTTCTCCATCGCAATCGGGTCGTTCATGGCGATCTCAAGCCGTCGAACATTCTCGTCGAGGAGCGGAATGGCGAGCTGATCCCATGGATTCTCGACTTCGGCCTGGCGCGCACGATTCACGACCCGCTCGACCGGGGAGCGTCGGGCACACTTCTCTACATGGCTCCCGAAGTGATCGAAGGGTCGGCCCCGGGGGTTGCGGCCGATCTCTATTCTCTGGGACTGATGATCTGGGAGCATCTCCACGGCGCCCTTCCCTTTGATCGGTCGACCCCCGAGCGGTCGATCCTCGAGAGGCTCGAGGGGCTCGCGCTTCGGGCCGAGACGCCCCGCGGCGTGCCGGCGGCATTTTTGAACCTCATGGACAAGCTGCTCAAACGCGATCCCGATCAGCGCTACGGCGCCGCGCGCGAGGTGCTGCGCGATCTGGGAGACTTTTCCGAAAAGGGATGTTCCTTCGTGACGAGAGCCACCCTCTCGGGTCTCGTCCGGTCGGCCGTGCCCGGCCAGGTCGAAGAGGATCTCACCAAGGCCTTTGGCGCTCTCCAGATCGGCGCGAAGGCCGATCGGGCTTCGATGGCGCGCCCCGTCTTCTTCCAGTCTTCGGCGCCCGGCGCCCGGCTCCTCGGCGAGCGGATCCGTTTTGCCGCCGCTTCCCTGGGCGTCCGTTCCGCGGCAGTCTCTGTGGCGGAACGTGACGAGGCTGACGGCCGGGCGCTCTGGGACGCGATCGAAAGCGCCCTGCGAGGCAGGTTTCACGCCGCGCAGACCGCCTCGGCAAGCGATTTCCGGAGAAAGCTCGCCTCCAAAACACTGGAACGCGCCCTGAGGGGCGACAGGGGATTTCTTCTCGTTCTCTACGTCGACACGCGGCCCGTCGCGGGAGGTACGGTTCAAAAAATTCTCGAGATACTCAACGCCCTCCGCGCCGCGGGTACGATCGATCTCGCCCTCTTCGCCACCCAACCGGTCGACGATCCGTCCCTCCTGGGATGGCGCGCAGGTGAAGTGGCCGAGAGAATTCCCGTTGGACGCCTGGCGCGAGACGACGTGGGGCCTTTCGTGTCGACTCTCTTCGAGTGGGGGAGCACACCCTCTTCGCTGCTGGCCCTGCTATGCCCCTCGGAGAGAACCGATCTGGTCAGGTTGCGCGAAATGTTGATCTATCTCGTCGCGTCGGAAATCATCGGCTACGAGATGGGCGACTATCGCTTTCACGAAAGCCGCCTCGCCCGGGCGAGCGTCGACGGCCTCGACCGGCTCATGGACTGTTCGCTCGAATCTCTGAGCGACGGCGAGCGCGCCTTGGTCGAGCGGCTCAGTGTCTTTTCCATCCCTCTTTCCATCGATCTTCTCCGGTCGCTCTTTCCCGGGGAAGAGTGGGACAACCGAACGCTTCTCTCCCTGAGGGACCGTGGGCTGGTCATCATCGAGCGGTCGGGCGAGGAACTGGTAGCGTCCCTGGCCAGCTTTGCTCTGCGCAGCCTCGTCTACGAGGGGCTGCGCCCCGAGAGGCGCGTGGGATTTCACGGGGACGCCGCCCGAATTCTGCTCTCCGAGTCTTCGGCCGTGACAGAAACCGAACCGGGCGCCCCGCCGGGAGGGCGCGATCTACGCCGCGAGGAAATCGCCATTCATCTGGCCCGCGGCAACGACGTGGACCGGGCGGTGCCGTGGATCCTCGACGCCGTCGACAGGTGCATTGCGTGCTGGGATTTCGCCCGTGCCTACAGCCTCGCCGACGAGGCCCTGCGCATGGAAGCGCTCGGCGCGTCGCCCGATGCCTTTCGCGTTCATTACATCAAGGGTCGCATCGACGCCCACAGCGGCCGTGTCGACGAGGCCGCCCGCCGCTACGACGAGGCGCGCAACCTGGCGCAGCGCGCGGGGGCCGAACCGGTCGACGTGGGGCTCATCCTCGCGGAAAAGGCCAAGGTCTTCGTTCAGAAGGGGGAGAATGACCGGATCATCGAGTGCTGCGAAGAACTGCTCGCCCTCGATCTTCCCGACACGCAAAGGGGCCGCTACCGGAGAGCCGAGGCAAAGAGCCACATGGCCTATGCGCTCTACCGCCGGCACGAACTCGAGCGCGCCCACGGTGAACTGGTCGACGCTCTCGCGCTCATGGGATCGAGCGACAGCGAGCTGCGCGCCGCGGCCTGCAACCGGCTCGGCACGGTGCTTTTTGCGCTGGGACGATTCGACGAGGCCGAAGTCGAGTACAGGGAATCGATCAGGATTTACGAGGCGCGCGCCGAATCGGTTCAGGCGCGCGGTCCCTACTACAACCTGGGCAGAATCTTGAAGGCGCGCGGCTGCAAGGCGGAGGCTGTCGATCTCATGAAAGCCGCCGCCGACCTGTCGAGGGAGAAGGACGACACCTACTCGGTCTGTACCACGCTGACCGGGATGGCGTCGGCGTGCCTCGATCTGGGAGACGCGGCCGCATCGCGCGAGTATGCCCTCGAGGCGCTGAACGTCTCCGAGGAGCTCGGCTCGAAACGGAACAGCGCCTTCGTTTACGGAACCCTCGGGGAGACGGCGCTCCTCGAGGGCGATCCCCAGAGGGCCAACGAGTTTTATGACAAGTGTGCGGCAATCTGGAGTGCGTTGAACGACGAGAAATCGGTCGCCAAGATCTGCCTGCTCCGTGCCGAAAGAGAGATCTGGCTCGACCGCCTCGGCAGCGCCGGAGAATGGCTCGAGAAAGCGCGGCCTCAGACGGGCGACAGCGGGGCGGGCGCCGACCATGCGAATTTCTGCCGCGTCGACGCGCTGTGCGCCCTCGGCGCCGGTCGCCTCGAGGACGCGATCGCCGCCGTCGACAGGGGACTCGCCGCGCTCAGCACGATGCCGGCGAGCGAGATGGTTTTTCTTCTGCGGAATCTCAGAGCCAAAGCTCTCGTGGCTCTCGGCCGGGGGCAAGAGGCGCTCGACGAGGCGCAGGGCGTGATCGAGAGCCTGCCCGCCGGCGTGGCCGCCCCCATCGCCTCGGCGGTGCAGATCACGCGGTGCGCGGCGCTGCGTCTGCTCTCGGCGCCCGAGGAGGATACCTTGCGCCGTGCGCTCGCCGCGCTCGACACGTCCTGTCATCGGCACATCGTGGCTGAGGGATACCTCGAGCTCGCCCGGACGCTCCATTCCGTGAAGAGAGAGAGCGGTTCTTTCCAGGACCTGCAAACCGTTCTCCAGGTGCTCGAAAAAGCGGGGCGTCTCGCCGAGTCGGTGAAACACGCCGGCCTTCAAAGAGAAATCAAAAAGGAGGAGGCGCGCCTCGTGGAAGCGGCGCCCGCTGCGGCCGGGAAAGAACTCGACACGATCAGAAAACTTTCCGACCTGGAGCGCCTCCAGGAGCTCACCCAGATAATCAACTCCGAGCTCGACCTCAAGAAACTCCTCGACCTGATCGTCGATACGGCGATCGAGATGACCGGCGCCCTGCGGGGGTTCATCATTCTCGTCAAGGCGCGGCAGCTCAATTTCGCCACGGCGCGCCATATCTCGGAAGAAGATATCAACGATCCCGAGTTCGAGGTCAGCCACTCGATTGCCAAGAATGTGGCGCTGTCGGGCGAGCCGATCCTGACCTCGAACGCCCAGACCGACCACCGCTTTCGCGACGCCGTGAGCATCAGTGAGCTGAACCTGCTCTCCGTGCTCTGCGTCCCGCTCAAGACGAGGGAGAGCCTTCTCGGGAGCCTTTACATCGACAATCCGAAAACGATCAGCGCCTTCAACGAATACGATCTCAAGATGATGACCTCCTTCGCCACGCAGGCGGGGATCGCCCTGGGCAATGCGGCCCTCCTCGACGAAAACATGGAGAGGCAGGCGGAGCTGGCCAGTTCGAAGGCCGAGATCGAGCGGCTCAACCAGCGCCTCGAAATACGGGTCGAGGATCAGGCGCGCGAGCTGGTGTCGATCAAGGACACCCTCGAGGCCAAGCAGCGCCAGCTCGAGTTGAAGTACCGCTACGACAACATCATCACCCAGTCGTCGGCGATGATCGAGGTTCTCAAGGTGCTCGACCGGATCACACCGACCGACTTCCCGGTGATGATCCTCGGCGAGAGCGGCACGGGCAAGGAACTGGTGGCGCGGTCGATCCACTACAACGGACCGCGAAAGAGATCGAATTTCGTCTCTCTCAACTGCGCCGCCGTGGTGGAGCCCTTGATCGAGGCGGAGCTCTTCGGATTCAAGAAGGGCGCCTTCACCGGAGCCGTCAGGGACAAGGCCGGCCTTTTCGAGCAGGCCGACAGGGGAACGCTTTTTCTCGACGAGGTGGGCGACATGAGCGTCGAGGTGCAGAAGAGGCTCCTTCGCGTGCTCCAGTTCGGCGAGTTCATGAGAGTGGGGGACAAGAAGGTCGTCAAGGTCGACGTGAGGATCATCTCGGCGACCAACAAGGATATCCACTCCCTCGTTCAGGAAGGCTCCTTTCGCGAGGATCTCTTCTACCGGCTCAACACGGCGGTGGTCACCTTGCCGCCTCTGAGGGACCGCCTCGACGATGTGGCCCTCCTCATCGACCATTTCGCCACGCTCCATTCGAGCAAGAACGAAGGCCCGGCGACGGCCTTTGACGGCAGCGCGATCGATGAACTCAGGCGCCGCGAGTGGAAGGGCAACGTGCGCGAGTTGGAGAACGCCGTCAGAAAACTGATTTCCCTCGCTCCCCCGGGGAGCCGCCTCGGGCGCCGCGAAATCCTTTCACAGATCAGTTCCGATCAGCCCGATCCCCAGGAGGCGGCGAGCCTCAAGGAGAGTCTCGAAGCCTTCGAGCGCGAAAAAATCATCAAGGCACTTCAACTCAATGGCGGCAATAAGACAAAGACTGCCAAAGAGTTGGGGGTGAGTCTTCGCGGGCTGTATAAAAAATTAGACAAATATGGTATAAGCTGATCGGAACAAGTTCTTTACCCGGCCGGAGAAAAACCAAGGTTCGGCGGCTTTTTTTGATGAACTGGAATTAACTTTCGTTTATATTGACTGCATTGAGACAGATGGTGTAAGAAAAATAAGCCTTCTTTATTGATTCTATTCCGTGTATGATTTCTCGAAACCTCTGGCATAATGATGCCCTAGCCTGAAACAAGAATTCTTGGTCTGATAATTCGAAGATGATGAAGTCGACCCTCAAAATTCTGGTCGTTGTTACCGCCCTTGGCCTTTTTGGCCTGTGCAGCCTCGCTTCGATGTACACCAACGACTGGAAGACGATCCTCGCCGATGATTTCAACGATTGCAGGATCACCTCCCAATACATCCAGGGAATGGTCGGCCACTTCGTGATCGAAGATCCCAACGAACATGTGGAACTGATCGTGGATGGTCCCGAGGGCCATATCCTCTTCGAAGACGAGGAGGGGGGCTGCCTCGAGCCGACGCGGTTTTCGGGAGTTCCCGTCGAGGGTTTCGTCAAAGACCATCTCCAGGTCTTTTTTGACCTCACGGCGTTTCAAGAAACAACGACCTTCAACGCCAAGCTCACCGACGAGGATGATCTCGATGTCCTCAACCTCTCCATGGGTAACAACGGCCACTGGTTCCTCGACAGCGTTGACACCGGCGTTCACTACGTTGCGGGTGTGACCTACAACGTGATGTTCGAAGTGTCCGTCGGTCCTCTCGGCGGCCCCGCATCGCATGCCGTTCTCCTGAAAGAGAAGTCGGCGCCCTTCTATTCGCTCTTGAGCGAAGGTTTCCTGCCCGGCTTCACCGCGGGCGATGTGATCGCTTCGCTCCTCTTCGAGAAACCCGCCTTCAGTGCCGCGGGACAGATCGCTCTGGACAACGTGTACATGCATTTCGTGGAGTATTTTTCCGCGAATGGATTCAGCCAGTTTCAGAGATATTGATCGCTCAGATTCCTTCTCCGGCCTTCCACTTTCGCCAGATTTGTGTCCCTTGCTTTTTGGCGTTTCGCCTTTCTGAGCCACCCGCTGCGCGCCCGACCCATCGATGATTCGCACTGCGTGGGGCTTGGAATAGGAGCGCCAAGATGGTAGAGTCCCCGGTTTGGACGAGCCCTTCGGTGCGATCGCGAGACAGAGGCTGCAAGAATGGAAAAAATCCACTTTATCGTGACCTCTGGCGGAACCCAGGAGCCGATCGACGCGGTCCGCTACATCGGCAACAGGTCGACTGGACGGCTCGGGGTGGCGATTGCCACCGAGGCCGCCGCCCGGGGACACGCCGTCTGCCTCGTGCGCGCGCGGGAGAGCGCTCTTCCGCCGCAGCCCGGGAGAGGGCGGCAAGAATCTCCGATCCGGTCTACCGAATTCGTCACAGCCGACGATCTCAGGGATAAACTCCGGCGGGAGGTGTCGCGCCTCCCCGACCCCGGAGCGGTGGTCATGGCGGCGGCTGTGGCCGATTACAGCCCAGAGCCGAGGGAGGGCAAGATTTCGTCGAAGGAGGACGAGCTTCTGCTTCGACTGATAAAGGTGCCGAAGATCGTCGATCAGGTAAAGACTTGGAAAGGCGACGTCCTTCTGGTGAAATTCAAGCTGGAATCGGGCATCGGCCGAGAGGAGCTTCTCTCTGTCGGCGCCGCGAGCGCCCGGCAGTCACAGGCGGATCTCATGTTACTCAACGATGTCGACACGATCGGACCGGACCGCCACCGGGCCATACTTTTCCGTCCCGATCGTGCCACGTGCGTCGATCTCGACGCTAAATCATCCATCGCGGAAGCGATCGTCTCCGCAGTGGAGGATCTCCTCGACGAAAAGCGAGAAGGCTCATGAAGAATCTGAAAATTCTTGTCGGCGTCACCGGCGGTATTGCGGCGTACAAAACGTGCGACCTCGTTCGCACGCTGATCAAAGACGAATGCGAGGTGCGCGTGGTGATGACACGTAGCGCGACTGAATTCGTCACTCCCTTGACTTTCGAGGTTCTGTCGCGTAATCCTGTACCACTCGGGCTCTTCGATAGGCGGAATGATCCTTCTGTGGAACATGTCGCAGCCGCTCAATGGGCGGATTGTGTCGCAATCGCTCCGGCCACAGCCAACGTGATCGGTAAGCTGGCCTCTGGGATCGCCGACGATCTGCTCACCACCCTTCTGCTCGCCGTGCGTGCCGGAACGCCGGTGGTGCTGGCCCCGGCCATGAATACGGGCATGTGGGAAAATCCGGTGGTCGTGCGGAATCTCGAGAGCCTCGCTGATGGAACTGACGGTCGTTACTCCATCGTCGATCCGGTGACAAAGGAGCTGGCCTGCGGTGATCTCGGCATGGGTGGTATGGCGCCGGTCGAAGAGATATACAGGCAAATCAAAAAGGTGACAAACAGGTAAAGGTGACTTTATGCGAGCAGAAGATCTGGCCGTTGAACTCGAACAGATGCGTCAAACCCTGACCGAACTCAAGGACTCCCTTTGACTTTTCCGGCCAGTCTGCGCGTAGAAAAGAAATCGAGAAGATGATGACCGGCCCCGACTTCTGGGAAGACCAGGAGAAGGCCAACGAGCTCATTGCCGAACTCAAGGACTGCAAGGCGGCCACCGAGCCGGTCGAGAAGATCGATGCCGACATGGAGGATGCCGACGTGATGGTCGAACTCCTCCGTGAGGACGACGGGGAGGAATCGTCCCAGGAAGCGGAGAGCTTTTACAAGGATCTCAAAGGCAAGGTGGCGCGTCTCGAGTTTCAGGTCATGCTCAACGGCGAGCACGACAAGCGCAACGCCTTCCTCAGCATCCAGGCCGGCGCCGGCGGCGTCGAGTCGTGCGACTGGGCCAAGATGCTGCTGCGCATGTACATTCACTGGATCGAGAATTCGGGCTACGAGCGCAAGGTCTATGACATCCTTTACGAGGAGGAGGCGGGGAACAAGGCCGCCACTCTACTCGTGGAGGGGCGCTGGGCGTACGGGTATCTCAGGGCCGAGCGGGGCATCCACCGCCTGATCCGCATCTCGCCCTTCGACGCGCAGAACAGGCGCCATACCTCCTTTGCGGCAGTTGATGTCTTTCCCGAATTCGACGAGGAAATCGCCGTCGACGTCGATCAGAACGACCTGCGCATCGACACCTACCGCGCGGGCGGCGCCGGCGGACAGCATGTGAACAAGACCGATTCGGCCGTGCGCATCACCCACATCCCCACGAACATCGTCGTTCAGTGCCAGAACGAGCGATCCCAGCACAAGAACAAGGCGATGGCGCTCAAGATGCTCAACGCCAAGCTCTTTCTCATGAAAGAGGCCGAACGGGAAGCGTCGTTCAAGGACTTTCAGGGCGGCAAGAGCGATATCGCATGGGGCCATCAGATCCGGTCGTACATCCTTCATCCCTACTCCATGGTCAAGGATCACCGGACGGGGACGGAAACGGGCAATGTCAACGCCGTGCTCGATGGCGCCATCGACCAGTTCATAGAACCCTATCTGCGGAGTACGAAGTAGTATGGCTGATCTCAAGATTCGCCGCGCGCTGTTGAGCGTTACCGACAAGAGCGGGCTTGCCGAGTTTGCGCGGGGACTGGCGGCTCAAGGTGTGGAGATCATCTCCACAGGCGGCACGGCGCGCCATCTGCGCGAGGCCGATATTGCGGTCAAGGATATCTCCGAGGTGACCGGTTTTCCGGAGATCATGGACGGCCGAGTCAAGACCCTGCATCCCGTCATTCACGGCGGCCTCCTGGCGGTGCGCCAGAATCCAGATCATGTCAAGCAGGCGGCCGAAGCCGGAATCGAGTTCATCGATCTCGTGGCGGTCAATCTTTACGCCTTCGAGGAGACGGTGGCTCGCGCGGGAGTGACCGATGCTGCCGCCATGGAAAGCGTCGACATCGGCGGACCGACCATGATCCGCGCCGCGGCGAAGAATCACCGCTCCGTGGCTGTAGTTGTCGATCCCGCCGATTACAGGCTGCTCCTCGATGAAATGGCCGAAGGGGACGGGGCGCTGGGGGATAAGACGCGGCGATCGCTGGCGGCCAAGGCCTTCGGCCTGACCGCCTCGTACGACAGGGCGATCGGAGCCTACTTCGCCCGAGGTGCAAGGGAGGGTCAACTGCCGCAACGGCTCGACGTCGAGTCAAAAAAGGGGACGATCTTGCGCTATGGCGAGAACCCCCACCTGCGGGCGGCCTTTTATCCCCTTCCCGGCGACCACGGTCCGTCAGTGGCGTCGGCCGAGATCCTCAACGGCAAGGCGCTTTCCTACAACAACATCCTCGATATCGATGCCGCCTTCGAGCTGGTGAAGGAATTCGATGAGCCCGCCGCGGTGGTGATCAAACACACCAATCCCTGCGGGGCGGCCACGAGCGACTCGATCGTGGAGTCCTTTGCCGATGCGCTCGCCGGCGATCCGATCTCGGCCTTCGGCGGCATTCTGGCCTTCAACCGGCCCGTTGACGCCGCTCTCGCCGAGGTGGTGGCCGTGCCGTCCTGTTTCTTCGAGGCGGTGATCGCACCCGGTATCGACGCCGAGGCGGTCAAGGTTTTTCGCAAGAAGGTCAAGTGGGGCAAAAAGGTGAGGCTCCTCTCGACGTCGCCGATAGCGACCGGAGGCCACGGTGAGGCCGATCTCGTGCTGCGCTCCGTGAAGGGAGGCCTGCTCGCCCAGGACCGGGATCTGGGATACGAGGGGGAGGAACTCCGTGTGGTCACGGAAACGGTGCCCGACGACAGCACCATCGCCGCGCTGCGTTTCGCGTGGAAAGTGGCCAAGCATGTCAAGTCGAACGCGATCCTTCTGGCCCGTGAAACCAACCGAGGCGGATGTGTGGTCGGCGTGGGAGCGGGGCAGATGAGCCGGATCGACTCAACGGTTATCGCCGGGCGAAAGGCCGGTGACCGCGCCGATCGATCGGTGCTCGCGTCGGACGCCTTCTTTCCCTTCAGGGATTGCGTCGACCAGGCTGCCACCCTCGGCGTGAGGGCGATCATTCAGCCCGGCGGATCGATCCGCGACGCCGAGTCGATCGAGGCGTGCAACGAACATGGCATTGCGATGATCTTCACCGGGCGGCGCCACTTCCGCCATTGATTACTCCTCAGCCATTGGGAGTCTCTCTGCCATCGGCCGAGGGAACAAGACTACGGTGAGGGTGCAAAAATAACCGCGCCATCGGAGGCCACTCCGACGGCGCGGTGTTTCTTTTGGAGTCTGGAATCATGCCCAGGCTAATTGAGTTTCTTGGCTTCCTCGATCATGGCCGGCACCACCTCGAAGAGGTCGCCCACGATCCCGTAATCGGCCACCTTGAAGATCGGCGCATCGGGATCCTTGTTGATCGCCACGATGTACTTGGAGCTCGACATGCCGGCGAGATGCTGGATCGCGCCCGAGATGCCGCAGGCGATGTAGAGGGTGGGCGAGACGGTCTTGCCCGTCTGTCCGACCTGGTCGGAGTGGGGACGCCATCCGGCGTCGACCGATGCGCGCGAAGCGCCGACCGTGGCGCCCTTGAGATGGCTCGCCAGTTCCTCGAGGAGCTTGTAATTCTCGGGATCCTTCATGCCGCGGCCGCCGGAAACGATGATATCCGCCTCGGTGAGTTCGAGCTTGCCGCTCGCCTCCTGGAGGATCTCTTTCAGCACCGCTTTGGGCCCTCCCTCGGGGGGAGCGAAGGCGACCGTTTCGACCGCGCCGGCGCCGGCGCTCTCCTCGGCGGCGAAGACGTTGGGCCTCAAGGTGGCGATGAAACACTCGGTCGATGCCTCGACCCAAGCGTGGATCTTGCCGGCGAAGATGGGACGCCTCGCCTGCACCTTGCCTCCCTCCGCCTTGAGCTCGATGCAGTCCGAGGCGATCCCCGTCTTGAGGAGAGCCGCCACGCGGGGGGCAAGGTCCTTGCCCATGGCCGAGGCGGGAAAGAGGATCGCCGAGGGATTGAGCGCCGCTGCGGCCTGAACCACCGCCGCCGCGTAGAGCTCGCCGTTGTAAGTCTCGAGAGCCGCATCGTCGCAGACCGCGATGCGCGCCGCACCGTACTTTGCGAGTTCAGGGGCGAGGTCCGCCACACCCGAGCCGATTACGATCGCTGCCGCCTCGCCGCCCAGATCCTTGGCGACACGCGCCGCCGCCGCCGTCACCTCGAAGGCCGGTTTTCTGTATGCGTTGTTTCTCTGTTCACCGAATGCCAGTATCAAACCCGACATGTTGATTTCCTCCTGAACTCTATAATCTCTGTTTTTTCTCGGTTCGTTTTTGTTTGATCCGCCACTGGTTTACAGGACCTTGGCCTCGTCCTTGAGCAGCCCGAAGAGCTGGGGGACGGCCTCCGCGCCTTCGCCCACGATTTTTCCCGGGGGGCGTGCCGGCGGGTTTTCGAGTTTTTGAATGGTGATCCTGGAATCGACGGCGCCGAAGTCCTTGGTGTCGATCGGTTTCTTCTTGGCGGCCATGATTCCCTTCAACGATGCGTAGCGGGGATCGTTGAGCCCTTTCTGCGTGGTGAAGACAGCGGGGAAAGTCGCGTCGAAGACCTCGACGCCGCCCTCGATGCTTCTTTTCAACGTGGCTTTTCCGTCGGCCACTTCCATCGACACGATCTCGCTCACCGCGGGCAGACCGAGAATCCCGGCGACCATGAGGCCGACCTGGGCGTTGTCCTGGTCCACGCTCTGTTTGCCGAAGAAGACGATGTCGTGGGGCAGGTTCTTGATCGTGTCGGCCAGGATCTCGGCCGTCGATGCGCCGTCCCTCATGGGATTGTCTTCAACGAGGTGGATCGCCTTGTCGGCGCCCATGGCGAGGCAGGTTCGGATCGTCTTGGTGGCGTTTTCCGGGCCGAGAAGGATGATGGTCACCTCTCCTTCGCCCGCCTCCTTGATCTTGAGCGCTTCCTCTACAGCAAACTCGTCGTAGGGATTGAGGATGTACTCGATCCCTGAGTTGTCGTAAGAGGAGCCGTCGCCGCCAATGGTGATCTTCGACTCGGTATCGGGAACGTGTTTGACACAGACAATGATGTTCATCGCATAAACCCTTACTATGTAGCTGATTTATCAGAACTGCTGCAGTTGTTCCTTTTTGCCTCGCGGCTGAAAGTTCCACACGCGGTCAAGAGCGAATCGCCCTAAACGAGTCGCTCTCAGCGCGCCTTGAATCGCCTGGAAGAGAACCAGGAGGACCTGAACGATGCTCTGGTGACAGCATGCCGTCAGGATGTGGATTGATCGATGTATTTCAATTTAACCAACGATCGAAAGAGGCATCTTGAATGAAGAGCCCCCGATTTTCAACGCTTTTTTTGGGTCAGAGGTTTTGCTCGGCGAGGTGGAGGAAGAACATCTCGACCAGTTCGGCATCGATCTTCTGGCCGCATTCGGAACGCAGAACGGACTGCGCCTTTTCGAAGGACATCGGTTTCCGGTAGGGGCGGAAAGAGGTGATCGCATCCCAGTAATCGGCGATGCGCACGATCCGTGCGGCGAGGGGAACGGCGTCGCCCTCGAGGTGATCGGGGTAGCCCGTTCCGTCGAGATTCTCGTGATGAAACTGAACGATGTCGCAGATCTCTCTGAGCGATGAGATCGGCCGGATCAGCGCCGCTCCCTTGGCCGGGTGTTCCTTGATGACCTCGAACTCCTCGTCGGTGAGGGGGCCGGCCTTGTCGAGGATATACTCGGGCGTGCCGATCTTGCCGATGTCGTGGAGTTTCGAGCCGAGCCTGATCCGCTCGATTTCCTTGCCGTCGAGCTGGAGCAGCTCGGCGATGATCGACGAAAAGTGTGAGACCCTCTCCGAGTGTTGGCGCGTGTAGGGGCTCTTGGCATCGATGATCGCCGCCATGGCGATCATGAATTCGGCCACGTTCTTCGATTCGATATTCTGCCGTTCCTTGAGCCGCTCCAGCTCGAAGCTCTTGCGGATCAAGGTCTGTTTCTCGATGACACGGAGGATGGTGAGGCGGAGATCGTCAAAGAGGAAGGGCTTCTTGAAGTAGTCGAAGGCGCCCTGCTTGATCGAACCGATGGCGTACTCGATATCCATGTGGCCCGTGATCATGACCACATCGATTTCGCGGCCGAGACCCTTGATGTAACTGAGGAGCTCGAGGCCGCCCATTCCCGGCATGGTGATGTCGGTGAGGCAGAGGAAGTAATCCTCTTTCTCGATCAGGTTCATCGCCTCCTCGGCGTCGGCCGCCTCTGCCGCCTTGAAACCGAGGCTTTCCAGGTAGAGTCTGAGCGATTTGCGGATGCCCTGCTCGTCGTCGACGACGAGGATGCCCCGATGGCGGTAGTAGAGTTCTTCCTCGCTGCCGTCGGGAAAAGGGAAGGAATGCGACGTCATCTCTAGAGGACGATCGGCGCCCGCGTCAACCTTTCCGATAAGCTCAGTCATCGGGATCGAGTCTTTTCTCTAAAGTCCTTGTGAACCAACCGATTCCGTTCCCATCTTATCGTCAGAATTTTAATTGATCACGAAACTTTTTTCTCTAAATGAGCGCGCCGGCGCCGAATAGGGGATAGTACATAGAAAAGTGGACCGAGCGAGCAACCGAGTACCCGCTCGGAGCTGATCAGAGGGAAGTGCCACTCTCGCAATGTCGAGGGAGTTTATCAGTCTCGAATATCCACAAAACGGTCCGCACGGTCGGAGGTGGTGAGGCTTTTTTCGGCCGACTTCAGTCCGTCCCGAATGACCGCATACCCGGCTCCAACTCAGCATGGGACGGTATGCCTGAGGCCGAAAATCGCCTCACCACCTCCGAACTATGGGCGCCCTTTGCGGATGGCAAAGACCGACAAACTTCCTAGGAGGATGGTGTAGTTTGTGCTCTCGAGGGGAGTTCGAAGCGCGTCCCTAAATAGATTTTTCGCACCTCGGGATCGTTGGTCAGCTTTTCGGCATTGCCGTGCCTGAAGATCCGGCCGTCGTTGATGATGTACGAGCGGTCGCAGGTGGCGAGCATTTCGCCCACGGCGTGGTCGGTGATGAGGATTCCGATCCCCTTGTCCTTGAGACGGAAGAGGATGTTCTGGATCTCTTCCACCGCGATCGGATCGACTCCCGAGAAGGGCTCATCGAGAAGGATCAGCTTGGGATCGGTGGTGAGGGTGCGCGTGATCTCGAGGCGCCGCCGCTCGCCGCCGCTCAGCGTGTTGGCCCGGTTGCCGGCGAGCCGGATCAGACCGAGCTCCCCGAGAAGCTCGAGAGCTTTTTTCTTCAGCCCCTTGCCGGGAAAACCATTGGCCTCGAGTATGGCCTGAATGTTCTCGAGAACGGTCATCTGCTGAAAGATGGAGGGCTCCTGGGAGAGGTAACCCATTCCCCGGCGGGCGCGCTTGTACATGGGAAGCTCGGTGATCTCCTCGCTGTTGAGCGAGACCCGTCCCGCGTTGGGTGTGATCAGCCCCACGGTCATCTTGAAGGTGGTCGTCTTTCCCGCGCCGTTGGGTCCGAGAAGGCCCACGATCTCGCCAGAATTGAGGTGGAACGACACCTTGTTGACCACGGTGCGGTTGGCGTACGATTTGACCAGCTCGTCGACCTTCAATAGGCTCATGGGATTACCTGATCAGTTTCCATCTGAAATGGGGATAGATCGGCCAGAAGACGGCCATCGCCTTGCCGAGCATGTACTTTTCGTGGATGAACGGCTCCGGTTGGAGGCGGATGAGAACCTTCTTGTTGTCCGTCTCCGGATGGTCGCGCAGATCCTTGCCGCAGACCACGTGTGGATCGCCGTTGAGATCGAGCACGGTGCAGGGATCGATGCCGTTGGGGCTGTTGAGAGCCGGGGGGAATCGTCCCGGTGTGTATTCGCCCTTGATCGTCCGCCCGTCCTTGTGAAGGAGTTCGAAGGATTGCCAGCGCCGACCGTCGCTCGAATTCTGCGTGTTGTCGCCGAGGGCGAAGTAGTGGTTGTGGGGGACGTGGAAATCGGCAAACCCCTGGCTCGAGTCGTTGGTGTAATAAATATCCCGGTAGACGGCCACCTCGTCGAAGGTCGCGCCCGAGTCGACAGGCCCGAGGCGGAGCACGTTGGGAAGGCGGCCCGACTCGACCGCCTCGGTGGTGTATTCGTGGGCGGCCACCTCGTCCCCGTCGATCTGGATCGACAGGCGGTCGTCGATGTTGGCGACTTTTACTTCGACTGCATCTCCCTCATCGAGAAAGACCTCTTTCGACGACCAGACCCGCGACAGCGCCTCGTCGGGGAGCGCGTTTTTCGTGCGCGTCTCCATGTACGACCGATCGGCGCACTGGGCGCCGCGCAGGAAAAAGGTGTGCACCCGATTGTTCTCCTCGATCGTGGCCATCACCCCGCCCTTGGCCGAGTCGAGGGTGACCTCGAAGGAGAGGTCGAGGTCGCCGACGAAATGGTTCTCGGCCGGCCGCACCCTGGGAGGGAAAGGGATTTTCCAATCGGGATCGTATCCATGGAGATACTTGTCGCGGATGCCGCGCATCTCGACGCGGCCGCCGGCGGGGAGGGTGACCGAGTCGGCGCTCGCCTTGGCGCCCTGGCCGGTGATGGTGAATGCCCGGTTGATCGAGTCAACACCGTTTTCGAGGGGAAAGACCTGCTTCATCACCGACGAGAGGACTTTTTCCGGTTTGCGCGCGATCCTGTCGTCGATGTAGATGTCGCCATTCTTGATCGTCACCTTCTCGCCGGGAAGACCGATGAGGCGCTTGATGTAATTCTGGGAGCGATTGAGAGGGTACTTGAAAACGATCACGTTCCACCGCTCGGGCGAGTCGAGCAGATAGAGAAACTTGTTGACCAGGACCCGGTCGTAAATGCCCGTGTCGTCGTTGCCGATGATCGTGGGCTGCATGGAGCCGCTGGGGATCTTGTACGCCTCGATGATGTAGAACTTGAGGATCAGAGCCATGGCGATGGCGATGGCAAGGCACTCGATGTTTTCACTGAGGAGGAGGGCGACGCCCTTCTTTTCCGCGTCGGTCTTGTCTTTCTTTTTACTTACCATTCCGTTCCAGTCGGGGCGCGTTGAGCGGGTTGTTGCTTATCGTTCCTGGTAAATGGGTTATACGCGATTTCATGCCCTTTCGTCAGATTTTTTCCAGCGCGATTTTGATTTGTCGCAGCGCGTTGCCCCTGTGGCTGTGCCGGTTCTTGATCTCTGGCGGGAGCTCGGCAAAGGTTTTGTCCTCCCCTGGGAAGAAAAAAACCGGATCGTAGCCGAAACCGCTGACTCCCCTTTTTTCTCTCAAAATAACGCCGTGACACTTTCCGAGAGCGGTGGCGATGATGCGGCCGCCGTCGACGAGAGTCATGGCGCAGGCGAAGTGGGCGGTGCGTTTCTCGTCGGGCACGTCTTTCATGGCGTCGAGGAGTTTGAGGCAGTTGTCCTGGTCGGTCGCGCCCGGGCCCGCGTAGCGCGCCGAGCGTACCCCGGGACGTCCGCCGAGGGCATCGACGACGAGTCCCGAGTCGTCGGCCAGTGTGAGCAGCCCAGAGGCGTCGCTGTAGTAGAAGGCCTTGATGGCGGCGTTCTGGGCGAAGGTCTCGCCCGTCTCTTCCGGTTCACCCTCGACGCCGAGATCTTGTGGGACGAGAACCTGGAAATCGAGGCCGCCGAAGAGCGTCTCGATCTCCTTTCTTTTCTTGACGTTGTTTGATCCCACGAGAATTTTACGCGTCATCGTTCGGCAATCCCAAAGCTTCGTTCTGCAAGACGAGAAGTTCGTTGATGCCCTTGCGCCCCGCGGCGAGGATCTCGGCAAGCTGGCTGTCGGAGAAGGTTCCCTTCTCGGCAGTGCCCTGGATCTCGACGAACTCGCCCGTTCCGGTCATGACGATATTCATGTCCACGTCGGCGCGCGAGTCTTCGTGATAGTTGAGATCGAGGCAGACCTTTCCGTTCACGATTCCCACGCTCACGGCGGCCACGCTCGACCTGAGCGGCCAGCCCTTCTGCAGGAGTTGCCGTTCCTTGAGCTGTGTGAGCGCGTTGTGGAGCGCCACGTAGCTGCCGGTGATCGCCGCCGTGCGTGTGCCGCCGTCGGCCTGGATCACGTCGCAGTCGATCCAGAAGGTCCTCTGTCCCAGGGCGTTGAGCTTGGTCACCGCCCGGAGCGCCCTTCCGGCGAGCCGGCCGATCTCGAGCGACCGTCCGTCGACCTTGCCCCGCCGCGAGTCGCGCTGTTTGCGCTGTCGGGAGGATCCGGGGAGCATGGCGTACTCGGCCGTAACCCATCCCATCCCCTTGTTGTTCAGCCAAGGGGGGACGTTATCGTCGACCATGACCGTGCAGAGTACGATCGTCTTTCCCGCCTCGATGAGGACAGACCCGGCAGGTGTGTCGGTGAATCGCGTTGTGAATCGCACCGGTCTCAGTTCGTCGAATTTTCTACCGTCTTTTCTTTTGTCCATGCTTGTGGCCGTCCTCTCCCGGAGCGTCTCGACGCCCTTGTGATCGGTTCTTCTTTCGCGAAATGATCGGATTAAATGGCTTCGCTTGCCCGATTGAAAGGGAAAAATATTGCCCCACATTGGCAGGGCGGCAGATCGCGAAAGCCGAATCGAATCGGCCGGGTGTTACGCTTGGGACTGCCCGTTGGATTGGCTGAAACGGTCGATCTCTTTGCGGCAGGCCTGGGCGGCGCAGGCGATGACGAGCCGGTCGTCGACGAGTCCAACGAGGGGCGCGCCCTGGGGCAGAAAGTCGAAAGGATCGAGAAAGTAGATCAACACTGCCACGAGCGTCGTGCGGGCTCTTTCGTCGAGGACGAAGGAAGCATCGAAGAGCATCGAGTAAAAGGTCTCCAGGTCGTCGCAGACTTCCCCCAGTTTCAAACGGAGTCGAGCCTTCATGGCCGGGAAATCAGTTTTGATTTTCTGGAGTGCCTTGTCGTCGTGCGACAGCGATCGGATGGATGGATCTGTGAGGTATTTTTCGATTCTGGCCTTGATCTCGCCACTGAGAATGTCAGCCATTGGCTTTCTCCAACTACCGGCCCAGTGGAGTGTTGCCTCGATTGAGCATTTTGACCTGACGCCCAATATGCGTCTTTCTTTGAGAAGGTCAACAGAAATCGACCAGATCTGTCCCTTCCCCGGGGAGAAGGATTTCACCCCCGTCCGTGGCGACGACGAGACCGAGGTCGTCGGTGTGCGCCCGGAGGGTGCCCTCGTAGATCGCGCCCGACCGGGCGAGACGCAGGCGGCGGCCGACGAGAAACGAACGGCCTTGCAGAGCGCGCGCCACTTCGACGCGGCGTTCGTCGCCGAGGAGCGCCATTGTCTCCTCGAGGCGTACGACGATGCGGGCGAGCAGAGCCGACCGATCGGTCGAGACTCCGGTCGCCTCAAAAATCGATGTCACCGGTCGCGCCTGATCGCCGTGGGGAAATACAGGTGTGCTGTTCACATTGACACCCGCGCCGACGACGACGTAGAAAACACCCTCCCATTGAAAACCCTCGGCGAGGATGCCGGCGATTTTTCCTTCGCCCACATAGATGTCGTTGGGCCACTTGATGGCTGTATCGAGGGCGGTGAGATCCTCGATGGCTCGCGCCACGCCCAGTGCGGAGCCGATCGAAACAAAACCGGGTCGTTGGGGGATAGGATTTTCGAGGAGTACCGAAAAGGTCAGCGATTTTCCCCGGTCGGCGCTCCATGTACGATCGAGTCTTCCCCGTCCGGCGGTCTGTTCCTCGACAGCGAGAACAGTCCCCGGCGCGTACAATCCCTCGCGCGCCCCGTCGAGAAGGGCGGTATTCGTCGACGAAAGCCGATCCTCGATCAAAACCGGCCCCAACGAGCACCCCGCGGGAAGGCCGCCTTCGATCCGCTTCGCATCAAGAGAGTCGCTTCCAGTCATGAAGCGCATGATAAGCGAAGCAAAGCCCCAATCAACCCATCACATGGTCCGTCTCAAAAGTAAGCGCGAGAACAGAGGTCACTAGAAGCCGCTCACCCGGCAAATCTTCTTGAAGCCGATTGACCGTGTAAATCGGTATGAAGGTCCGCGCGGCCGGAGGATTTCAGGATTTCTCGACCGACTTCAAGAGTCCCGAAGGGACGAATGCGGAGGTCGGGAAATCCTGAAATCCTCCGGCCTGAAACCGTCCTCACCCTTTCCCGATCCCAAAGGTCTTCAAAAACCTACATGAGAAGCTTCTTCTTGACCTTGTCGAGCTGAACCTTGAGCTTGGAGACAATATTGGAGTGAATCTGGCAGACCCGCGACTCGGTGAGGTTGAGGATGTTGCCGATCTCCTTCATGGTGAGCCCCTCGTAGTAGTACATGATGATGATCAGCTTTTCCTTGCGCGAGAGCGACCGGGTGATGGTCATGAGGATGTCTTTTTGGTTGAGATACTCGACCGGATCGGAACTGTTCTTGTCCTCGACGAGTTCCATCTTTTCCATGGGATCGTTGTTTTGCTGCTCGTCCCACTTCTCATTGAGGGAGTAGATCGCCTTGGGGGCCG
>Ga0180430_10001446_pt1 | contig 23118 bp, 14 predicted proteins | sample SS_ome_9_FD_132999 | JGI IMG/M metagenome (GOLD analysis project Ga0180430, IMG submission 132999) | Hypersaline lake sediment archaeal communities from the Salton Sea, California, USA - SS_1_S_2 metaG | ecosystem: Environmental > Aquatic > Non-marine Saline and Alkaline > Hypersaline >... | reverse complement strand
GGGGACCATCGTCTTTCCCGGCGCTAAATATAAGTTCTTCCTTGACGCAACACCCCAAGAGCGTGCCCGAAGACGCTGCGACGAGATGCAGGCCCGTGGTGAAGAAGCGGTCTTGGAAGAAATACTCGCGGCCATTGAAAAACGGGACCACGACGACTCGTCACGCGACGTGGGACCACTCAAACAGGCAGAAGATGCCGAAGCTATTTTGACCGACGACCTCAACGCCGACCAAGTGGTTGAGTTGCTCTACAAGAAAGTCACGGAAGGAACCTAAGAATGACACGTGAGAAAAAATCAGACCATCGCACTTTCATCCGACGAACCTGGTACCACATCTGCCGCTACGTGATGCACATTATTCTCGTCGGCTACTGGCGGTTGCGAAGCTGGGGCGTCGAAAATATCCCACAAGAGGGAGCCGTACTCGTCATCTCCAACCACCAGAGTCTCCTTGATCCACCGATTGTAGGCTGTCCGTCCCGGCGCCGAATGAATTTCTTGGCAAGAAAGACGTTGTTCCGTTTCTCCTTTTTCGGCTGGCTCATCGACTCCGTCGGCGCCATCCCACTCAATCGGGACGGTATGGGCATCGAAGGGATTAAAGAATCGTTGCGACGTCTCAAGCAAGGCGAAATACTCTGCGTCTTCCCCGAAGGAACACGCAGCGAAGACGGCTCATTACGCGCACTCAAACCGGGCTTCTTCGGTCTCGCGAAAAAAACAAAAGCCGCAATTCTCGTCACCGTCATCGACGGTGCCTACCAAGCGTGGCCTCGCAACAAGTCCCTACCTCGCCCGGGCCGGGTCCACGTCTTCTACGACAAACCGATCTCCTACGAGGACTACAAAGACCAAACGGAGGAGGAGTTTCTCGAACGCATCGCCAACCGGATGGAAGAATGTCTAGCCATCATCCGCACGCATCCCGACTTTGATCGGGCGGAGTAGGAGGGGGAAAATTCGATTCAGCAAAAGCTTTCAGGTTTGCACGCAAGAAACATTATATATCCACACCCGTTTGCCAGATATTTAGGATAAACGTGAGCCACGAATCAGTTTTTTTCATAAGCATATGTAGTTGCTCATCTGTGCGTGCAATATTTATATTGTGAATGCGATTGCAATCTTCTATCAAATCCAAAAATACCTTTGTATTTTTGTCAACAAAATCCGAAAAAGGCCCGTGGTTGAAATCTCGGCAAACGTAATATACGCGAGCCCTGTATGTTGGTTTTTTCGTCTCCTCCCGATTTTTCTTTTTTATTGTGCGCAGGAGGTCCGTCTGGTTCTCGGGTACCCATTCCAAAACGTGGTCGTCGGGTGCAAGTTTCTCTAGGAGATAGACACAAAGTTCTCGTATAGAAATCATTACGTGCCTTGTTTTATCTGGATTATTGCTGTTTATCGCTTCATTTGCTCCTAGGTAGGCCCGTCCTAAGTGCGAATCAACTTTTTGTAGAAGTGCGAGGCAATCAGGTGCCTCCTCTTCAATCGCAATGGTTTTTTCTTCTTTTTCGACATCTTGCTCTTCTGGCGATTGAAGTGCATCAAGAAGACGGGCCGTTGTTAAAACTTCATGTGCGGCACCCGGCAACACAAATGCGGGCAAGCAAGTCAAATCGGAATAGTCGTTAATTGAAGCAGCTAGACTTTCATAGCTGCTGATCGCATTATTAACAGATAGCTTTAGCGCATCGGTAGCCGCTTCGGGAATAGAAAGAGCACGGGAAATAGCGCTGAAATCAATGCAGGCCAATAAACTTTCTGCGGCCGTTATCTGTCCTACTGTCTCACATAAAACTAGATTTACTGTGGATTTAATATCTAAAATGTCTGGGGCAAGATTTCCATACCAGGTCGCATGCACTTTGGATAAGTCGTCAAAAATGGGTTTGGAATCCATTGCTTGTTTGGCCAACTCGAAACAATGATCATTTGCGGCCAGCATACCGCGCATCTGCAATTGAGGTTGGATGACCGTATCTATTATCCTAGACATTTCCTTGTGTCTTTCCTGAGCTGCAGTTATCCCTCTCTTAATCTGCTCGCAGTCTACTGGAATCGTAGATTGTTGCCATCTCTCATATTGTTCTATTATAGGAGATATGATCAACTGAGATTCTTTTGACAAATTTTTTGGTAACATTGTAGCTTTCCTTAAAGACGTTGTTGTCGAATACTCTCACGCAATCCCCGGAGACTTCATTTCCACCAAGGCAAGCAATTTCCTCTGTTCGCGAAGCGACAACAAGCCTAGTTTGTACAGGTAGCGGAAGCTATTCCGAAGTTTCTGAAAATTCGCCGAAGGCGTTGGGGAGGGTGGAGAGTAGGTCGCGGAGGTGACCTTGCAATTCTTTGAGCGTTGCTTGGTGTTTGGGGTTGGTGGCAAGGTTCTTCTGTTCGTATAAGTCGTCACTCAGGTCGTAGAGTTGATCGGCATCAAAGTAGGCGGGGAACTCTTTCTCGGCGTCGTAGCTGTGGTGGTCCCAGCCGCTCCAAAATACGGTGCGGTCTTTGCCAGTGGCAGCCGCTTTCTTGATGTCCGCCTCCATCAACTTCGCTACTTGCGGCGGAACTCGGTTGGCAATATACTTCCAACGCTCGGTGACCGCCGCTCGGGTGTGCCCCATTTCTAAGAGGAGTGCCTTCCGCCAGTCGGCCGGTTTGGGTTGACCGAGCAGTTGCGACAAAAGACTACGCCCATCGATCTGCATATCTGCGGGTGCTTTTCCACCGGCGACCTCAATGAGTGTCGGCGCGATGTCTTGGTTTCCGGTGAGGCTCGTGATCTCTGTCCCTGGCTTGATGTGACCAGGCCAGTTGGCAAACGCCGGCACACACGCACCTGTTTCGTAGCACGTATTTTTCCCGCGAGTACCATGGTCGCTGATGAACCAGACGAGCGTGTTGTCGCGCATCCCGAATTTTTCGAGCCGTTGCATAACAACACCGATCGCGTCGTCGAGATGGGTGGCCATCGCGTTGTTCGGGTTTATCCCAGCAGCTTTAACTCGCTTCAAGACGTCGGCGTGTGACGGCATCCCCTTCGGTGGCGAGTCGAGCAGGCCCGCTGAGGTCGCCAACGGATTGAGCGTGCGGAGATTACAGTTGTTGCCTTGGTAACTACCGTGCGGAACGGGGAGTGAGACGTAGAGGAAGAAAGGTTGGTCGTTTTTTTTCTTCGCATTTTTAGCAGCACACTGGTCTAGGAACTTCAACGCACCTTCCATAATCCATTCGACGTTCGTGGTGGAGTTGCCAATGTTGACGCGTTCGACAAAATCCCAGCCGTAACCGTCGAGCAATTCCGCGCACGCTTTTTCGTCGTTCGCCTTCATCCTCGCGGCCATCCCTGGTTTTTGAAACTCTTTGATGTCCGGGTTATGGTCGAGGCGAGCCTCTTTGTCGAACTTGAAAGAGAACGGGAAATTGTGCCACTTCCCAACGAGCGCGGTTCGGTAGCCTGCTTGCTGGAGCGTTTTGGAGAGACTGGTCTCTTGGTTACTCAGGCTTGAGTTCCAAGTGATGTTGACGATCGACTCTGGGGGAAATCTCTTTTGGAGGAAGGACGAGCGACTCGCTAGGCGACCCGTTAGAAGGGTGTAACGGCTCGCGGTGCAGACGGGTGAGGAGATGTAGAAACGTTGCAAGGTCGCTCCCTCTTTGGCGAGTGCGTCGATATGCGGTGTGAGCATTCGTGGGTCTGCGTAGCCATTTTTGGTACGATTCTTTTCTGCAATCTTCTTCAGACGCATCTGCGTGTAGGAGCCCCACGCCGGCGAGCGTTTCCCCGCCTCACCGAGTTCGTTGCCATCCAAGTCGTCAACAAAAAAGAGCACAATGTTCGGCTGCTGCGAGGATGCCGAAGCACCCCAAGCCGGAGTAATGAGACAGAGAATAAGGAAAACCGGAAGAAAGCAGAGTATTTTTCGCATTGTTTTTTAAGTGTGAAGGGTTAAGGAAAATAAATAGTCCTTTTAATTTAGCCTGTTTCAGGGAAGCTGTCAAGAGAGGCTAGGCCGGGGGTTGCCAGATTGGGGGCGAACTGCTAGAATGCGTGGACTATGTCACAGCCCCACTATCTCATTTTCGATGTTGAGAGTATCGCCGATGGTGCTCTTGTTTCCGCACTCCGCTACCCGAACGAGGACCTCTCGCCGCTTGATGCCGTCCGGCGTTACCGCAGCGAACTGATGGAACAGAAGGGGAGCGACTTCATCCCCTACACCTACCAAATCCCTATTTCGGTGGTGATTGCCAAGGTGGAACGCGACTACTCGCTCGCGGATTTAGTCGTCCTCGACGAGCCGGAGTATCGCCCTCACGAGATCACCAAGAAATTCTGGCAAGGCTGGCAGTTTTACAAAAGACCCACCTTCGTCACCTTCAACGGTCGCGGGTTCGACATCCCCCTTCTCGAAGCGGCGGCGTTCCGCTACGGTATCTCCATCCCCGACTGGTTCGCGCCAGGACGTGACAACCCACGCTACCGATTCAACTCCCAGGCCCATCTCGATCTGCACGAACTGCTGACCAACTTCGGAGCGACACGATTCACTGGCGGCCTGAACCTTGCCGCGAATTTAATCGGTAAACCTGGAAAGATGGAAGTTCAAGGGGAAATGGTTCAAGATATGTTCGACGAAGGGAAACTCGCCGAGATCAATAACTACTGCAAGTGCGATGTGCTGGACACCTATTTTGTCTTCCTACGCACACGCGTACTCACCGGGGCACTCCAAATTGAGCAGGAACAGAAGCTCGTTACGAAGGCCAAGCAATGGGTAGAAACAGAAGCCGAAACCGGTGACGCAGCACTTCAACTCTATCTAGAAAACTGGGGCGATTGGCAGAACCCGTTTGCCGAAGAATAAGAAACCACGCTCACCGCGATGCCTTGCCTAGGAAGTGCCGTCTGGTGCTACCGTTCCGGCGGGTGCCGCAGCTGCGGGCGGAGCGGCTTCTTTCGGAGCCTCCTTGGCCGCGGGCTTCGCCTCCTTAGGCTTTGCCTCTTTAGGGTCTGCTGGGGCTTCTTTCACATCGAGGTCTTCCGCGTAAATGTCGTAATTGTAATCCTCTTTCAATTTCGCACAAAGCATATAGGTTGAAAAAGCAAGGAAGAGTAAGGAAACGGAAAGACCTGCGCCGGCAAACTCTGAATCTTTGATCAACGACGTCAGTTTTTCACCACCATCACGCAACACTGAAACTGCGGCGAGAGTGCCAAGTAGAAAAATAATAACCCCCAACCAAAGTACAAAAGAATTAAGGAACCAACCGGAGAACCAATTCGTCTCTACGGTGAAAGAGCTCTGATCAAGCCAAGCAACAATGGAAAGCCACAAACCGAGCGTCATAACAAGCACACAAGCTACTCGCAAAACAATAGCCTGCCATAAAGGTGTACCCTCAGGCGCCTTCCACCACTTCCTCTTCTGACGCATACGAGCCAACGCATCGGCACTAATCGTCGAGGTGGTGACCATCGTCTCCATCATATCCATCGCCTCGAGCTCGTCTTGCGCACCTTCCTCTTCCGAATCAGAAGCTTTGAAGAAGTCGTCGTCACCATCAGCCGATTCGTCCAGCACGGGTGCCATTCCCAGCTTCGAGAAGCTCGGGCCTATAGCAGCACCCTCTTGGCTCTCGCCAAGATCGTCAAGGTCGTCCTCGAGATCGTCATCGGGGTTGTCCGAGACGGGACCCATTCCCAGCTTCGAGAAGCTCGGACCCATCGGCGCAGAATCCACTTCATCGTCTGCCGGATCATCCGAGACGGGGCCCATCCCCAGCTTCGAAAAACTCGGGCCGGTAAACGTTTTTTTCTGTTCCTCTTCGCCGCCAGAGGCGTCCTGAGGATTTAGGTCGGAATTCTCGTCAGACACAAATTCGGTTCCTTACTATACGAAAAGAGGCTCAGTTAAGCTACGCGGCACAATTTTAACCTAAATTCCAGATTTTTTCTAGACGGAAATGAGACTAATTTCGCAATTCCGCAAAAAATTTCCATCTCAAAGCCCGTAAAAACAGAAAATTATGAAAAAAACACCTCTGCAAAGCAACCCAAATTCACTAAATACCCCATCCTCAAGGAAAATATTTTGCTTCTACGCTACACCCCACTATATTCTATTCGCATTTTTTGTTAAAATGCAATTACTTAATTTTGTCTGTTTTTATTCCAATCCTTTTTATTTCTACAGTGGAGCCAAAAATGCAACGAAATCGAATTTTCATCTGTGCTGTCCTTTCTTTTGTAACTCTCCTATTCCTTGGAGCAACTCTCTCAAGCGTCCTCGCCGCCGAGCAACCCGACATTGTCTTCGCCACGGCGATGGTTGAGGATGAAGATGGTAAGCCACGCGAGGCCGGCATTGCCGTCGCTAAAGCGTTACTCAAAAATATGGGTGACACGAAACTCAAAGCCGTTTACATCTCGGAATGTTTTGAAGACGAGGAATTTAAAACGGCTATGCTTGATGGCATCAAGTCGGTACTTCCCGCGAAGTTGATTTTTGGAAACTCCACCTACGGTAGTTTCACGCAAGATGGAATGAGCGACTTCGACTGCGTCGCTTTGCTCGGTATGGGCGGCAAGGACCTTGAAGTCAAAATTGCACTCGCCGAAAAAATTGGAGCTAGTAAGTTGACGCTCGAAAATGACGAAGCAGAGATCAAGAAGAAGCTCGAGGCTGCCGGTGCTAACATCGCGAAGCAATTAGAAAAATGCCCGAATGCGAAAGTACTCTACCTCGCAGCCGACGCACACTCGCCCAAGAATACCTTCTTCGTTGATGGTATCCAGAGCGTACTCGGTAAGAAATTCCCAATGACGGGCGGCTCGGCAAATAAAAATGCCGGACAAACCTTCATCTACTACGAAGGTAAAGCCTACAAAGATGCTGCGGTCGGTGCAATGCTTTGCACCAAAGCGAAGGTCAAGATTGCAATGTCGGGACGACTCGCAAAAGATAATGACGCAGTCATTGCTACTGCCATTGATGGTGCCAAAGAAGCACTCGCCGCCTCGGGCAAGAATGTGCTACTAATGACGGTCTTCGACTGCTCGGGACGACGTAGCCGCCTTAAGAAGGTCAGTGACGAGTTGGTGGCAATCCAGTCGCAGCTCGGCAAAAAGGCAACTCTTTTTGGTTGCTACAACGCTGGCGAAATTGGACCACTCGATGTCGAAGAGAAGGACAAAGAAGCTCTTTGCGGAGGTGGTGGCTGGCACGCGATGTTCACCGTCATCAGCACGGAGTAAGTTCGCAAAATTGTGTGTGACAAATAATTTTAGCCGCTTATTACGGAGTCTTTGCAATGAAAAAGATCACTCTCGCTTTTATTTTACTGGCAACTTTAACCACGTCCGCGCTCGCCGAGGGTCCAGACCCGGTCAAGCTACGCTTTAGTAGCCTAGGCGTGTTGCCAGTCTCGCTCCCCTTCCTCACGGGTGAGGTGCAAAACTGCACCGACCAAGCGATCACCGCGACGGTCGAGCTTGCCGCCCCTGAGACTTGGAAGCTACATAAAAATTCGCTGACGCTGACGCTTGAACCGAAAGCGCGCGTTCCCTTCGCAGTGAAACTCGAGAGTGGTCGAAACGCTTCGGCCAACGCATACCCGGTCACAGCGAAGGTGACCGTCAGCGGCAAATCTTACAGCTTCGCACAACAGGTACCCGTTACCTCAGCTCCTTACTACAAAGTGACGGCTGATGGAAAGTTCGACGACTGGAAAGAGTCGATCCCCGTCAGTTTCACTGCGAAGTCGGGCAAAACGACGCTCTCAACGCACTGGAACCGCCGCACCTTCTCCCTTCTCTTCGCCGTCGAGGAAGAGAAACTGGTCCGCCAGGGGGAAGCCGAGGCAATCGACGCGGTCCAATTCGCGATCGCACCGGTGGAGGGCAAAGAACGCTTTGAATACCTCGTCGTCGCAACAAAGGAGGGCGCGCAGGCCTACCAACTCGTCGATCCCGACACCACGCCCGAGACGATTGCCCAAAAGCGAGCGCTCAAGGGTCTCGAAACCGACGCCGTTGACGTGGTCGTCACGCGGAAAGAGGGCGTAACGTACTATGAGTGCAACGTCAGTTTTTCGAAGATTCGTGACTACGTGCGTCCTACCGAGGGTCGCGAGTTCCGCTTGGGTTACATTGTACACGATGCCGACAAAAAGGATGTGCGCCAATGGTCGGTCTTTATGAAAAAGTTCGACAAGAAGCCCAACACCTTCGCGCATTGGCTCGGCGAGACCTCCGCGACACTCTACGACGGTCGCACGAAGTGGGGTATGTGCAGCTCACGGTTTTGATGCCACTCTTTTGCCTTGCAGCACATCCGCCTTATCCCACCATAACTGAAACTGAATTTTCATGTCAAAACATCCGCAAGCCGCTGTTTATCCCGGCACCTTTGATCCTATCACACTCGGACACCTCGACGTCATCCGTCGTGCGTCGGCTCTTTTTGAAAAACTGATTGTCGGCGTTGGTGTCAATCCTGCGAAGCACCCGATGTTCTCGGAGGCAGAACGGATTGCGCTGATTAAAGAAACGACGGCCGATCTGCCTAACATTGAAGTTCGTTCCTTTAAGTCGCTAGCAGTGAATTTTGTGCAAGAGTGTGATGCCAAGATAATGATCCGCGGTGTGCGTCCGATTACCGATATCCAAGCCGAGCTGACAATGATGATGGCGAATCGTCGTCTCTCCCACGATGTAGAAACGCTCTTTATGGTCGCCGATGGTGAATTAGCGCACGTTTCGAGTTCGCTCATCCGTGAGATTGCCAACTTTGCCGACCGCGAGATGCTTTTGAAATTCCTCCCTGAATGCGTGGCAGATGCTGTGCTAGAAAAAATGACGAAGTAACGGCTCGGTGCTTGGGCCTGCGTTGTAAAGTCACTCAACCACCTCACCAAGGAGCGTCTTATGCGACATACTGCGACCCTTGTTCTACTCCTTCTCTTGGCAGCGGTAACGCAGGGCCAAACGCTCGAAGGCAAGTGGTCGCTCTGTTACGGTCTCTCACCCGATGCTCCGCCGCAGGATGCCGCGTGGAGTGAGGTTCGCGTGCCCGAGTTGATTCGTGCCAAGCAGGAGAAGCCGTTCCTCTGGTACAAAACGTCGATTACGCTACCCAAGCGCGCAGCAGACGCGCGTTGTTTTCTCCGTTTTGAGGGTGTGAAGTTTGGAGCGCAGGTTTGGCTTGACGGAAAACTACTCGGCGAACATATTGGCGGTTGGGAGGCGTTCGAGTTCGATGTTTCGACGCTACCGACGGGGAAAACGCTGCCGCTGTTGGTTCGCGTGCAAGGTCTCTCGGCGGTGGTCAACAAGCCTTTACCCACCCAAAAGCTTGGCTCTGGCGAGATAATCCTCGACAAGCTCCGCGATGCGCTGACGCACCCCATCGGCTCGCGATGGTATGCAATTGGCATCTGGGAACCTGTTCGCCTCGTCGTGCGCCGGCCTGTTTTTCTCGACGACGTTTTTATTCAAACCTCCACGCGAGAGAAAAAAATCAGGGTCCACTACACGCTCAAGAATCTCAGCAACACGCCACAGCAAGTGCAGCTACTCTCGCAGGTCACCGAGATAAACCTCCGCAGCGAGCCACTCCTTATACCTGCACACGGGACAAAACAGGTGGTACTTTCAGAAGACTGGGCCACCCCGAAGCTTTGGTCGCCGGAGTCTCCGCACCTCTACGCGCTGCAAACGACGCTCACAGAGAGCGGCGGCACGAAGTCGGTTCGCACCGACCGGTTCGGGTTCCGCGAGTTCTGGATCGAAGGAACCAAGTTCATGCTCAACGGGAAACCGATGCACTTCCTTGGCACCGCGAAGCACCCGCGTGGCTCACTCTACAACGACTCGGAACTCTCACCGCAGGCGGCTCGCAATCTCTATGCAAAGATTCGCACCGCCAACTGCAACGCCATCCGACTCCACGCCAACCTTTGGCCGCTACACTGGACGCAGGTCGCCGACGAGGTCGGAATGCCGCTGATTCTTGAGTCGGCGCTTTGGTGTCGCTCCCAAAGTTACGCCCTGAAGTCTGACGTCTTTTGGAAAAATCTCGGCACGCATTTAGAGGCAATGCTGAAAAAGCACCGCAACAATCCTTCCTTCCTGATGGTTTCTCTCTGCAATGAGATTCTGCACTGTGGCGGCGAGCAGGTCACGCCCGACTGTGAAGAACGTCTCGCCGCAGCAGGGCGACGCGTCAAACAGCTTGATCCTACGCGGCCGATTATGTTCGACGGTGATGGTGACCCCAAGGGCGTGGCCGATGTGGTCAACCTGCATTACCCACTCGACTTCGAAAAAACAACGAACTGGCCGGCTAACTGTTTCTGGATCGACGAAGGGAAGGTGGTCGCCACTTGGCCTCGCAAATTCTGGAAGTGGGACAGAAAAAAACCGCTCTACCTTGGCGAATACCTCCACCTTCAGCATTTCAAATCGCTCGAACCTTACAGTATCCTGCTTGGCGATGCCGCCTACCGACTCGGTTTCGATGGCGCGATGGCCAATTGTAAGAGTCGCGCGTGGTGGATGCAGACCCTTGCTTACCGGCAACAAGGTGTCAGCGGCCTCTGCCCTTGGGTAGTAACGGAGATCGGCGAGGTACCAAACGACATCAACCCTCGCTTCTTGGCGGTACGCGATGCCTACAGCCCTGCGATTGCCACCCCGAGAGAATTGGCTCGCACCTACCACTATTCCAAGGCTGGCAAACCAGCGGAAAAAATGGATTTCGTGTTCGACGTAATCAACGACACCACCCACACCACAAAGTTTCGCCTGCAGGTGAGACTAACAACGAGAACCACCAAGTCCGCCAAACGGTTGGTCCTCGCGAAGCAAGGGTGGAACCTCACCGTTCCGCTCGCGGAAAAGGTGGTGCAGAAGGTCTCGCTACCTTTGACAGATCCCGCAGAAGGTGAATGCCGCAACACGCAACTCCGCTGGAAACTTTTTGGCCAACAGCCTGATGGAAGTTGGAAACTAGAATACGAGAGAATATATCCGCTGCAACTGTTCCCGCGCGAGAAGGAACTCTCGCTGCCCAAAGCATTAAAAATTGCGTTCCTCGGCAACAAGAAAAATCCAGACCTCACCATCCCCAACTTTTTCAAACAAAACCAGAACAGGGTGACGCCAATCACCTCACTCTCAGAGCTTTCTAACGAAAAGTTCGACACACTTATAATTCTGCCCGGCGCACTCGCACAGTTTGAAAAGACCACCACCGGAGCAATTCCCCAGGTGAATGCCCTCAATCCGCAGACGTTGGCGTTTTATGCATTCCTCAAAAAGGGAGGCAACGTGCTAGTACTGGAGCAGCAAAACTATCCAAAGACGCTACTCCCTTTCTCACTGACCGACAACCAAACAACCTTCGCTTGGCCCTTCCGCAAGGAACTCACAAAGCTGTTCCCATTACAAATCTACAACAACACTCCCTCGGCACTACTGGCCGACCGTGCAATTATCCGACCCTACGACCGCGCGCTCAACGCGTTGCTCCTCGTGGGCACACCGAAGGGTCTTGAACACGCACTCGCCGCCTACTGGCACTATGGCCTAGGGACGTGCGTTCTCTCGCAGGTACGCACCACGGGGCGGCCGGAATACCTCCGCTGGCTCGCGAAGTTCATTGCGCAACCACCTCAACCACGCCAGAAAGCGTTGCAACTCCATCGAGCAACACCGGAGAATCTCGCCGCAATAGAAAAACAAACGGGCCAAAAGTTGCGACTCGTCCGCAACACACTTCCGCCGCGTCAGGTCACCGAACCAAAACTCGTACCCGATGGCGACTTCTTCTGGTGTGCAAAACGCAAGCCCGGAACGAATTGGCGCGTCCACTTGGAGCTACTCCCCGATATTGCTCCGTGGTGCATTGAGATCGCACAGCCGGTTGCTGCAACAAAGATTACACGCACGGCCAATCAGCTCACAACGCTCAGCGGTAAGCCGGAGTTGCAAAAGGACCAGTTGTCCATCTACGCCCAAGCCAAGGTTGCGGCAGATTTCTCTGACTACCTGAAACAGATGGACACCAAGGCGGGTATTTTTGTCGAGGTCACCGGTTCCGGGACGCCGGTCGAGAAAATCTACCCGGTCCTCGAGGTACGCATCTCCAATAAAATCGTCGGGGCACTTACACTACCAAGCGAGAAAACAACCACCTCGCGACTCTACATCTCTCCGGCAACACTGCAAAAGATTGGCCTTGCCAACCCCCAAACATTGGGCCTCACCCTCGAGTTCATCAACGATCTGCATAATCCAGAAACCAAGGAAGACCGCAACATTCGTCTGCAATCGGTTTCCCTGATGCAGGCACAGCCCATCCCCGGACTCGTCGAAGAACTCAGCCCGGGTGCTAGGGTACGAATCGGCGACATCCTTCTCGACCAAGTGAACTGGGCACACCCCTCCCAGCGCACGCCACGAGCAGAACGGTGTAAAGTCAATCTACTCGCACAAATCGGACCGGAGCAAAAAATGCCGGTCGGCGGATTAACACTGCCCGGCGCACAATTACACGATGCCGCTCTGCCGAAACTCGCTCACAAAAACGGGACCAAACTCTCGCTTGGTGGCAATGCAACCTGTGGCCGAAAAATCGCGTTCCAAGCAACGGGAGAGTACACCTTCAAGTTGCGAGCGGAAGGCACCCCCTGCGAGAATGTTTATCCGCACGTCGTTCTTTTAATCGACGGCGAAAAACGGGGTGAGTACCAACTGATCAGTTCCGGACCACAAACGCTCACCACGACAACCGAGGTCGCGGCGGGGACACACCGCGTAGAACTGCAGTTCGATAACGACCAATACGCACCCGAGGCCAATCCGCCTGAAGACCGAAATCTGACGATACTCTCCCTTCAAATGGCACCTTAAAACTGCAGCAGTAATGTCATCGTGCCGCCGTGCAGATCGCTCCCTGCGTCGCCGAGACGGTAGTTGTATTCACCCACCAGCGTAAGACGCTCAGACATTCGGTAGTCCAGCCCGACATCACTAACCAGCACATTCGTGGCGGTCTGCATTCCATACGCCCTGTAGGAGACGTTGTCTGCCTCAATGCCCAGCACCGCACCTTGCGAGCCGTTCACGTAGCGGTAACCGGCTGAACCGGTGCAGACCAGAACCTCGCTGAGCCAAATTCGGTAGTCCACCAAAAAGTCAAGCTCAATGTAAGCGTCATTAAATGAGGAGACCTTGACGGGGAAGTTGCCCTCGGCACAGGTCTCGGAGTAACCCGCCTGGTTGTAGTAGAACAAACTCGCCTTCGCTTTTGGTGTGAGGGAAAAATACTGAAGGTCAACAACATTATAGGCGAATGTGCCCTGATAAAAGAGCGTTGTTGCACCGGTCTCATAGGAGTAATGGAAGCGGCCATCCGCAGTCTCGGGCGTAACGCGGTTGCCGTTGACAAACCCATAAGTCAAGCCTGCCTTGTGCGTCCAGAAACTGCGTGAACTGAGCGTGTTGAGGCCGTAGAAGAGCAAGGTGTGGTTGTCCGCGGTAACATTGGAGGGATTCTGGATGGTGTCCCAGCTCCACGGATTTGATCGTAGTTGGTTGTTGGAGTAACCGTAGGCACCGCCGAAAGTCCAGCCTCGCAGCTTCGTTTTGATGTCGCCACCAAAGACAAAGCCGTAGCTTTCTGTGGCGTAACCCGCGAAGCCAGACTTACTGGCCTGCGTGCCAATGTTCCCAAAGGATTGGAACCAAAGATTGGGATTACGCCTATGTCTCGACTGGTCAGTCCTGAATGTTTGCACATAGCTGTTTTGTCCACGGACCAGTTCTCGCTTGTTCTCGGCCCGTTCCCAAGGAACGGTCAACTGCGAAGCGGTGCAAAGGAGCACCTGTGAGGTATTCCCCACCGAGGCCGCGTAGTTCGCCGAAGCCATCGACGGGATAAATTGCTGCGTGATTTGATCTACAATGACCGGGTCGGTTTCTAGAATCAAGCTCCTCTGGATTGCTGCGGTGGGTGAATTCGGAGTGGGGTTCCCCTTACGAATTGCGTTGGCGGCCTCGGGATTTGTACCACCTTCGATCACGCCAATTTTGATGAAGTTAGCGAGAAGGTCACCATTCGAAAGCAAATAATAGAGCGAGTAATCCTCGGGCGCATCCGCGGTTGTGTTGCCTTCAAGTATTTGAAACTTAGTGGTTGACCAGTCCGTGGTATGTCCGACGAGGGTCCCTGACTCGAACAACGGGAATGAAAAATTGGATTGCGTGAGAGCCCCGAATCCGGTGAGATTAACACGCAAATCTCCCTCGTCAACAGTGAGTGTATTGGCGACGCTGATTTTCCCAGCAGCCAGATCGGCATAATCGACCGCAATCGTTAGCGGCGTGCCCTGGGCGACAGTCAGGTTACTCGGTACGGCGGCATATTGCGTAATGAACGCCTTGTTGTATTGGTACGTCCCACTAAGATTGAGCGTCAAATCGGCAAGATTCTGCGCTGCAATCGGAGCAACATAATGATCCCCCGGCGTCGCCTCAGCCGGCAGCGTGAAACTAAGCGTTGGCGAGGGAGCCATCGTCGCTAAGTTGGAGCCAGCAAGGTCGAGCGTCCCGCCCGTTACGACAAATGTTCCGTTCGCTCGCCCAACACAAATCCCATTATCAACATCAAATGTACCACCATTGACCGTCGTGTCGCCTGCGTAGGAGGTAGGACCGATGAGTGTCACGGTGCCGCCATTGATTGTGGTATCACCGGTGTAGGTGGTGGTTCCAAAGAGGTTTAGCGTACCGCCATTGACCGTAGTATTACCCGTGAAGGAAGTGGTACCGGAGAGGGTCAGTGTACCATCATTGACCGTCGTGTCGCCGGTGTAGGTATTGTTGCCGGAGAGCGTTAATATTCCGGCACCCGTTTTGATCAACGAGGTCGTACCATTAATCTGCCCGGCGTAGGTACCACTCTGGGCGGTAAGCGTGGCGGCATTCCGAATTTCCGCAGCGTTGTTGTTACCATTGAGTGTGAGCACGTCGAGCGCCGTGCCATTTGCTTCGAGAATACCACTACCATTGACGACAAGGTTACTGCCAGTCGGCAACGTTGCGGCACCTGTGAAAGCGAGTGTTCCATCTTCGATCGTTGTGTCGCCCGTGTAAGCGAGGGCACTACTGAGTGTCAACGTTCCGGCTGTCGTTTTTGTCAACGTGATAACACCACCAATCTGCCCGGCGTAGTTACCGCTCTGCACGGTAAGCGAGGCAGCGTTACGAATCTCTGCGGCGTTGTTGTCGCCATTGAGTACCGCCACGTCAAGCGCCGTGCCATTCGCTTCGAGAATACCCGTGGAGTTGACCGTAAGATTGCCACCTCTATCCAATGTTGCGGCACCTGCGAGAAGCAGTGTCCCGCTGTTGATAGTCGTACCCCCCGCGTAGGTGTTGGCACCGGTAAGGGTAAAGGTTCCAGCGCCCGCCACTTGCAGGCCGCCTGTTCCGGAAAGGATGCCATTCCAAGTGATGTTTCCGTTGGTAGTGTCGAATGTGACGTCGTCACCACCGTCATCGTCGAGGTTGACATTTTCTGCACTAACAAAATCAACAACACTTCCAGTCTTCAGGCCGAAGGTTCCTCCACGAAAGTTAATTGTCCCTAAATTAAAATCTTCGGGATCGACGGTCCCTTCAATCTCAAAAAGACCACCATTGAGATTGAGTACGCCAACGGCAGTTCCGAGAGTTCCTTGCCCCCTTCTTGTGATTCTATCGACACGAACAATACCACTATCAATGGTGATTGTTCGTGGCTCCCTTTGGGTTTCAGCGTTTGTTTTTCCGGTTTCAATTTCCTCAACATCGACCAAGCCCCCAGCAACAGTAAGGGTGTAGTTTCTGTCCCCTTCGCCGTAAGCAACAATCTTACCACCGCCTGCGATTGCGGTATCGACAAGAGAACCGCCTGTTTGGACTTCGATCTGATAGGTGTTGTTGCCTTCGTGCCGGTTGGGCATCCAGTATCTTCCATTGAGATCAACCGTGCCACCATTTCGAATACTGAAAGTAGCACTTCTTCCCGTCTCAAAAGGAGCGTCGATACGCAGTGTCCCTGCATTGAGGTTGACATCACGTCGTAGAGTGCCGCCGCCGCTGTAACCTTGGTTCATTGAGACAATGCCATTGCCTCCCGCCGTGTTGCTTGCATCGGCAGTGATGATAATGGTACCGCCATTAGTCGGATGTGTTGGGTCATCTCCGATATTGGGATTTTTGACCCAGTTGGCGTTGTCTGTCCAGTTAAGAGCATCGCCACCGCCCGTCCAAGTAGATGTGGCTACGACGTCTGCAACTAAGAACGCCAGCACAAGGAATCCAACCAGCAATACGGGAATCAACCTTCGTTTGAGTAAATTATTCATAATATCTTTTGAAAAGTTTCTCTGCGTGGAACTCTTTTTCCTTATTCTTAAAAACGCCAAACAACTGTGCCGGTGCCGCCGTGAAGCGTGCTGCCGTCGCCACTACGTAGGTTGTATTCCGCGAGAAGCGACATCCGCTTCGTTATTAATGTATCGACACCAAGGTCAAGCACGACCACATTCTTGGCCGAAGAAATACCCTGCACCTGGTAGCCTAGACCACCAAAATTGACGTTCAACGCTGCACCATCGGCACCATCAACGCAACGGTAACCGAACGAGCCGGTCAGCGTGGTGCTGTTGCCCATACTCGCAGCGAAGTCGATTAACAGGTCGTACTCGCAATAGCCGTTGGCATAAGCGTCGATCGCCGCTTCGGAACCGTCGCTCCACTGCTCACGGTAAGCGAGTTGGTCGTAGTTAAAATAGCCAAACTTGAACTTCGGTGTAACACTCAACCGCCCACCCTTTATCAGAGAGTAACCAAGCGTTGTTTGCAGCATCATTGTCCGCGAGGAATTCTCCCACGTGGCAGCGTAGCCGTTAATCGGAAGCCGCGAACCAGCATAGTCGCCCCAAGTGCAACCAAGATTCCCCGAGACAAAACCCTTCTTGCCCAGACGCGTCAAACCGTAAATTAAAAAGGTGTTCGTGTCAACATTCACCTTGTTCGGATTACTCGTGCCTAGCCACGCGTGCGATGTCAACTCATTGCCCGTATGCCCGAAGGAAAGGCCCAACAGCATATCGCCGAAAGCCCGGTCGGCACCGAGTGCAAACCCCCAACCGGAGGTGTCGTAGGGAGCGAAATAGTCCTTCATCCGCTGCTCGCCGAGGTAACCCAAAGATTGGAACCAAGCGTTGGTTTTCTCTGTTCGCATTCCATTGACACCAAACCGGAGTGCCAAGTTCTGCCCGCGTAGCATTTCCCCTTGGCTCGCCCAAGGAGCAACAATCTGCGAGGCAACACTTTGCAGAATCTGCGTGTTGACGCTCTGCACCTGTGCAATGCTCGCCGAGGCCATACTCTGTGTGAACTGCTGGACATATTTATCCGCCTCGATCAGTGACATCTCGCCACTCGGGTACTTGCTCTGTAACATCTGCTGCAACTTGCCGGTCGGTGTACTCGGGTCCTGCAAGTTGGCCGGGTTGAGAAGTTCTAGCAACGCTTCTGGATTGGTCACGGCAGCGGTTTGCCCAGTGGTTGGTGCAACGTACGTGTGAAGTATCTCGCCGGTGAGGGCTCCGTTGAAGTAGCGGTAATAGAGGGTCAGGCCCTCAAACAGTTCCTCATTGGGAGCCGGAGCATCACTCATCTGCCAAGCGGTTTTGCCGTCGTCATAATAAATTTCGCCACTACCCGCCTGCAAGATGGTGAAGGTGTCGCCTACGGTCGGACTAGCAATGCCGCTCAGGTCAATTACGAGGTCCAACGGGTTAATCCACAGGCTGTTAGGTACACCAACTCCCGCACAACCGATGGTTGCCTTCACGGTTAGGGTGGTTCCTTTGTCCACTTGCAGATGGTCGTAGTTCGTTGCGACTAAATTAAGGAAGGTGTCGGTGTACTTGTTACCCGCACCGCGAAGACGTAGCGTTTCGTGGTTAAGATCGAATTGGCTCTTCACGCCGGTCGTTGCGGGTAGATCGAGTGCCAAGGTTGTGTTGTTATTGAACGTAAATTTACTACCATCAAGTGAACCGGTGAAGGAACCGTCGCCACATTGCAGCGTTGAACCAGCGATAATGATGCCACCAGGGGCGGCATCCGAGACGATGAGCTTGTCGTTGTTTACGGGCAGCGGCAGGTTTTGCGCCTCCGTCGCGCCAAGCATCGCAGTGAAAACAGTAGTAAAATAAGGCTTTTTCTCATTTATATATTCCCTAGGGAAAAGTGAGGTAAAATTGTGATTATTATTCTATATATCGACCGCTTTAATTGTTAAAATGAGAAGAATCGCCACAGGCGTTAAAAGCTGTGCATTATGCCTATATTAACGCTTCTGTGCTATTGGTGCGTGTCTCGTTTGCTGTGTTAATTACGGGCAGATTTTGAGAATTTCTGTGACAAGGATCAGAAATTAATGAGCAGCGAGTGCTCTAAGTCGGTTTTGTTGCGAAAAAAGGGGCCTTTTCGTGGATTTTTTGGGTCGCCCCCCTTGACGATTCCTCAAAATTCGCTAAAATCCCTCTTTCTAGAGCAGTTTTCGTCCGTATATTGAATAATGTAACAGAAATCAGAAAAGAACTATGCCAACTATCAATCAATTGGTCCGTAAGAAGCGGAAAACACCTAAAAAGTTCAGTAAAGCTCCTGTCTTGGACCGTTGCCCGCAAAAGCGTGGTGTCTGTCTGCAGGTCAAGACGATGACGCCTAAGAAGCCGAACTCTGCGTTGCGTAAGGTCGCCCGTGTGCGTCTTTCGAACGACAAAGAAGTCACCGTTTACATTCCAGGCGAAGGTCACACGTTGCAAGAGCACTCGGTTGTTCTGGTACGTGGCGGTCGTGTTCGCGACCTGCCGGGTGTACGATATCAAGTGGTACGCGGAACGCACGATGCACTGGGCGTCGAAGACCGTCGTCAGTCGCGTAGTCGTTATGGAGCCAAGAAACCAAGAGAATAAGAGAGAGTTAAATAATGGGACGTATTACTTCAAGTAAAAAGCAACTCGTAGGTGACCCTAAGTTTGGGTCGATTGTTGTCAGTCAGTTCGTCAACAAATTGATGTGGGATGGTAAGAAGACCGTCGCGCAACGTATCTTTTACAATTGCCTCGACGAGATTGCTAAGAAGGTGCCAGATGTGGAGCCACTCGATGTCTTCCTTCAAGCATTAGACAACGCCAAGCCGAACATCGAAGTCCGCTCCAAGCGTGTTGGTGGTGCATCTTACCAAGTACCGATGCAGGTTGGCAAAGCACGTCAACAGTCGCTGGCTATTCGCTGGATCCTCGGTGCTGTCCGTGAAAAGAAGGGGCGTCCCACACACGAGAAGCTCGCAATGGAAATCCTCGCTGCATACAACCGAGAAGGTGCCACGATGACGAAGCGAGACAACGTCCACAAAATGGCGGAAGCGAACAAGGCGTTCGCACACTTCGCTTGGTAGTATAGAAGTACGTAGAAACAAAAAAGTAGGAACCACGGAATACACTTAAAACACTGAATCAAATGCAGCATTTTTCCGTGCTGGATTCCGTGCTTTGAGTTTACTCCGTGGTTTTTTCATTTTGCAGTCATTTAATTCATTTTTTATTTTTCGTTCCAATGCTTTCAAAATTACGAAACATCGGCGTAATCGCCCACATCGACGCTGGAAAAACCACCATCACCGAGCGGATGCTCTTTTATAGTGGATTCACCCACCGCGTTGGCCAAGTCGACTCGGGCACCACCAACACCGACTTCGACCCCGAAGAGCAGGAACGCGGAATTACCATTATGTCGGCCTGCGTCACCTTCCCTTGGAAGGACTGTCAGTTCAATCTGATTGATACACCGGGCCACGTTGATTTCACGGCCGAGGTAGAGCGAAGCCTCCGCGTACTGGACGGCGGCGTAGTCGTTTTCTCTGCGCGCGAAGGAGTTGAGGCACAGAGTGAGACCGTCTGGCGACAAGCCGACACCCACAACGTACCACGGATTGCCTTTGTCAATAAGATGGACCGTGAAGGTGCCGACTTCTACTCGACGGTGGATGAAATTTCTGAGCGTCTCGGTGCGAATTCTCTCGTGCTAACGCTTCCCATCGGAGAGGGGCCACCCCACTTTGAGAATGGTTTCTCTGGCATCATCGATTTAGTCACGCAAAAAAAACTCACCTTCTCTGGCAAAGATGGCAACAAGGTTGAGCAATCCGAGGTGGAAGAAGAAATGCGTGAGGACGTCGAGATGTGGCGATCCCAAATGCTCGAATCGCTCTCAATGTACAACGACGCGATGATGGAGCTGATCCTCGAGGAAAAAGAGGTACCCGCAAAGATGATCCACGAGACGATCCGCACCGCAACTCTAGAGCACGGCCTCACGCCGGTCTTTTGTGGTTCGGCACTCGACGGGATCGGCGTGCAGCCGGTACTCGATGCCGTTGTAGAGTACCTTCCCAGTCCGCTGGATATGCCGCCAGTCGAAGGTGACGACCCAAAGAAGGAAGGGAAAAAAATCACGCGAAAGCCTGACCCGAAGGAGCCTTTCTGCGGACTCGTCTTCAAGATCCAGTCCGACAAACATGGCGACCTCCACTACGTCCGCGTTTACTCCGGAACCCTTAAGGCAAACTCACGGGTGATCAACCTGCGGAGTGAGAAAAAGGAAAATGTACCACAGCTCTGGAAGATCCAGTGCGACCGACGCGAGCAAATCCAATCCGTTGAGGCGGGCGACATTGTCGGAATTATCGGCCTGAAACATACAGTCACCGGCGACACACTCAGCGATACGCGTGCCCCACTGACACTCGAATCGATCACCTTCCCCGAGACAGTGATCTCGATGGCCATCGAAGCGGAGAACACGACCGAGCGAAAAAAATTGGCTACTGTCTTGGAGATGATGGGGCGTCAAGACCCCACCTTCCAGTGGAAGGAGAGTGAGGAAACGGGACAAACCATCATCAGCGGGATGGGGGAATTGCACCTCGAAGTTATTAAGCACCGGCTGCTGCGAGAACATCAACTCGACGTGCGTGTCCATAATCCCCGGGTTAGCTACCGAGAGACAGTCACAACGCAGGTTGAAGCAACAGGTGAGTGCAAGCGAACACTTGGTGGCGAGTCGCTCTTTGCTTCGGTGACCATTCGCGTTGAACCGAAAAAACACGATGACACACCGGTCGCCGTGCGAACGGCAATGATGGGAAGCGACACCTTCTCGGAGGCATACCACTCACGGCTGCTCGAAGCACTACGCGATCGTGCCAATGGTAGCGGGCTGTTTGGTTTCCAGTTGATGGACGTACTGATAACGCTCGTCAACGCTGAAGTCTTGGATAATGGTTCGTCGGAGGTGGCGTTACAAATGGCGGCAGCCGATGCGCTTGACAAGGCACTCTCGGCAGGAACGCCGGGGATCCTCGAGCCGGTGATGAGTCTCGAAGTGACTGCACCGGAAGAATATGTTGGTGAGATTGTCGGCGACCTGCAGCAGCGACGCGCGATTATTACTCGCACACACGCTCGCGGCAACGTAACCGTGATTGATGCAGAAGCACCCTTGGCAAACCTCTTTGGTTACTCATCGGCAATGCGAAGCCTCTCACAGGGCCGGGCTACCTGTTCGATGGAACCACTCTCCTACGGGGCAGCACCACCAGAAGTCATAAAGGGGTTCGTCTAAAAGAAAAGCGTATTCGTAATGCTACAATAAAAAGGTCTGTTCTTCTAAGCAACTGAGTCCAATTTGAAAAGGAGTCCCGCAATAATGAAATTTCTCAATCTTTCAGTATTCTCTTCCTTGTGTCTCCTCTTACTTTTTTCCACAACGGCTCAGGCCAAACAACCCAACGTGTTGTTCATTGCCGTTGATGACCTGCGAATGGAGCTAGGTTGCTACGGGCACAAGGTTGTTAAGTCGCCCAACATCGACAAACTCGCTGCCGAAGGAACGCTCTTCGAACGTTCCTACTGTATGGTCGCGGTTTGTGGTGCATCACGTGCTTCCTTGATGACCGGTCTGCGCCCGAAGTACGACCGATTTCGTGGTTACGACTGCTATGCCTCCAAGGATGCGCCAAACATTCTGCCGATGAACACCTGCTTCAAAAAGGCGGGCTACACCACAATCAGCAACGGCAAAATATATCACCACATCCACGACAACGCCGCTGGTTGGTCAGAGAGACCTTGGCGAGCATGGATGGGTAAGAAGGGGAAAAATTACGCCCTTCCTGAAAGTACTGCGAAAGCAAGCACAACTAAAACAGGGAGGATGATTAAAGGGACCGCTTGGGAATGTGCCGATGTAGATGACGGTCTCTATATTGATGGGCAAACCGCTGAGAAATCGATCACTGATTTGCGACGTCTCGCCAAAGAGGACCAACCCTTTTTCCTTGGCGTTGGGTTTGTCAAGCCACACCTTCCTTTCTGCGCTCCGAAAAAATACTGGGACCTCTACGATGCGAAGGATATCAAGCTTCCTGAAAACTTCCGCTACGCGCCGAAAAACGCACCATCGATGTCGATCCACTCGTTCGGTGAACTACGGGGCTACTCCAACATCCCCAAGGGAAAAGAACCAATCTCAGACGCAACCGCCAAGAAACTTATCCACGGTTACTACGCCTGTGTCTCTTACACCGACGCTTTAGTCGGGAAGCTCCTCGCTGAGCTAAAAAAACTCGGCCTTGAAGAAGACACCATCATCGTCCTTTGGGGTGATCACGGTTGGAATCTCGGCGAACACACGCTCTGGTGCAAGCACTGCGTTTATGAAAACTCGATGCAAGCACCACTCTTGATTGTCGCTCCGAAGAAGGTACTTCCGGAAGCCAAGAGAGCAAACCGTGTTGCTGCACCCACTGAGTTTCTTGACATTTACCCAACCCTTTGTGCGTTGACCGGCGTCAAGCCACCAAAACATCTCGAAGGTGAGAGCCTCATTCCGCTCCTCAAGAACCCGAACGCCAAATGCAAGGGCTACGCCATCGGGCGCTACGGCGGTGCCGACACCATCAAGACCGACCGATTCCG
>Ga0180430_10001445_pt1 | contig 23121 bp, 12 predicted proteins | sample SS_ome_9_FD_132999 | JGI IMG/M metagenome (GOLD analysis project Ga0180430, IMG submission 132999) | Hypersaline lake sediment archaeal communities from the Salton Sea, California, USA - SS_1_S_2 metaG | ecosystem: Environmental > Aquatic > Non-marine Saline and Alkaline > Hypersaline >... | reverse complement strand
ATATCACCTACCCGCGAAACGAACACTCGCTCCACCGTCCCGAGGCCGAACGCGACGCGTGTGGCGTGGGAGTCGTCGCCCACATCCATGGCGAGGCCAGTCACCGGGTTCTGCGGCTCGGCCTCGACTCCGTGTGCAACGTGACCCATCGGGGGGCGGTCAATGCGGATGGCAAGACGGGTGACGGGGCAGGCGTGAGCACTCATCTTCCCTATGCGATTCTCCTTCCGGAAGCCGAGAGGATGGGGACTCCCCTGACGCAACCGGAGGAACTGGCGGCCGGGGTCTTCTTTCTCGCGGAAAAGAACACGGAAGCCTATTCCCGTGCACGGACGATCGCCGAAGAGGTCCTCCGCAAGCGGGACTTCACCGTGATCGGCTGGCGCGAAGTGCCGCAGAACGTTCCCGCGCTCGGGGACCAGGCCATCGAGACGAAGCCCGAAATCGAGCAGCTTCTCCTGAAAAACCCCGCGGGTCGAAACGGCGACGAGATCGAGCGTCAACTCTTCCTCGCGCGACGAGAAATCGAGGACAAGGTCGCGTCAGCCGGGATCGACGATTTCTACATTCCTTCGCTGAGTCACCGTCTCATCTCCTACAAGGGTTTCCTCGTCGCCACCGCGCTCGAAGAATTCTACCTCGATCTCGCCGACGAGAGTTATGCGACCGGCATCTGCCTCTATCACCAGCGATTCTCGACGAACACCTTTCCGACCTGGGCGCTGGCGCAGCCTTTCCGCATGCTCTGTCACAACGGGGAAATCAACACTCTCAGGGGAAACCGAAACTGGCTGAACTCCCGCATCGGCCAGTTCGAAGGGGACGTCTGGGGCGACGAACTCCAGTTCCTCGATCACATCATCGATCCGGACGCCTCCGATTCGGCGAGTCTGGATGCCGCACTCGAGTTGCTCGTTCTCTCGGGGCGTTCCGTTCCCCACGCCATGGCCATGCTCGTTCCTCCCGCGTGGCGGATCGACCCATACACGCCCGAAGAGGTCTCCAATTTCTACAAATACAACAGCAGCTTTTGCGAGCCCTGGGACGGCCCCGCCGCCCTGGCTTTCTCCGACGGTCGCACCGTGGCCGCGTGCCTGGACCGGAACGGACTTCGACCGGCTCGCTACAAGATCACGACCGACGGCATTTTCAGCCTCGGTTCCGAAGTGGGCACCTGTTACCTGCCCGACGACCGGATCGAAAAGAAGGGCCGGCTCGCTCCCGGTGAGATGATCGTGGTCGACACCGTGGCCGGAGAGGTGGTCTTCAACGACGACATCAAGATGAGGCTCGCATCCGCGAAGCCCTACGGAGAATGGCTCGACCAGTATCGCGTCCGGCTTCGTGAAGTGACCTCGGTGGATCCGGTCCTCAGCGAAGACCCGCTGCAGGATCCGCTCACTCGATCGCAGGTCCAGGTCGCCAACGGATTCACCAACGAGGAACTGACCATGTCGCTGACGCCCATGATCACGGGCGGACAGGAACCAGTCTATTCGATGGGAGACGATGCAGCCCTCTCCGTTTTGTCGCGACGCCCCAAACTCCTCTACACCTACTTCAAGCAACTCTTCGCTCAGGTCACCAATCCCCCGATCGACCCGATCCGGGAGTATCTGGTCATGTCGGTCGAGGCGGACCTCGGAGTGGAGCGCAACCTTCTCGTCGACGAACCGGAACATGCCCGTGTGATCCACCTGGACTCCCCCTTCCTCTTCCCCCACCAGCTCGAGGCACTGCAATCGATCGACGGATTCTCGTCCCGCACCCTCGACGTCACCTGGCCGATTTCCGAAGGCCCGGCCGGAATGGAGGCGGCACTCAACCGGCTCTGCCTCGATGCCGAGACCGCGATCGACCGGGGAGTCGAAATCCTCGTCCTGAGCGATCGCAATGCCGATCACGAGCATGTCGCGATGCCGACGCTGGTTGCGATAGGAGGCGTCCATCACTACCTCAACCGGGTCAAGAAGCGGATGCGCACCAGTCTCATTGCGGATACCGCCGAAGCCCGTGACACGCACCAGATGGCCTGCCTCTTCGGCTTTGGCGTCACCGCGATCTGCCCGTGGCTCGCCCACGAGACCGTCCGGGAATTGATCGAAAAGAACGAGAAGAACAAGTTCGAGGGCGTCACCGTCGAGCAGGGACTGAAGAACTATCACAAGGCTCTCGAAAAGGGCGTGCTCAAGATCATGTCGAAGATGGGCATCTCGGTTCTCAACAGTTATCAGGGCGCCCAGATCTTCGAGGCCGTCGGCGTTGCCGAGGACGTGATCGACAAGTGCTTCCGGGGAACCCCGTCCCAGATCGCCGGTGTCGGATTCCCGGAAATCGCGAACGAGAGCCTGGAACGTCACCGCGATGCCTTCAGCGGACCCGTGCCGGAGGAACAGGATACTCTCAAACTCGGTGACCCGGGCGACTTCCGGTATCGCCGCAACGGGGAAGTCCACGCCGTGAGCGGAGGAGTGATCAAGAACTTCCACACCTTCGTCAAGAGCGGTGAGGCGGACGATTACGAGAAATATCTCGCGGAACTGAAGCAGAACCAGCCTTTCGCGTTGCACGATCTCTTCGAGCTCGTCCCCGACGCGGACGGACCGGTTCCGATCGAGGAAGTGGAGCCGATCGAGAACATCCGCCGCCGTTTCACCACGGCCGCGATGTCACTCGGTGCGATCAGCCCGGAGGCGCACGAAACACTCGCGATCGCGATGAACCGTATCGGCGGCAAATCCGACAGCGGCGAAGGCGGCGAGGACAAGCGTCGCTTCACGCCCTATGCAAACGGCGACTGGGGGAACTCGAAAATCAAGCAGGTCGCGTCGGGCCGGTTCGGCGTGACCACCGAATACCTCATGTCGGCTGAGGAGATCGAGATCAAGATGGCCCAGGGCGCCAAGCCCGGCGAGGGGGGCCAGCTGCCCGGACACAAGGTGAACGGTCTCATCGCCCGCCTGCGCCACACGCAACCCGGCGTCACCCTGATATCACCGCCTCCCCACCACGACATCTATTCGATCGAGGACCTCGCCCAACTCATCCACGATCTCAAGGAGGTGAACCCTCGCGCCAAGGTCACGGTGAAACTCGTCGCCGAAACCGGTGTCGGTACCATCGCGGCCGGTGTCGCCAAGGCCAATGCCGATGTCATTCTCGTGTCCGGACACGATGGCGGCACGGGCGCTTCTCCGCTCAGTTCCATCAAGCACGCCGGGCTCCCCTGGGAAATCGGGATCGCCGAGACCCAGCAGGTGCTCATGATGAACGGGCTCCGCGACCGTGTCACCCTGCGGACCGACGGCGGACTGCGGAATGGCCTCGACATCATCCACGCGGCGGTCCTCGGGGCCGAGGAATTCAATTTTGGAACCATCGCTCTCATCGCGATCGGTTGTGTCTACGTGCGCCGCTGCCACCTCAACAATTGCCCCGTCGGCGTGGCGACACAGGATCCGAAATACCGGGCGAAGTACAAGGGTCAGGTCGAACATGTCGTCAACTTCTTCAACGCGGTCTCGGAGGAGACTCGCGAACACATGGCCCGACTCGGCGTCCGCAAGCTCGACGACCTCATCGGCCAGCCCCGCTTCCTGCGTCAGCGCGAGGTGCCGGACCATCCGAAGGCGAATCTCGTCCAACTCGATCGTATCCTCGCCGACGTGGCGACCGATGCGGGCAGGGACATGCCGCGGATCTGTCTCCGCGACCGAAACGACGGAATCCATGAAGCGCCATTGGACGATACCATCCTCGCCGATCTCGGTGATGCCATTATCGAGAAGCGCCCGGTCCAACTCAGTTACGAGGTCCGCAACACCCATCGCAACGTGGGCACGAAACTCTCCGGGGCCGTCGCCGACGTCCACGGCAACCACGGCCTGCCGGATGGTTCCTTCGACATCGCCCTCTCGGGCAGTGCGGGACAGAGCTTCGCCACCTTTCTCTGCGGCGGCATCCGCCTCACCCTGACCGGCGAGGCCAACGACTACGTGGGCAAGGGAATGTGCGGTGGAGAGATCGTGATCCGTCCGCCGGAGAATCGCAGCTTCGCGGCATCGGAGAACTCGATCGTCGGCAACACGGTCATGTATGGCGCCACCGGCGGTGTGCTCTTCGCCAACGGCCAGGCCGGTGAACGTTTCTGTGTGCGGAACTCCGGAGGAACCGCCATCGTCGAGGGCGTGGGTGATCACGGGTGCGAATACATGACCAACGGGACCGTTGTCATTCTCGGTCCCACCGGGAAGAACTTCGGTGCCGGTATGAGCGGCGGAGCGGCCTACATCCTCGACGAGGAAGACCGTTTCACCCAGCTCTTCAACCCCGAGATGGTGGAGGCAGTGCGCATCGAACCGGGCAGTTCCGGCGACACCGAACTGCGGGAACTGGTCGGCCGTCACGCGGAGAAAACGGGAAGTGAGAAGGCCCACGCCCTCCTCGCGGACTGGGATACCGCCCTGTCGCGCTTCTGGTGTGTCCAACCCAAGAGCGACGTCGCCGTGACGACTCCCTCAACGGAAAAAGCCGGGGCGAAGTAGAAACCTGCACTGCCAGCGCGGGGCGCCACTCAAGGGGGGGGTGCCTGCCCTCCTCGGAGGAGGCCGGATTCCTCACGAAAACAGTTCGCGCATCGGTGAGCCGTGATAGAGCGGCAGAGGACGGCCGATCGCGTCGCGCCAGATCGTCTCGGAAGGGAGCCCGAGTGCGTCGTAGATGGTGGCCGCGAAATCCTCGGGCGTGCGCCCGTCCTCAACCGGATGTCCTCCGAACGGATCCGTCTTTCCCAGGATGGCTCCACCGGTGATTCCACCGCCGGCGAACCAGACGGTCTGCACCGCACCCCAGTGGTCCCGACCCGGCAGTTTCTTGCCTCTCAGAGTCGAGATCTCCGGCGTGCGCCCGAATTCGCTTGCCATCACCAGTAGCGTATCGTCCAGCATGCCGCGCTCGTCGAGATCATCGAGCAAGGCCGAGACCGCCCTGTCCATCGGGGGAAAAAGGTAGTTCTTCAGGTTGGGAAAGGCCGCCTGGTGGGTGTCCCACGCCTCGTTGTTGCCGAGATTGACCTGGACCAGGCTCACACCCGACTCCACCAGCTGCCGGGCGAGCAGGCAGGACCACCCGAAAGCATTTTCCCCGTAACGCTCCCGAACCCGCGGATCGGCGGACCCGATGTCGAGCGCCGCCTTGGTCTTGGGATCCGAGAGCAGTGCCACGGCCATTTCCCGATAGCGGTTGACTCCTTCCGCCGCCACCGTGTCTTCGAGGTGGGAAGCCTGCGCTTCGATGAACCGCCGCAGACCGATACGATCCTGGAAACGCTCGTAATCGACGCTGGCCGGCAATTCGAGATTCAGGGGGCGGAAGGCCTGCTCGCTCTCCACGGCGCCCTTCTCGTGGTGAAAGAGATACTCGGGAAAGGCGCCGTAACTCGAGGGATTGAAGGGGGCCGTCTCCAGGAAAAAGGGGTCGTGATGACGCCCGAGTTGTCCACCGAACTGCCCGGGAATGACGCGGCCGGTGCGGTGGACGAGTTTCTCCGGAAGCACGACCGCCGAGGGGAGAGTCCTCGCAGAGGGAAGCAGGTGTCCCGCCAGCGCGGCAATCGAGGGATGATCGGACTCCTTCGGCTTCGATGGACTGAACCCCGGTGGCATGCCCGATCGCCCGGTCATCATGATGTGATGCCCGTTCGAGTGTTCGTTCGATCCGTGGCTGACCGTCCGGCAAATCGCCCAGCGGTCACTTCGCCTGGCGAGCAGGGGAAGGTGCTCGCAGACATGCAGACCGGGCGTGGCCGTCGGGATCGGTTGGAACTCTCCCCGGATCTCGGACGGGGCGTCCGGCTTCATGTCGAAGGAATCGATCTGGGAGAGCCCACCCGAGAGGAAGAGGTAGATCACGTTCTTCGCGGGAGCCGGTCTCCCGGCGCCCGCGGCCCGAAGCCGGCTCAATTGGTCGATTCCCAACCCACCGATGCTCCCGATGGCGCCCGCCCGGATAGCGGCGCGACGCGAAAGCGATTCTCCTGAAAGTGGCATGACGATTGGAAGAGTATAAGAAGAAACGGGATCGCCCGGGTAGCACGCCTTCACGTCAGGACAACCGGAAACCTTCCCGGGTCACTACTCGGCTCCCCCTCGCTGTTCGATGCGGGCGAAAACCCTGTTCGATGCACGAGGAAACCCTCTTCCACCGGGCAAATCACCGGCCCCCTCGCTTGCCTTTCGGTCCCTTCCCCGATCGCCCCGCACCCCCGACGTGATCGATCTCGCCATCCCCGTCCCGGTCTTCGCCATAGGGCATCGCGTTCTCGAAATAGATCCCGTTTCTCCGCCCGCTCGAAACGTGCGAGGCATAATCCTTTCGCTCTTCGGAAAGCGAGAATCCGAGGTTGGCGGCGAGCAGGGATCCGCGAAGGGACGAGGAATCCTCGGCGAGGTCGAGACGTTCGTAGACCACTCCGTCCTGGCCGAACTGCCCTGCCCGGATCACGTAGATTCCCGGCTGATCCGATGATCCCCGGACCGCCTCGGTCCACTCGGCATCGTCTTCCGGATGCGCAAAATCGAGGTGGAACAGACCGATCATGTCATCTCGCGCAAAGATCGGACCCAGTTTGGATCGCAGGGCTTCCTCCCCGTCCTTCGGGGCCACCGCAAAAACGAGCAGGCGCTGGTCGGCCGATGCCACGTTGAGCGCCTGCCGGAAGGTGTGGAAATCCTGGGGAACCGTTTTCTCCACCCTTCCCTGCGGCTCGTAGTCGGACGCGATCGACTCCAGCGTCTCCACGACAGCCGCCACATCGACGCCGTCCCTCGGTTCTCTTCCTCTCCCTCCGAGGCTGTCGTGCGGTCCCCGCCCCGACCTCGTGAGCCGGGTCTCGCCGTCGGGCGCCAGCACACAGAAGGCCGTATTCGCGAATCGCCCGTTGAGGAAACGGCGCACGAGATCGTGATACTCCTGGTTCTCGTACGATTCGAGACGAACACAGACGAACTTCCGCGAGACATCGATGAAACTTTTCTGCGAGAACAAACTGTTCTGCGTGTGGGAGTAGCCGGGTCAGAATACGCCGGAGATTCCCGAACAGGTCGCCGTCGCCGCCATGAAGAAGATCGGCCGGTTCGATCGCCTGGCCTCGGCGAGGGCCGTGTCCCAGGTCGTGTACCACATCACGCCCGCCTCTCCGACCGGTTGTGAGCTGGCCTCGATGTCGATGGGCCGGGGACCCTGGGCGCGGAGCAGCCCTCCCGCAAGGAGGGCGATGGAAATGGGGAGTAGGATTCTCATGTCAGGGGATCCAACACTCCTTCCCGCGCCCGGTTGTGGAAAAAGCCGGATCGCCGTCCGCGACCCGCACCCGGCTGACGCAGCACCCTACAGAACGGCACCCTCAGGAATTGAAGTAGAGCAGATTCCCATCGGGATCCTCCACTGTCGCCCCCGTGGAACCATCTTCCTCCTTCGCTGGAGGCTCCTTCATGTCGTAGCCCGCACCGGCGAGCGTTTCGGCGATTCCCTGCACATCGCCTCCGAAGAAAGTGAGGGAGTTGCGCGTGATCTGGCCCTGGTAGAGACCGATCCGGACTCCCCCGTGCTCGAGCACGAGCCAACCTTCCGACTCCTCACCCTCGACGCGCCGGAATCCCAACGCCTGGTAGAACGCGATCGAGTCCTCGAGGCTTCGCACCGCGAGCGAGATCTCCGGGGTGCCGAGTTTCATCGGGCAAGATCGGCTCAAACCGGTTCGACTTCCCGTTCCGGCGCATCGATCCACCGCCCATGCTCCCGGATCAGGTCGACGAGCCGGTCGACGGCCTCATCCTCGGGGATGTTGAACTTCACCGGTTCCTTCCCGACATAGAGATTGATCTTTCCAGGTGCGCCTCCGACATAACCGAAATCGGCGTCGGCCATTTCTCCGGGACCATTCACGATGCAACCCATCACCGCGATGCGGACGCCCTTGAGATGACCGGTCGCCTCCCGGATCTTCTGCGTCGTGTCCTGCAGGTTGAACAGCGTCCGGCCGCAGCTGGGACATGCCACGTAGTCCGTCTTGAAGATCCTCGCTCCGGCCGCCTGGAGAATGTTGTAGGAAAGGCGAAGCGACTGCCCCGGCGCCTCCTCCCCCTGCACGATGATCGCGTCGCCGATCCCATCACAGAGTAAAGAACCCAGGTTCATGCTCGCCTCGAGCAGTGTGTCGAGGAAATCGCGCTGCGCGTCGCGGGACGGCTGCAGGGTGTCCTTGAGCAGGATGGGATGCCGCGCATCGATCCGGGCGGCGAGAAGTCGAAAGGCCCCGATCACCGAAAGGTCGAGACCATCCCGCACCGTGACGAGTCGCGCTTCACCGGACGCATTGATCTCCGCCACGGCGCCGTCATCCTCCGGGTCGATCGCGACGACCCCGGAATCCTCGATCACCACCTCGGGCTGGAAATCACCGAGCCTGTCGAGCTTGTGGGCGAGCGCGTCCCACTTCGTCCGGGTCGTGAAGACACGCACGGTCTCCTCTCCGCCGACCGGGATCCCACCGACCTCGATGCGCTCGGAGGCGCGGCGGGTGTAGTCGAACAGGTCCCAGGGAACGTCCTCCCAACCCAGTTCGCTCGTGATCGAGGTCTCCGCCGTGCGCTGTCGCTCGATCCTGTCGACAAGGGCGCGAGCGACGGGAATCTCGTGGATGGCATCCTCGGTCAGGCTGACACGGATCGTGTCCCCGATCCCGTCGGCGAGCAGGGATCCAATTCCGATCGCGCTCTTGATCCTCCCATCCTCGCCATCCCCCGCTTCGGTCACGCCGAGATGGATCGGGTAGTTCCAGTCTGGACCAAGATCCCTCAGGCGGGCGACGAGGAGCCGGTAGGCGGCGATCATCACCTTCGGGTTGCTCGCCTTCATCGAGAAGACGAAGTCGTGGTATCCCCGGTCACGCGCGATCCGGGCAAACTCGAGGGCGCTCTCCACCATGCCGAGCGGCGTGTCACCGAATCGGTTCATGATGCGATCGCTGAGAGAGCCGTGATTCGTACCGATCCGCATCGCCACCCCGCGGGTCTTGCACTCCTTGACGAGAGGAGCGAACTCCTCCTCGAGACGCTCCAGTTCCTCGGCGTATTCCGTATCGGTATACTCGCGAACCGCAAACTTCTTCTTGTCGGCATAGTTGCCCGGATTGACCCGCACCTTCTCGACCCACTTCACCGCCTCCATCGCCGCATCGGGCTTGAAGTGGATGTCGGCCACCATCGGCACGTCGCTACCCGATTCGCGAATCCGGGACAGGATGTGCTCGAGGTTTTCCGCGATCTTGCGCGTCTGCGCGGTGACCCGGACGATCTCGCAACCGCCTCCCGCCAATTCAAGGGCCTCCTCCACGCAGGCCTCCGTGTCCCGGGTGTCACTCGTGAGCATGGACTGCACCCGGACCGGGTTTCCGCCACCGATTCCGACGGGACCGACAGGAACGGCCCGGGTGGGACGGCGATCACGATGCCAGGGGCCGGGGGTATGCGCGAGTGTCATGGATTCTCGGATTCCGAGAGGGGAAGAAAGGCCGGTTCCTGCTGGGCCGCCCCACCGCCACGAGACGTGCGATCGCCCACGTCCTTCAAGGTGACGAATGCCATGAAGCCGAGGAGCATGAGAACGAAGCCGGTCTGGACCACCTCGAGCACGCGGATCGGCAACGGCTTGCGGCGGATCCACTCGAGGATCGCCATCACGATGTGACCGCCGTCGAGCACGGGAAACGGCAGGAGATTGAGGATCGCGAGGTTCACGTTGAGCAGCACGCTGAACCACATCACGAGGCGCCAGCCATCGGGATGCTGGAAGAGGTCGTAGTAGACCCCCATGATCCCGACCGGGCCGCTGAGGTGTCCGGCGCCGATATCCGACTTCGGAGAAAACACCGCATTCAGGGTCGCGAAGATCGAACGGAAGCTGTTCTTCACCTGCGTCAGCGGATTTTCGTGCACGATGGTGCGGACCCCGGCGGCATCGAATTTCACGCCGATCTTCGCGTCGGTGTTCCCTTCCGGAATCTCGGGAATTCGCGGCACGATCGTTTCTGTCAGGGTGTCGTCGCCCCGGCGAAACACCACCTCGACGGATTGGCCCGCCTGCCAGTCGAATTCGACGACGTCCCGCGGCTGCCGCACCACGTTTCCGCCGACGGAGAGAATCACGTCGCCCGTCCGGAGTCCCAGTGATTCAGCCGGGCTGTTCGGGAGGGTCTCGGCGATCACGGGTGAGACCATCGGACCTACCCCGATCGTGCGAAACGGGGGACGGCTCGTGAGATAGCTCCAGGCCCGGACGACCCACGGACCCTCGACCTCCTTCTGATCGAGAGGCGCCCGTTCAACCTGGATGGTCATTCGTCCTTCACCGGGGCGATCGATTTCAACCTCGAGGGTGTCACTCTTGCTCGCGATCACCGCCCACATCACCGAGTCGGTCATGCCGAGGAACTGCTTCACCTGCTGCCCATCGATGTAGAGGATCTTGTCCCCGACCTCGAGGCCGGCCTTCTCCGCCGGCGAGTCTTCCGCCACCTGACCGATCACGGTGGTGCCGCGCGCCTCTTCCACCGGCTTGCCCACCGCCCACACGAGGACCGCGAAGGCGACCGCGAGAAAGAAACTGAAGAGCGGACCGGCAAACGCCACGATGATCTTGTCGAGCGGGGAGATCGGGGGAAGTGCCTTCTTTTCCTCCTCGTCGACCTGACCCTCGATCGACTCCATCGTCACCATTTGCGGGAGCGAGACAAAGCCCCCCGCGGGTATGGTGCCCAGACCGTACTGCACCCCGTTGTGCGTCGTCTTCCAGATAGGCTTGCCGAACCAGATCTGGAAACGGTCGATCTTGAGCCCGCGCCAGCGGCCCGCCAGGAAATGCCCCCACTCATGAACCAGGATCATGAGGTTGAAGATCATCAGGACGAGAAACAGGACCCCGATGAATCGGAGGATATCGATGAGAATTTCCATGTGATGGCAGATTGTCGAACCGGGACTTTCCTCCGGGAGGCGGAATATATCACCGCACGGCGGCGCCGCAAAAGCTCGCCTCGGCATTTTTTGTCCCGAATCCGTTACGCAAGTCGCGGACATCACCACCGCCGCGACAGGGAGAATCGTCGCTTTCTCGGGCTCGGCAACAAGAGTTCTTTTGAACAAAAAATCACGAAATTCCCTTTGCAAGCGGTGAGGTCATTCCCAAACTTACCTCCATGTCTCTGTCCCGTGTCCACTCCGCCGCGCTGCATGGTGTCGATGCGATCGGGGTGGAGATCGAAGTGAACGCGGCGGAGGGAGGCCAGGTCGAGATTCGCCTCGTCGGGCTTCCCGACGCATCGGTGCGGGAGAGCGTCGATCGCGTGACGACGGCGATTCGCAACAGTGCCCTGCGGTGGCCGGCGAAACGCATCACGATCAATCTCGCACCGGCCGATCTGCGGAAGGAGGGGCCCAGCTTCGACCTGCCCATCGCGCTGGGTATGGTCTCGCTCGATCCCGAGCGAAACGGATCGTTGCAGGAGGGAGCACTCGCGAAGTGTGCGATGGCCGGGGAACTCGCACTCGACGGACGGGTCCGGCCGGTGAAGGGAGTCCTGCCGCTCACCCTGCTCGCACGGGACGCCGGATTTCGTGCCATTCTCGTGCCCCGGGAGAACGCGGTCGAGGCGAGCATCGTCGAGGGCATCTTCGTCTACGGCGTCGACTCCCTCCGCTCCGCGTTCGATCTGCTGCGGGGCGAGAAAAACGTCTCCCCGGAATCTCTCGACCGCGATGCCTTCTTTCGGGCCAAGCGCCACTACCCGGTCGATTTCACCGACGTCAAGGGGCAGGCGACCGCGAAACGCGCCCTCGAGATCGCGATGGCGGGCGGCCACAATATCCTGATGCTCGGGAGCCCGGGCACCGGGAAGTCGATGCTGGCAAAACGTCTCGTCACGATCCTGCCCTCGATGACCGAGGAAGAGGCGATCGAAACGACGAAGATCCACAGTGTCGCGGGCCTGCTCGATGCCGGGAACAGCTTTCTCGCCACCCGCCCTTTTCGCTCCCCGCATCACACGATTTCCGATGCCGGTCTGCTCGGCGGCAGCAGCAACCCCACCCCCGGCGAAGTGAGCCTGGCCCACAACGGTATCCTCTTCCTCGACGAACTTCCCGAATTCAAACGCTCCACACTCGAAGTCCTCCGCCAGCCGCTGGAGGACGGAAGGGTCACGATCTCCCGGGCGGCGGGCAAATTCACCTTTCCCAGCCGGTGCAGCCTCGTGGCAGCCATGAATCCCTGCCCCTGCGGCTATCTCGCCGATCCGGCTCGCGAATGCCGGTGCTCGCCCGGTCAGATCGAGAAATACCGCCAACGCATCTCCGGCCCCCTGCTCGACCGCATCGATCTCCACGTCGATGTACCCACCGTCGACTACCGGGAATTGCGCCGCGACTCCGGCGGTGAGGATTCCGAGACGATTCGCGAACGCGTCGAGGAGGCGAGGCGGGTGCAGTTGGCGCGTTTCGTATCGCATCCGGATGTCCACACGAATGCGGACATGACGAGCGGGCAGGTGGCGAAATTCTGCGCCCTCGACCGGGCGAGTGAACTCACGCTCGAGCAGGCCATGGAGAGCCTTCACTTCAGTGCGCGCGCCCACGACAGGATCCTGAAGGTCGCCCGCACCCTCGCCGATCTCGAAGGCCTGTCTGACATCCGCGAGGTGCACGTGATGGAGGCGATCCAATACCGGACTCTCGATCGGAATCTCTGGGAGTGAGCGCCGGAGCCGCCGGACCTGAGCATAATGGCATCCGCTCGTTCGTCCCATCCCTGCCCCGGTCATCCCGGCGGCACCAACCTTCCCCCCATGAACGCGAAATGCACCCTTTTGCTCCCCCTTGCCGTCCTCGTGGTGGCTCCCCTCGCCACATCGGCCGGGGACTCTCGTGTACGGAGTATCGGCACCTGTGACCAGTGCGGGGAGCCGATCTACTCTCACCATCGTCTCGTTCGCTATTCCGGTGGAGCCCGCTACATCTGGGTTCCCCAGTATCACCGGCACGATGGCGTGACCCGGCCGGCCGTCGCGGCACGGAAGGAGGGCCCCAATTCACGGCAGGCACCAGTCGAATCCAACGAAGCGAATTCGGAAGAAGTCGAAAGAGACAGGAAGAAAGGGCATCCCGCCCCGGCTCTGGCAGGCTAGACGCGAAACGCTCACCTCCGAGTTCATCGGCATTCTACCGTTGCCGATGAAGGCAAGGCGGCCGCGAAGGGAAATTCTCGGTATTCTCCCCTTGCCAAATCAACCAGTCTCGGCCATAGTCCTCCCCCTTCCGCGGCCACCATTGGCGGCCGGTTTCCCTGCTCGGGTGGCGGAATTGGTAGACGCGCAGGATTAAGGATCCTGTGGAGAGATCCGTGGGGGTTCGATTCCCCCCTCGAGCACTTTTCACCCCTCTTCGGACGCTTGGCCACACTGAAACAGGACACGACGACCGCCACGCTGCTGGTGTCCTGTTCCGACCAGCCCGGCATCGTGGCCGCCGTCTCCCGCTTCCTCCACGATAACAGCGGGAACATCGTCGACATCGACCAGCACGTCGATCGCGAGGAGGAGGTCTTCTTCATGCGGATCGAATGGGAGGTGGCCGGTTTCGCGATCGACCGGGAGAAGATCGCGTCGTCCTTCGCACCCCTGGCTGAGCAATACGGCATGGACTGGTCGCTCCACTTCTCCGACATCCTTCCCCGCGTCTCGCTCTGGGTCACGAGAGACAACCACTGCCTCTACGACCTCTTGTCCCGCTACGACAGTGGCGAACTGCGAGTCGAGGTGCCCCTGATCGTGAGCAACCGGGAGGATCTCCGCCCCGCCGCCGACCGGTTTGGCATTCCCTTCCATCACATCCCGATCACGAAGGACAACAAGGCCGAACAGGAGCAGCGCGAACTGGAGTTGATGCGAGAGCACCGGATCGACCTGATCGTGATGGCCCGCTACATGCAGATCCTGAGCCCACGGATCGTCGACGCCTTTCCCCACCGGGTGATCAACATCCACCACTCCTTTCTTCCCGCTTTTCCGGGGGCCCGGCCCTACCACTCCGCCCACCGCCGGGGCGTAAAGATCATCGGGGCGACGAGTCACTACGCCACCGCCGATCTCGACGAAGGCCCCATCATCGCCCAGGGTGTCACACCGGTCTCGCACCGGGACTCGGTGAAGGATTTCATTCGCAAGGGGCGAGACCTCGAGCAGACCGTGTTGAGCCGGGCCGTCTGGCTGCACGCGCGCCGCCGCACCCTGGTCTACGGTAACAAGACGATCGTCTTCGGGTGAGCGCAACCATCCGCCGGTCCGGTGCCGGTCGAGGCCGCCTCCTTTTTCGCGATTTGTGATTGATCCACGCCGATCGGCGGGTCCTTGTATCCCCCATCATGGCCAAGGGCTTCCAGATTCTTCCCGGATTTCGCGACTTCTATCCCGAAGACTGCGCGGCGCGCAATCATGTCTTCGCTTGTTGGCGACGAGTCGCCCGCCGCTACGGGTTCGTGGAATACGAAGGCCCCATCCTGGAGCCGACCGAGCTCTACAAACGCAAGAGCGGTGAAGAGATCGCGACCCAGCTGTTCTGCTTCGAGGACAAGGGCGACCGGGACGTCTCGATGCGCCCCGAGCTCACCCCGACCCTCGCCCGCATGGCAGCCGCCCGGCAGCGCGACTTCCGCAAGCCCCTGCGCTGGTTCTCGATCGGGCAGTTCTTTCGCTACGAGCGGCACCAGAAGGGCCGCGGACGCGAGTTCTACCAATTCAACTGCGACATCCTCGGCGAGGAAGCGATCGCGGCGGACGGGGAATTGATCGCCCTCGCGATCGACGTAATGCGCGAACTGGGCTTCACCTCGGACGAGTTTCGCATTCGCCTGAGCGACCGCGACGCCTGGACCGACTTCGCCTCTTCGCAGGGAGTCGGTGAAGGGGACCTGACCGGCTTTCTCCAGATCATCGACAAGCTGGAGCGAACGCCGCCGGAGAAAACGGACGAGTTACTCGCCGCCTTCGATCTCTCGGTCTCGACGATCGAGGAGTTCATCGCCTCGGGAGCAGCGGCATCGGAACGGCTCTCGAACCTCGTTTCCGGTCTCGAAGCCCGTGGAATGGGGAACTTCGTCGAAGTCGACCTGCGGATCGTGCGGGGACTCGCCTACTACACCGGAATCGTCTTCGAAGTGTTCGATATCGGTCAGGGAATGCGCGCTGTCGCCGGAGGCGGGCGCTACGACGGGCTCGTCGAACTGATCGGGGGTGTCTCGATGCCGGCCTGCGGCTTTGCCATGGGCGACATGGTCATCACCGACCTGATCCGTTCCTCCGCATCGGCAGGCCCCCTCATGGAAGAGGCCATTGCCGACTCACTGGGGACCGATCTCTTCGTGGTTCTTGCCGACGATTCCAGGGTGGACGAGGCCGCCCGGATCGCTCAGGAGCTTCGATCGGCCGGCTGGCGGGTGACTCAACCCCTGGCACCGACGAAGGTCGGCAAGCAATTCCAGGCGGCGGAGCAGAACGGAGCGACCTGGGCCGTCGTCGTCGGAGGAGAGTTTCCCCAGGTCTCCCTCAAGAACCTCGGAGATCGCAGCGAGGAAACCCTGGCCGCCGGCGAGCTCGTCGATCACCTCGCGGGGATCGCGGGCCAGGACAGCGGCGTCTGATACGCAACCACGGCCGGGTTCGCCTATCCGAAGAGTTGCAGCTGCGGATCCTCTCCCTCCTCATCGCCCTCTCGCACCTCCCTCGCCCGCCGGCGTCCCACTTTTTTCGCGGGTGGAGCTGCGGGATCGCTTTCCGGCGCTCCCTCGCCTTCGAGGGCGGCGAGCAGTTCCGACGCCCGCTCGATGATCGCCTCGGGGAGACCGGCCAGCCGTGCCACCTGGATCCCGTAGCTCCGGTCGGCCGCTCCGGGAACGATTTTCCGCAGAAAGATAATGCGATCGTTCCACTCGCGCACGGCGACGTTGAAGTTGTTCAGGGCTGGGCGGGAGTCGGCCAGCCGGACGAGTTCGTGGTAGTGTGTCGCGAAGAGAGCCCGGCATTGCACCGTGTCGTGGAGATGCTCGACGACACTCCAGGCGATGGAGAGTCCGTCGTAGGTCGCCGTACCGCGACCGATTTCGTCGAGGATGACGAGGCTCTGGTCGGTCGCGTGGTTGACGATCAGGGCAGTCTCCGTCATCTCGACCATGAAGGTCGACTGGCCCTTGGCGAGATCATCGCTGGCCCCGACGCGGGTGAAAATCCGGTCGACGAGCCCGATCTCCGCGGACCTCGCCGGAACGAAGCTCCCGGTCTGGGCGAGGAGCGTGAGCAGGGCCACCTGCCGGATATAGGTCGATTTGCCCGCCATGTTCGGTCCCGTGATGAGCAGAAACCGGTTCGACTCCGGATCGATGCCCGTGTCATTGGGAACGAACTTCTCTTCGCCCACGTTCTGATCGAGCACCGGGTGGCGTCCGTCCACAATGTGCAGGCGACGGGATTCATTCAATACCGGACGGCAGTATCCGAACAGGCGTGCCGTCTCCGCGAAGGAGGCGAGCACATCCGATTGCGCGAGGGCCGCGGCCGTGCGCTGGATCTCGTCGAGATAACCGAGGACGGTCTCCCGGAGATCGAGAAACTCCTCGTATTCCAGCGCCTCGAGACGCTCGTCCGCACCGAGGATCCGATTCTCCACCTCCTTCAATTCGGGCGTAATGAAGCGCTCCGCGTTCGCCATCGTCTGCTTGCGCGTGTACTCCGGGGGCACCCGGTCGAGGTTCGCCTTGGTGATCTCGATGAAATACCCGAAGACGGCATTGAATTTCACCTTCAGCGAAGGAATCCCGGTTCTTTCCTGTTCCCGCGTCTGCAGGTCGGCGACCCACTGCCGCCCCTCGCTCGCGGCCTGGCGAAGTTCATCGATCGCAGCGCTGTATCCCTCGGCAAAAATGCCCCCATCCTTCAAACTGGCGGGGGGTTCCTCGACGAGAGCACATTCCAGGGTGGCGGTGAGCTCCGAAAAATCGCCCAGATTCCCGGCGAGACGCTCCGCCAGAACGCCGCCTTCGAGCGCCTCGAGATGGGACCGAACGTCGGGCACCTTGTCGAGCGAGACGGCGAGGGCCTTGAGATCGCGGGCATTCCCGGATCCCTGACTCAGGCGACTGAGGGTTCGTTCGACGTCTCGTATCTCCGAGAAAGAGGAACGCAGCTGGTTGAGCACGAAAGTTTCCCGCACCAGAGCCTCGACGACCTCCTGCCTCATCACGAGTTCATCCAGGTCGCGAATCGGGTGGAGAATCCACTCGCGCAGGAGTCGCGCGCCCATCGGGGTCGCGGTGCGGTCCATCGCCCCGAGAAGCGAAGACTTCACCCCTCCCGACCGGCTCGTGACGAGGTCGAGATTCGCCTGGCTCGCCGAATCGATGAGAACGAAATCGGCGGTTCGGTAGCTCCTCAGCGATCGAATGTGACCGACCTTCCGGCGGAGTTGTGTCTCGAGGTAGTGGAGAATCGCCCCGGCCGCCCCGACCGCCGCCCCGAGGGCCGCGCAACCGAATCCGTCCAGAGACTGGACACGAAAGTGCTCCTTCAGCGTGTATTCAGCCTGATCGAGAAGAAAGGTGAACCCGTCGTAGCACAGGGCGTTGCCGAGCGTGTCGAAATGCTCGGCCTGATCGTCGGGATAGAGCAGTTCGCTCGGCCGGATTCTCGCCAGCTCGTCGAGGAACGCACCCTCGTCGACAAACTCGGTCACGCGAAACTCGCCCGTGGTGTGCTCGACGTAGGCCAACCCAACCTTCCCCCGCAACTGGCAGACCGCCGCAAGATAGTTCGATCGCGAGGAATCGAGCAGGTTGAGATCGTCGATCGTGCCCGCGCTGATGATCTGCGTCACCTCCCGCTCCACGATCTTGCCCGGCTGAGGCTCGGTGGTCTGCTCGGCGATGGCCACTCGCTTCCCTCCCCGAATGAGCTTCGCGATGTAGCTCTCGGCCGCGTGATGAGGCACGCCACACATGGGGACCTGGTTTCTCTTGGTCAGGGCGACATCGAGGATCGGCGACGCGATTCGCGCGTCGTCGAAAAACAGTTCGTAAAAATCGCCCAGCCGGTAGAGAAGGAGCACGTCGTCCGGCAGCTCGCGCCGAATCGACTGATACTGCTGCATCATCGGAGTGAGTTTTCCGCCGGAACTATCCTTCGCTTGTGCGGCCATGGGGGTGCGAAAACAGGGCAGGATGACCCGCGCCCAAGGGTGGCAGCGTACCGACTCTCCCCCCCTCGGCAAGCCCGGGAGCGGAAAAAGAGGCTCCCGCATGCGAAGCCCGGAAACAAAAATTTTCGCCAATCGGAAAAATCAATGCTTCCGTATCGCCGGATTGAAAAGGGCACGGCAGGCACACATTCGATTGCGCGCCCATGATGCCGGCCATTTCTTGGCGGTCCGATGCCCGTGACACGCAACCAGGCCCTGATGCCCTTCGCCTTCTACAATGGGGCCCTCCACATCCGGCGCAATGACGAGGTGATGCGGATTGCCGGCTGGCCAAAGCCCGAGGCAACACGCCGCCACGAAGACGGCGGACCGTGGCGGACGTTCCAGCCCGAATTCCGACTGGTCAAGCCCTACCGGGGTAGAAAGACTCCGCCGAAGAAGAAGCCCGATGGCGAGGAACAATTCGTTTTCGACTTCTTCCCCGACACCTTCTCGCGTCCCCCCGCCGAGCGCGACAGCCTGTCGCGCCAACGCACCCGCGCTTTCGACTCCTTTCGCTTTTCCCTGCCGAGGCCCGTGGCACGGGCCCTCGAGCCCTTCCGCACCCACCAGTGGCCTCTGCTCGTCCTCCTGCGCTATGACGAGGCTGGCGTCGAACTCGCGGAGAGCAATCCGGCGCTGGCCTTTTTTCTCGCCCAACACCTGAAGGCCGACCGGGAGCTGATCGAATCGCTCCAATGCGGAAAGCTCCGGCAACGGGAACTCCTCGAGATCCTCGACTTCGAGGGCTCGAAAAAGGCCGTCAATCTCTTCCGCAAGATCGCTCCGGCCTCGATCACGGGAGACAACTGGAGCGCGATGGTCGACCTTCTCCGCGAGCAGGCGCGGGAACCCAAGTCCGCCCTCAACCACCTTCCCTCGATCAACGCCGGTGTGATGGAGATCATGCTCGATCGAAGGGCCTGCCATGCCGCCACGCCTACCCTGCTCGAGGAAGTCGCACGGGACCGGTCGGAGAACTATCGCGGCCGGATCATCCACATGATCACGAGCACGTTGAGCATGCAGGAAGAATTGCGCTGCGGCCGCCACTGGGAGCGTTTTCCCAGCATCGAACGCCTTCGGGACGTACACGAACAGGTATCGGAAAATTACAGGCGCCGAATTCGCCAGCTCATCGACGTCAACGCCCAGCAATCCGACTATTTCCGGAATCCCCCCATGCCCGGCATTCCCGGCAAGATCGAACCCATCACGAGCCCGGAAAGCCTCGTCGACGAGGGCGAAGAACAGGGAAACTGTGTCGCCAGCTACGCGAGCCGGGTGCGGGAGGGCCACACCTTCATCTATCGTGTGCTCGAGCCGGAGCGCGCCACCCTCTCCATTGTCCGCAAGAGCCTGGGCGGCGAGTGGGAGATCGGGGAACTCGAAACACGCTTCAACACACCTGCCTCGGACGAGACCGAGGCCCTCGTCCAGGCCTGGCTCGAACGCCACCGCCTGACGGTGTGACACGCACCCTCACTCGGACCCGGCCAGTTCGACGAGCATCTCGACATCACCGTATTTCACCGCTCCGGGAACGAAGTCCTCGTGCCAGACGTCATCGAGGGAGGCGAAGCGGAACCCTCCCAGGTCGATCGTGAATTCGTCGATCGCCGCGCCCGCCGCGAGGACCGCCGCCGCAATCCAGTGTCCCGTACCGGGTTGTCCCTCGAGGGTGACGCGGGTCACGTCCCACTTCGGACTCGTCTGCGCCATTTTCACCGCCGTTAGGATATCGTGAACCCGCCGGACGAAGACGGAATCGTTGTAGCCGTAAAAATAGACCGGGGAACGCTGCCAACTCGTCGGCTCGGGTTCCTTGGCTCCCGGCCGGTAGGGAATGGTCCGGTTCCCCGCCTCTTCCCCGTCACCGATGAACTCCCCCTGCAGGAAGAGATCGAGTCCTCCCACGGCAGAGCCCTTGTCGAGGTGGGCCTGCACCGCCTCGGAGGGACGGAGGGGATCCCCCTCGTGAAGCACGTCCTTTCCATCCCGGGACAAGTGAAACACCACTTCTCCGTTCCAGTCCTCCGGGTAGTAGAAGAGGGAGGGAACAACCTCTCCCTCCGCCGGCAACTCGATGAGTCCTGACATCACAAGAAACTCTTCGCCCTGTTCTTTGGCGGTCAGGGAAAAGGCGGCTTCCCCGACACCGTCATAGTCCCGGCGAAGGATGAGTGACCAGGCCCGGCGTGCCGATTCCGTGTCGAGCGCGGCATCGGACAACTCCGCCCAGACGCGGTTCACGTCTCGCTCGTGTTCGTCACCCACCCGGTAGTTATCCGGTTTCTCACGTTCGTCTTCCCAGACCGTCAGGTCGTGCCGGTCGAGGAAGCGATGATCGCGCTCCAGCACGGGATCCCCGAGCCCGAGATCGAAGTGCCGGTTCACGAAGCGATACATGTGTGTCCGCGACACGTGGTTGTAGTTGTGTTTGAAATGCACGTCGAAGTGGGCCTCGTAGGCATTCTCCGCTCCCACCATTTCGTAGAGTCCCTTCAGGTCCGGATGCCCCTTGGTCTCCAACTCGATCGTCCAGTCGTCCGCCGCGGTGAGCCCGAGAGGACGGGGCGCGACGGCAGCGGCGATGTCGACGTTTCCCTGTCCGATTCGCAGATAGTGAGAATTCTCGCAGGTGCATCCGCCCTGCATCGCAGTGGAGACCATCACACAGGGGAAGGCGGCGTCGACCCGCTCATCGACCGCTGCCAGCATCATGGTCTGGGTGGCTCCACCACTGGCACCGGTGACGAGAATCCGGTCCGGGTCGACATCCTCCAGGGTGAGCAGGAAATCGAGCGCCCGGATGCTGTTCCAGTTCTGCAGGCCGAAATTCGTCTGTAATCGCAGGGTTGCCTGCGCACTCACGAATCCCCAGCTGCCCGGCTCGGTCCCGCTCATGCCTGGCCTCGGCCCGCGCCGGTGCTCGGCAAACTGCACCGAATCGGCGGTCCCAATCGTGTCATACTGCAGCACGACGCACCCCATCCGGGCGAGTTGCACGCACCGGGCCTGGATCGGATTTCGCGCCGACGCGAAGAATCGCTCCTCGCCTCCCGCGATCGTCTCGAGCACCGCCTTCTCACCGCGCTGGGCGAGCAGGTCGTAGAAGCGCCCATCCTTCCAATGCCCGTGGGGACAGAGTACGCCGGGACGCTTGCCGTCCTGCAATCCGATCCGCGCAGACACCCCGTCGGGACGATACAGGCTGGCGGTCACGAAATGCCCGGGAAACGACTCGAAGTACACCTTTTCCACGACAAAACCATCGCCACTGATCCTCCCGAATCGCTCCGCCCGCAGTGGAGTTCGTTCGGGGAGAGGAAGAAGTCCGGACGCCAGCAGGATGCGATCGCGAATGTCCGCCTGACGCGAAACCCAGTCTTCCGCGGATGGCACGGAGCGGAACGGATGGTAGTCATGCAACGTGACGGGATCTTCCAGCCGTCGATCGGATGGGGTTCCCCCACCCGGCACGGCCGAAATTTCCTTTCCCGGGGCGACTCCGGACACGAGGAATCCGAAAAGAAAAACGAACAAGGGCGATGGCATCCGATCCATGATGCGATTCTGAACCGGTCATGCCAGGCGTGACAAGCCCGGCGAGTCCCGCATCGCGTGCCACGGCGCGTTGAATCGATCCGAACGACCCTACCGGGCGGAGATCGCGTGGAGCTTCGTTGCCGTGCGCAGAAAGAGGACTCCACCCGCCAGCGCCGGCGTCGTGCGGCAGGGTTCCCCGAGTCGATTGGTCGCGAGATAGTGATACTCGTCTCCGGTGGCCAGCACATGGACGTTTCCGCTCTCGTCCGCAAAGAAGACCTTCTCTCCGTCGCTCACCGGAGAGCCGAACACGGAACCCTCGACGGCCTCGATTCGATTGCGGTAATGGATTTCGCCGGTTGCCGCCTCGACGCAGGTGAGAATGCCGGAATCCTCCACGAGGTAGACACGGGGCCCCACCACGAGGGGTGACGGAATGTGGGGAACGTTGCGCTCGATCCGCCAGACCTCGATCCATTCGTCGCCTTCGAGCCGCATCGCCACGCAATGCTTGGGATTCGCGGTGAACCCACAAGTCCCGATCACCAGGTCTCCCGCCACCACCGGCGAACTGATGGCACGCTCGTTGGTGGTGGTATCGAAAACCGACTTCTCCGCGACGACTTCCCCTGTCTCCGGATCGACGGCGGTGAATCCATGCTGCCAGTTCGTGAAAACGAGAACCTCTCGTCCTTCGGGTGCGCGATAGGCACAGGGGACGGAGTAGGAGATCCGTTCGCTGCGGCGCTCGACCGTCCAGGCCACGTCGCCCGTGGCCCGATCCAGGGCGAAGAGATTACCCCGTTGCCTGTCCTGGTCATTGTTCAGGACGACGAGATCCTCGAAGATCATGGGCGATCCTCCGAAACCATGCCCGCCCGCAACGGGGCCCTGGTCCGCCTTCCACAACAGGTCTCCCCCATGATCGAGTGCCACGAGAGTGAGTTGCGCCGCGGTGCCCCACGTGAAGACAACCCTCTCGGCGGCGACGGCTGCACTCGAGGAAGCCGCGCTGTTGAACAGGTGACCCCGAAACTCGCCGGCGGGAAACTCTTTCCTCCACAGGATGCTCCCATCCGTTCGCGAGAGGCAGAGAGCGACCCAGCGGTAGGAAAGCCCGCGTTTCGCCTTGCCCCGTGCTTTTGCTTTCGCCTTCGCCTTGCCTCCGCCAGCCGCACGATCCACGGCCCGTTCCTCTCCATTCCCTCGGGAGGCAGTCGTCACTTCCTCCGCAGCGAGT
>Ga0180430_10001443_pt1 | contig 23133 bp, 17 predicted proteins | sample SS_ome_9_FD_132999 | JGI IMG/M metagenome (GOLD analysis project Ga0180430, IMG submission 132999) | Hypersaline lake sediment archaeal communities from the Salton Sea, California, USA - SS_1_S_2 metaG | ecosystem: Environmental > Aquatic > Non-marine Saline and Alkaline > Hypersaline >... | reverse complement strand
GCGAGGACGGGGCGATCCCATCCGGCGAACCGGCGCGTCGCAGTGCCCTCGGCCGGGGGCGGCGAGGGTGCGGGACAATCCTCTGTCGGTTCCTCCGTCGAATCGTCCGGCGATTCCCCGGGTGTGTCGAAGAGCGGGAGGTCGAGTTGGCCGGAATCGTCCGGTGAGCGGCGGCGGCGGGGCATGCGGCGAGCGGGAGGTCGGTTCTTCGAATAGATGCGGTCCCGTGAAAATTGCAACCGGTAGGCATCACCGGGACACCTCAGCGGCGATTCCAGAATTCCACTTCGAGCAGATCATGACGCGTGACGATCGCCCGGTAGAAGTCGAGCGTGATGTCTTCCCGGTCCGTTTCGGCGAGCTGCCAGGCGTGGCCTTCGTCGCGCAGGCGCTCGACGAGCCGGGACAGGGTGATCGCCACGGTCACGGAAATGTTGTAGCTCCGGGTGAAACCATACATCGGCAGACGCAGTGTGGTATCGGCAGCGTCCAGGGCCGGGGCGGTGAGCCCCTGTTCTTCCGTGCCGAAGAGCAGGGCGACGGGACGATCGAGAGGCAGGGAAAGCAGGTCGTGAGCCTGTTCGTTCGGTGTCGTCGCGACGATTCGATACCCACTCGAACGAAGGGTCTCGAGACAGGAATCGATCCGCCGGTAGCGGTGCAGGGTGAGCCACTTCTCGGCGCCCATCGCGACCTCGTTCGTGGGCTGGTATTCGTTGCGATTCTCGACGATGTGGACGTCCTGAACGCCGAGGCAGTCGCAACTGCGCAGGCAGGCGCTCGCGTTGTGGGGTTGGTAGATGTCCTCGAGCGCGATGGCGATGTGACGTGTGCGCTGATCGAGAACGCGCTGGATCTTTTCCCGCTTGTTCGGCGAGACGAATTCTCCGAGAAAGGCGAGAAGCTCGGCGTTCACCCTCATCGTGAACCAGGGGTTGCCCCGCGTCCGGGGGCGTCAGTCCTCCCAGCGGGGGCGTTTCACTCCGATGAAGGCGAGAAAAATTCCAAACGCGAGATGAACGACGAGCACGCCGAGACAGAGGGCGAAGGGCGCCAGCCAGGTCTCCGTGACCTCGTCCACGTAGCGGAAGTAATTCCGCTGGAGCGAGTCCATGATTCCCGACCAACTCCAGTAGGCCGAGATGAACGGTCGGGACAACCACGCCGCGACCACGGGCAGGGCGAGGACGGCCCCGGACAGGGGTAACTGGAAGCCGACGAGGTAGATGCTGAGAAGCGAGGCCTGGTCGGCGTTCTTCGCGAGGGAGGAGATGCCGAGACAAATGGACGTCATGGACCCGTTGACGAGAAGCAGCAGGACGAGGTAGGGGGCGAAGGAAGACACGGGAATTTTGCAGACGGCCTGGACGAAAGCGGTCATCCAGAACGACTGGATGAAGACGAGAATGGCGAGAAAGACCACCTTGCTGGCGAGGTAGGCGACCGGCCTGACGCCTCCGAGTTTCTCCTTCTCGAAGATGGCCCGCTCCCCGGCGATTTCCCGGGCCGAGTTGTTCGATCCCATCAGGGTGAGCAGGATGACCTGGAACATGACCAGGCCGGAGACGAGACCCCCGAGGTTGAGGTTGAAGGTGATCGTGGCGGCCTCGTCCTCGAACTGTTGCTTCGTCTCTGGCAGGGACTCCGAGAGGCGCTGGGTCTGTTCCACACCGTCGAGATCGAAGAGGACGACGAGGACGGGAAAGATGATGAGAATCGCGAGTTGGAGAAAGAGCTGCCCGGGATCGCGCAGGAGAATCTTCCAACGGCGGAAGAAGAGGGCGAAGAACTGGGCCCCGGCACCGGGGGTGACGGCGGAGACGGAGGTTTCCGGATCGGTGGACGGCCGGGAGGGGAAATGGGCGTAGTAGCTGTCGCAGTGCTTCTTCCAACTCGTGCTCCAGTCGTCGGCGGGCCTCTTGGTCAGCTGGAGGTAGAGGTCCTCGACCTCGTCGACACTGAAATAATGCTCGAGGGCTCGGGGCGGGCCGTGATACACCACGCGCCCCTCGTGGAGGACGAGGACGGAATCGTAGAGCTCGAGATTGGCGAGGCTGTGGGTGACATTGACGACGATCCGGTGCTCGTTGCGGCTGAGATCGTGCATCAGCTTGACGATCTCCTGCTCGCTCTTCGGATCGAGACCCGAGGTGACCTCGTCGCAGAGAAGAAGCACGGGATCGGTGACGAGTTCCATCGCGAGGGCGAGGCGGCGCTTCTGGCCGCCGGAAAGGACGCGGACGTGCCGGTCGCGGATGGGATCGAGCCCGGTCGCCTCGAGGATGCGGTCGGCCCGGGTGTGCAGTCCTTTCAGGCCCTTGGTCTTCGCCCGCAGCCGGATCGCGCTCTCGACGCTCTCCTCCACGGTGAGCGCGTCGTAGGCGATGCCGAACTGGGGCACGTAGCCGATCTCGGAGTATTCGAGATCGCCCTCTTCCGAGAGATTGCGGCCATTCCAGAAGATGCTGCCGTCGGATTCCTGGTTGATCCCGGCGATGGTCTTGAGAAGCGTCGATTTGCCGCATCCCGACGGGCCGACGATGGCCATGAAATGTTGCGTCGGCACGCGCAGGTCGATCTTCTCCAGCAGATGGACGTCCTCGGAGCCCTTCTGGATCGTGAAATGGATGTTCTCGAGTTGAAGCACGGGGAAATTGGTAGCGGGTCGGACGCGCAAAGGCAACGACGATCTTGGGCTTCCGAGGGCGTTCGATTCCCGATTGTCGATGCGGGAAATTGCGGTTTGTTGAGGGCATGAGTGGCCGCCGACGTTCTTCCCCCCGATCCAGCGGATTCAAACCGCTGCCATTCGTGCTCGTGGGGGGAGGTGTCCTCATCGCGGCGCTCGTGGTCGCACTTCTCGTGGCCCGGGCGTCGGTCGACCGTTGGCTGACCGGAGACGGTTTTCACGGCTGGTTGACCGGGCAGGCGACGGAAGCGCTGCAGGCCGAAATCGCGATGGGCGACCTGCGCTGGGAAGGGACGTCGAGCGTGTTTGCGGAGCAGTTTCGAGCGGACGGCTACCCGGAAGCCGGGTTCTCCCGACTCGCCCTCGATGGGGTCCGCGCCATGTTCGGCGGTGCGCGGGACGGTGCCTTCCACGTGCCCGAGGTGACCGTCAACCGCGCCCACGTCGAGTTCTCCGGCGAGCGGCGGGAGCGTCCGGATGGGGGATTGGCGGTCGAGAGCGATTCCACGGGCGCCGGCGAACCGGGTGTGCCGCAGTGGCTCCTGCGATTCCTGCCCCAGCGGGTCGAGGTGGACGAGGTCCGGCTCTCGTCGGGCAGCCTGCAGGTGAAAGGCGATACCGGAGAGACCGTCTTCGCCCTCCAGTCGGTGCCGACTCGGATCGAACCCGACCTGGCCGGGAACACCTGGGAGATCTTCGCCAATGGGGGGAAGATCGTGGCGCCGGGTCAGCCCGAAGTCACGATCAAGGACGCCCGGCTCCGCTGGCGTGGCGACGAACTCTTCTTCCAGGATCTCGCACTCGGCATCTACGAGAAGGGTCACATCGACGGAAGCGGCGATATGCGTTTTGGCGAGGATGCCCGCACCTCCCTCGAGCTCGTGCTGTCCGGCATCGATATCGACGAGGTCGTGGAAGGGCAGTGGCGGGACCGGCTCAGCGGCACGGTTCGGGGACCGGTGCGCGTGACGAGCGAGGGCGGGGTCACCTCCTACGACGGGACGCTCCATCTCGACGACGGATTGATCGAGTCCCTGCCCATGCTGGAGCGGATCGCGGACTACACCCGCTCCGAGCGATTCGAGCGCCTTCCCCTCGACAAGGCGAAGACGGATTTCGTGAAAGTCGGCGAGACGATCGAATTGCGGAATCTCGCGATCCAGTCGGACGGGCTGATCCGGGTCGAGGGATCGATCGATGTGGTGGGGGATGCCCTTACCGGACAACTCTTCGTCGGCGTGACGCCCGGCACGCTCCGCTGGATTCCCGGGGCGGAGCGCAAGGTCTTCACCGAGTCCCGCGACGGCTTTCTCTGGGCTTCGACGAACCTCGCCGGCACGCTCGGTCAACCACGCGAGGACCTGTCGGCGCGGCTCGTCGCGGCGGCGGGAGAGGCCATTCTCGAGGATCTTCCCGCGGGCGTCGCGGACCAGGCCCGGCGCCTGCTCGGGGGGGAAGCTCCGGCGGGTGAAGGCGACGAAGGACAGCCCGACCTGACCGATCCGTCCGAGTTGATCAAGCAGGGCGAGCAGATCCTGAACCTGATCGGGCCACTGTTGAACGGGAGGTGAGACTCTTGTTTTGGGCAAGGGGATGGTGAAACCGGCAGCGTTCGTCCCGAGACGGTAGGGACCGCCGGCCCGGCGGTCCTGCGTGCGACGGATCGCGAACGTTCGATCCGAAAAGCCGCGCCTGTCTCGCCGGGCGGGCCGTCCGGAGCCCGGCCCCTACCGGATTGCGGTGCACGAGGGCGTCGCGGGTCCGACCTCCACCCCACCCCTTGAATTTGCCCCTTCCCCGGCGTAGCGTTTCCCTGCGCTTCGCCGTGCGCGTATCTCCATTCGATGGGCCTGCTCTATCTCGCCGTTTCCACCGCTTTTTTCCTGGGCGGATTTCTCTTCGCCCTGGCGATGCTGCGGTCGGGACAGCGGCGTCCGGCCGCGAACTTCGCGGTGATGGGAGCGGGTTTCCTCTTCCAGTGCCTCTTTCTCTCCGAGAGGGGGGACCTGCACGGACGGTGTCCGATCACGAACGGACCCGAGGTGCTGATCTTCATCGGGTGGAGTCTCGTGATCATGTATTTCGTGGTCGGGAAAGCCTTTCGGCTCTCCCTGCTCGGGCTCTTCACCGCCCCGATCGTCTTTTCCTTTCAGCTCCTCGCTCTCGCCTGGCTCGCCCTCTCCGATCCGGGAGCGCGTCCGCCGGACTCGATGGATCCCTGGCTCGAGATGCACGCGGCGACCTCCCTTCTCGCCTATGGCGCCTTCGGTCTCGCCGCCGTGGCCGGGCTGATGTATTTCGCCCAGGATCGCCAGCTGAAGAGCCGAAAGCCGGGACGCCTCTCGCGTCACCTTCCTCCGATCCGGTATCTCATCGACGCGCTGGTGCGGCTGCTCGTGGTGGGACAGATCCTGATCACGATCGGGATCGCGTCCGCCTTCTTCATGGAGCAGCGTCCCTCGGCTCTGCACTTCGGGGCATCGGGGGCGGTGTGGTTGATCTACCTGATCCTCCTGCTCGTGCAGCGATTCCGGCCGCTGGTCCCGCGGACACTTTCCGGCAGTGCGGTGGTTGCATTCGTGATCGCCGTGGTTACGCTCTTCGCCCTCTGATTTTTCTTCACGCAACCCGCATCCCCCGTGTCGATTTTCTGCCTAGGAGTGAACCACAAGACGGCCCCGGTCGAGGTCCGGGAACGTCTCGCGTTCCCCGAGCGATCGGTGCCCGGCAGTCTCGACGAGATTCGGTCGATCGAGGGGATCGACGAGGCGGTGGTGCTCTCGACCTGCAACCGGGTCGAGATCTACGGGGCGGGAACGGAGCTCGATCAGCTCGCGGACCAGGTGTCGGACTACCTCCTGGCGCACTTCGGAATCGAGCCGGGCCAGGTCGAGTTCTACCGGCATACCGCGGAAGATGCGGCACACCACCTGTTCGAGGTGGCGAGTGGTCTCGACTCGATGGTCCTGGGCGAGACCGAGATTTTCGGCCAGGTGAAGAAGGCCTATGCGACGGCGCAGGAGAAGGGCGCGACGGCGCGGCGTCTCAACAAGCTGTTCCAGCAGTCGTTCCGGATCGGCAAGCTCGTCCGCTCGAGCACTCGAATCCAGCAGGGCGCGACCTCGGTCGGAGCCGTCGCGGTGGATCTCGCCGAGACGATTTTCGGACACCTCGGGGACTGCCGGGTCATGATCGTGGGCGCCGGCGAAATGAGCCGGACCACGGCGCAGAGTCTCCTTTCACGCGGGGCCCGGAGCATCATCGTATCCAATCGCAGCCACGACCGAGCGGAAGACCTGGCCGCCGAACTCGGTGGATCCGCGCTGCGATTCGACGAGTGGGAGGACGCGCTCCACGAGGTGGACATCGTGATCTCCTCGACATCGGCTCCGCACGCCGTGATTCGGTCCGAGACGATCGAGAGGGCGATGCCCCGGCGGAAAGGGCTGTCTCTCCTCCTGATCGACATCGCCGTTCCCCGGGATATCGAGGACGAGGTGGACCGCATCCCGAATGTCTACCTCTACAACATCGACAACCTCCAGGAGATTGCGGACGAGGGGCGCAATCGCAGGGAGAAGCAGATCGCGGTCTGCCGGGAGGTCATCCGGGTCGCGCTGGAGGACAGGGGGATCGAGGCCCTGAGCGAGCCCGAGGGGCAACGCAAAAAAAAAGATGAGCGCGCGCGGGCCGGGGCCCCCAATCAATCGACGGCGGCGGAGGGACGCCCCCTGACCAATCCATGAGCAACGATCCCCTGGTCCTCGGCACGCGGGGAAGTGATCTCGCCCTGGCGCAGGCGAGAATGACCGAGGCGGCGCTCGCCGGCCAGGGAATCCCGTGTCGAATCGAGATCATCAGGACCTCGGGGGACAAGCGTCCCGATTTGAAGCTGAGCGAATTCAGCAAGGGAGAGAATGCCATTCTCGACAAGGGCATCTTCACCAAGGAACTGGAGGAGGCGCTCCTGCGTGGGGAGATCGATTTCGCGGTGCACAGTTTGAAGGACGTACCGACCGACCTGGCGGAACCGTTCGCGATCGTGGCCACCCTTCCCCGGGCACCGGTGGAGGACGTCTTTCTCACGACACGGGAGGGGGATTACGGGAAACCGGGGAGTCTCGAGGGAATGACGGTCGCGACCAGCTCGGTTCGCCGGGCCCGGCAGCTTCGCTGGCTCTGCCCCGGCGCGACGGTGGAAGACATCCGGGGAAATGTGCCGACGCGCATTCGCAAGATGGTCGAGAATGCGGGGTGGGACGGCATCCTGCTGGCCCGGGCGGGTCTGGAGCGACTCGGATTCTATCATCCCGGGGCATCCGTTCTCTCGTGGGAGGAGGCGACGGTGTATGCCCACGAGTGGGAGCCCGCCGGTTTCCTTCCCGCAGCGGGTCAGGGAGCGGTTGCGATGGAGGTGAGAAGGGACAACGATCGGGCGCGCGAGGCCCTCGCGACGATCAACGACGAGTCGACGTTTCGACGCATCGTCCTGGAGAGGTGTTTTCTCCATCGTCTGCAGGCGGGATGCGAGACGCCGGTGGGTGCCTGGACGTGGTACGAGGACGGAGGAGAGTCGATTGCGATGCGGGTGCGTGTCTTCGACGAGGAAGACCCCGGTTCCGAACCCTTCGAGGCAGAGTCACGGGGCGACCCCGGTGATCCCGAGGCGATCGTCGATTGCCTGATGGAGGGCGCGCCATGACGGCGGAGGGAAGGGGCGAGGCCTGTGAGCAGGGGCGTCCCTCATCGAATTTCATGACACGATGACGGAGAGCGACAAGAAATCGGGTATCGTCTTCCTGGTCGGATCGGGCCCCGGGGACCCGGGACTGATGACCTTGCGAGGCAGGGAGTGTATCGAGAGGGCGGACGTGGTCGTCTACGATTTCCTGTCGAATCCCGAGATGCTGGAGTGGGCGCGTGCCGATGCCGAAAAGGTATTCGCCGGCAAAAGGGCGAGGGAACACACCCTGACACAGGACGAGATCAACGCTCTCCTGGTCGAGAAAGCACGAGCCGGCCTCATCGTGACCCGCCTGAAAGGGGGCGATCCCTTTATCTTCGGCCGGGGAGGGGAGGAAGCCGAAGCCCTGGCGGAGGCGGGCGTTCCCTTCGAATTCGTTCCGGGAATCAGTTCCGCGATGGCGGCACCGGCCTACGCCGGCATTCCCCTGACGCACCGTGAGCATTGTTCGCAGGTCACCATTTTCACGGGGCACGAGGATCCGGGAAAAGAGGGGTCGATGCTCGATTATGGACAGCTCGCCCACGCTCCCGGCACGCGCGTCATGCTCATGGGAGCCGATCGAATCCGGACGATCACCGAGGCGATGATGGAGAAGGGGGCGGATCCCGCGTTGCCGGCGGCGATGATCCAGTGGGCGACGACCGGACGGCAGAAGACGGTATCCGGTACACTCGGCACGATTGCGGACGAGGCGGAGCGTGTCGGCATCGCGGCTCCGGCCGTGGCCGTTTTCGGGGAGGTGGCCGCGATGCGGGATTCGTTGAATTGGTTCGAGAGCCGGCCGCTCCTGGGCAGGCGGGTCGTCGTGACGCGCACGGCGGCGCAGGCGGGCCGCCTCTCGCAGGGACTTCGCGAGAAGGGGGCCGACGTGCTCGAGATGCCGACCATTCGGATCGAGCCCCCCGCGGAGGAGGATCTTCGCGAGTTCGCCCACCTCGTCACCGATGCCCACACCTACGACTGGCTCATTTTCACCAGCCCGAACGGCGTCGAGCGGTTTTTCGAGGCGTTCTACACGATTCGGTCCGACGCCCGGGAAATCGGAGGTCCCCGCATCGCGGCGGTCGGTCCGGGCACCAAGGCGAAACTGGCGGAGTATCGTGTCACGACCGACCTGATGCCCGAGAATCACGTCGCCGAGGGCTTGGTCGACGCCTTCGTCAACGAAATCGGCTCGATCGAGAACAACACCATGCTCTGGGTGCGTCCGAAGGAAGCACGAGATGTGCTTTCGCGGCGACTCAACGAGGCCGGGGTGATCCTCGACGAGGCGATCGCCTACCGCACGGTGCCGGAGACGGACGACCCCACCGGGGCCGTAAAGCGGTTTCGGGAGGAGGGGGCGGAGATCATCACCTTCACCAGCGGATCGACGGTGGACGGGTTCTTCGATCTGGGACTCGACATACCCGATGAGACCAGGATCGTGTCGATCGGGCCCGTGACGAGCGCGGTGGTGGAGGAGAACGGCTACGACGTCGATCTCGAGGCCGGGGAACGAACCATCGAGGGACTGATCGAGGCCGTCGTCCTGTTGTCGTCGCAAATCACCGAGGAAGAAACCTGGTGACGCCGTTCCAGGGGCGGAACCGCCGGTATCACGTGGCAGCCTGTTCCCTGACGTCTCCCTCTGCGGGTTCCTCCTCCTTCTGCTTCGGCAGGGCCCGCTCGGAAGGACCGGGAAGAATCACCCCGATGGCGAGGAGCAGTCCGAACAGCGCGAACAGCGCGAAGGGAGGCGTCCACGTCAAGGTGTAGCGGAAGAGGATCACGCAGGCGGCGAAGTAGAAGAGAGCGACGACGGGTCCGAGGATGATGAACTGTCCCCGGGGGAGCCGGAAGAGCAGCAGGGCGAGGCCGCCGATCGCGGCGATCGCTCCCCATCTCCACCAGCGAGGCCAGAGGTCGATGTAGCGGCCGCTCTGGATCGTGGCGACGGCCCGGGCGAGGAGCGTCGTGGGCGACAGGGTCTCCCCCGCCGGCGTCACGATTCGGCGGTCGATCTTCCGGTCGAAACCGATCATGACGAGGTTCTCCTTCACGGAGTCGAACTTGCCCTGGAAGCTCGCCAGGATGCGTTGGGCGACGGGATCCTCCTCGTTGCCGGTGTAGGCGAGTTCGTCCACGGTGAGGGTCGCGAAATGATAGTGCTCGGAGGCCCCGCCTTCCTCGTCCGTGACCACTTCCTTCATGGCCGGGCGCAGTCCGGCATGGGAGGGCACCTCCATCGTGCCGTCCGGCGCGATCGGGACGGTGTAGGCCTCGCCGATCCGCACGGTGGGGGGAGTCGCGGTGAAATCGACCTCGACCTGGTCGAGAGAAATCCCTTCGTGCCGGGCGGTCGCGAGAAGGACGAGGGAGGGGAAGATCGCGTCTCCCTCGCGAGCGACGAGCGGGATCCGCACGGCTTCGTCGTCCGAAAACTCGCCGGCCGAAGTGAGCTCGGTGAAGGCGGGATCGCCATTGGCGAGCAGTTGAGGGTCGGGCGCGCGGAGCGTTCGCGTGAAGGCGATGACGGAGGAGGCATCACCCTGCACGGTGAGGGTGGGGTAGGGCACCTGTTGGGAAGTCTCCGCGGGAGCCGAGTCGGCGGTGACGATCGAGCCGAGCGTCATTCGTGGCAACTGCAGGGCGGCGTCCTTCAAGGGAACGATATCGGTCTGGTTGAGAACGCGATTCTCGTCGAAGACCGGGGAAGGGAGAAACGCGACGGAACGCGGTCCCAGTTTGCCGGCGAAGCCGAGCATGGTGGCGTAGTCGAGACGGGACAGTTCCGGCGGCGCTCCTTCCGGCGCGGCCGGCGTGTCGCCCTCCCCGATCGTCAGTGGTTCGTAGTCGTCGTGGATGCGCACGACCGTGACCGAGGGGTCGGGGATGCGTTCTCCGGCGTGGCGGACGGAAAACTCGAGCCAGAAGTCGTTGAGTTCGGCGAGCGGTTCGATCTTCTTCTGCTCGAGGTTCCACTCGGCGAGGCCGACCAGGATTGCGCCGAAAATGACGAAGGTAACGAGTCGATATCCCATGGGTGCCGGATTGTCCGTATCGGTGTCCGGGAGGCGGACGCGGGACGAAAGCGGTTCCTTCCTGTGCGCCTACCTGACCTTCAACACATGGACCGGCTTGGAAGCGGGGTCAAGGATCACGAAGTTGGTGGATTCACGCCATGTGTAGGCGTCCCCGTACATGAGGTCGGTCACCTGGAATTCCGCGCCGTGGTCGATACCGAACTCGTCGAGAGGCAGGGTGACGGTGCCTGCCTGCTCGTTCTCGGGGTCGAGATTCACGAGGACCAGCACGAGGTTGCTCCGGTCGTCGGACCACCGGTAGTAGGCGATGATGCGATCGTTGTCGAAGGGCACGAAGGCGACATTCTCGTAGAAGTGGAAGGCGGGATTGTCCCGACGGATCCCGTTCAACCGGCGGATGAACTCCTTGATGTTGCCGGGCGCGTTCCAGTCTCGTGCCTTAAGTTGGTATTTCTCGTTGTTGTTGTACTCCTCTTTTCCCGGAAACGGATCGTTCTCGCAGAATTCGTAGCCGGAGTAGATGCCCCAGGACGTGCTCAGTGTCGCGGCGAGAGTCGCGCGCATCTTGAACGCCGACGGGGGCGCATTCTGCAGGGGAACCGCGAGGATGTCGGGGGTGTTGGGCCAGAAGTTGGCGCGAAAGTAGTTCCGCATTTCTCCCCGGGTCAATTCGGTGACGTACTCGATCAGTTCGTCCCGGGTCAGCCTCCAGGTGAAGTAGGTGTAACTCTGGGTGAAGCCGATCTTGGCGAGGGCCCGCATCATCTTCGGCTTGGTGAAAGCCTCGGAGAGAAAGAGGATCCCGTCGTGACGCTTGTCGATCTCGGCGATGAGCCACTCCCAGAAGGCGACAGGCTTGGTGTGGGGGTTGTCGACACGAAAGGTGCGAACCCCGCGATCGATCCAGAAGAGAACGACCTCGAGCATTTCCTGCCAGAGTTCCTGCCACTCGTCGCAATGGAAGTTGAGCGGATAGATGTCCTGGTATTTCTTCGGGGGATTCTCCGCGTAGCGAATGCTGCCATCGGGACGGTGAAAGAACCATTCCGGATGATCCGCCACGTAGGGATGATCCGGCGAGCAGTTGATCGCGAAGTCCATCGCGATCTCGATGCCGATGGCGCGCGCCTCGTTCACGAGCCAGACGAAGTCGTCGATCGTGCCGAGGGCGGGTTCGATGCTGCGGTGACCGCCGTTTTCGTTTCCGATGGCCCACGGGCTCCCGACATCATCGGGCTCGGGGGTGAGCGTGTTGTTCTTTCCCTTTCGCGCGGTGACCCCGATCGGATGGATCGGGGGAAAATACACCGTGTCGAATCCCATCTCCCTCGCATACCGGACCCTGGGCAGGCAGTCGCGAAGGGTGGAGTGTTTTCCCTCCAGACCCTCGGCGGATCGGGGGAAGAACTCGTACCAGGCGGAAAACCCGGCTCGTTTTTCCTCGACCCGCACCCGCAGTTTCTTGCCGGATCGGCTGGCCAGAGTCAGGTCGGGCCAGCGGGCGATGAGAGCGGCGACCTCGGGGTCGTCGAAGAGTCCCGGGACGTCGGCGGGGGGCGTTTTCATCATCCGGGTGGTGATCGATTCGATATCGTCGGCCTCCCGGGAGGACTTCGCGGTGGCGGCACGCAGGGCGGTGTCGTTGAGAATGATCCGTCCTTCCTCGATCTCGGTGAGGAAATCCTCCTGGCCTCCGTCGATGCGCTTGCGCAGGTCTTTCAGCCAACTCTGAAAGGAGTCGGGCCACGCCAGGACACGAAAATGGTATTCGCCCGGCTCGTCGGCCACGACATCGGCACCCCAGCGATCGTTGTCGAGGTGGTGCATCTCCCGTTCCCGCCAGTCGTCCTCGCCCTTTTTTCGCCAGAGAAGACGGGCGACGATGACATCATGACCATCCTTGAAGAGATCGGCCTCGATGCGAAATCGTTCGCCGACGATTCTCTTTGCCGGATACGCGCCGCACTCGACGAGGGGGGAGAGTTGGGAAATCACGACGGAATCGCGACGTTTGCTGAGCTTTGCCATGGTTCCAGTCGCATCTAAGTGCGAATCGCCCGGATTTCCAACCCGGAATTGGCAAAGAAAACGCCGTCGGAGCGCGGGAGAGATGTAGCGCCGAGCGTGAGCGAGGCGGGGGGCGGGTGGTTGCCGGGAATAGGGAGCCGGGCACCGCAACCCTCGCTCACGCTCGGGTCCACAGGATTTTCTGGGAGAAGTAGCGCCGAGCGTGAGCGAGGCGGGGGGGCGAGGCGAGGTGGGGAGCGATTCAATCCCGATCCCGCGAAACCCTGCCCCGGGAGCGTTTCTTTTCGGACCGAAGCCTCTTGCTCTTCAAGCGCTTGGCTTTCTGAGCAGGTGACTCGCGCCGATTCGCGAACCGCTTCCTGGCTCGTTTGCGGGCGATCGCGAGAGCCCGCGCGCGTTGCTGGTCCTCGATGCGCTCACAGAGACGCAGCCGGGCGAGATCCCGGTTTGCCTCGCGGGAGCGGCTCTCCTGGCAATGGACTTCAATCCCGGTGGGACGGTGCCTGAGGTGAACACACGAGGCGGTCTTGTTGATCTTCTGACCTCCGGGACCGCTGCCGAGCACGAAGGATTCTTCGAGGTCCGGTTCCCGGATCCCGAGGCGTTCCATTCGCTCCTGGAGTGACACACCCATGACGGGAAGAACCTACGATGACGCTCGCTTTCCGCAAGGAGCATGCGGTTGACTTGATCGGCGGGGTGATGTTGATATACGCGCATCATCATGACTTCCCAGAAGAACGAGGCGAAGCGCGGCTACGCCATCTATACGCCGTTGGTTCTCAGCGGGTACGATCTCCTCGTTCACGGTTTGTCGAACCGCTTCGTCTGGGGCTGCCCGACGCAAAGGATCCTCGCCCTGTATGCCGACCATCTCTCCTCCAATCACCTCGATGTCGGGGTGGGTACAGGGTATTTTCTCAAGAAGACGCTGAGAGATCCGGATGCCCGGGTCGCTCTCCTCGATGCGAGCGAACACAGCCTCGCCTTCGCCGCGAAGCGGCTGAAGAAGTTTCATCCCGAAGTCTACAAGCGTGATGTGACCGACAATCTCGTGCTCGCCTGCGACGATTTCGATTCGATCGCGATGACCTACGTGCTGCACTGCCTGCCGGGCGACATCGAATCGCGGAGCGCCCTCTTCGACGAATTGTGCGCAAGTCTGACCGACAACGGGGTCGTCTTCGGCAGCGCCCTTCTCAGTCTCGACATCGAGCGGTCGTTTGCCGCCAAGACACTGATGCGGCACTACAACCGGCGCGGGATTTTCTCGAACGAGTACGATTCTCTCGGCGACCTGATGAAGATCCTCTCGACGCGGTTTCGCACCTTCAACGTCGAGGTGAACGGTTGTGCGGTTCTCTTCTGGGGCAAGGGTCCGAAGATGCGAGTGGTGCGGTGAGACACCGCCTTCAGGAGGACGCCATACGACCCGTCGCAGAACGTCCCGGTCGGTCTCAGGCGACCGGCGCGGTGAGTTGCCGTCCATTGTGCGACGGCCCGAGTTCCTCCAGGAAAGGGACCGTCGCGCGCGCCCAGGAGTCCGGCGTCGGGTAGGTCGCGGCACCCTCGCCGAAACACGACCGGAGCATGTCGGTGTCGATGATCCCGGGATTCAGGGCGACGGCGGCGAGACCCTCCGGCAACTCCTGGGCGAGGGCGGCGGTGAGGCCCTCGATCGCCCACTTGCTGGCGCAGTAGGGAGCGACATCGGGCGAAGCCGAGCGCCCCCATCCGCTCGAAAAGTTGACGATCACCCCGCTTCCTCGTTCTGCCATCGCAGGCAGGATGTGGCGCACCACGTGCACGACACCCTTAACATTGATGTCGATGACTTCGTCGATCTCCTCCGCCGTGATCTCCCAGAGGGGGGCGTTGCGATTGATCACGGCTCCGTTGTTGATCACGAGGTCAGGCACCCCGAGTTCCTGGACCGTGTCCCGGCAGAAGGCCTCCACATCGGTTTCCTCTCGCAGATCCGCGGCGGAAAAAAGGTGGGGGGCGCCGTGCCGGGTGCGGAGGGATTCCAACGCGGTGGTATTGCGTCCGCATCCGGCAACGCGGTGGCCGCGGGCGATGAAGTGCGCGGTCATGGCCGCTCCGAGTCCCCGGGTGCAGCCGGTGAGAAGAATGGTCTTTTTCGTCATGGCTGGATGGCGGATCAGGGTTTCCGGCGGGGAGTTTTCTTCTTCGAGGCGGCCTTCTTCCGGGTGGCGCCTGCCTTTTTCACGGGGGCCTTTTTCGCGGGTGCCTTTTTCGCGTGTGCCTTCTTGGTGGCCGGGCTCTTCGGTTCCGCCTTTCCGGGCGTCGAGCCGCCGGCGGGTGACCTTCCCTCCCGCCTGCCGAGAATTTCGTCCTGCTCCGCCTTCGCGATTCGGGAAACTCGGTCCACGGGGTGCTTGGTCAGGATGTTGCCCTTCACGCCCCGTCCCTTGATCCCGAGTTCGCGAAAGTCGAAGTCGATCTGGAAGTTGCGCAGTTTCAGGTCCGACCGGAGATGGACGCGCACGACGATGTTGGCCTCCTCCTCCGTGTCGTGTTCGCTGAACCAGAGGACGCGGCTGCCGGGCTTGCCCGCGGTGAGATCGTAGAGCCTGTCGCGCGTCACTCCGGATACTTGGAAGCGCTTCGCCATGGCCCGTCCCCCGCGCCCGTCGCGGTAGATCATGTTGTAGAATTTCGGCTCGTCCCGCTTGAAGACGGCGACGTGGAGGTTGTCCTTTCCGATGAACGCCTTGTCGGCGATCTTGACCACCCGCATGGAACCATCGCGGGAAAAGGCGATGATGTCGTCGAGTCGCGAGCATTTTCCCACGGACTCGTCGCGTTTCATGCCCCAGCCGGCGAAGCCTTCCTTCCGGTTTACGTAGAGGGTTTCGTTCGCGACCACGACCTGCTTGGCATCGACGCGTTCGAACGTGGTCAGCTCGGTGCGGCGTTGCCGGTCCTTGCCATACCTCTCCTTGATGGACTCGAACCATCGGATTGCGTAGCGTGTCAGTTGGCGGAGATTTTTCTTCACCTCCTCGATCTGGTCCTCGAGACCCCGGAGGTGCTCGTCGGCCTTGAACGAGTCATACTTCGAGATTCGCTTGATCTTGATCTCGGTGAGGCGCACGACGTCGTCCTCGGTGACCTCCCGGCGGAGCAGACCGAGGTAGGGTTTCAATCCGGTCCAGATCTCGGAGATCACCGCCTGCCATGTCTCGCACTCCTCGATGCGCCGGTAGATGCGATTCTCGATAAAGATCTTTTCGAGGCTGGAAAAGTGCCACTTGTCCTCGAGCTCGCCGAGCCGGATCGTGAGCTCCTGCTTCAGCAGTTCGCGTGTCTGTTTCGCGCTGTGGCGAAGAATCTCGGTCACCCCGAGGAACCGGGGCTGGTTGTCCTGGATGACGCAGGAGTTGGGCGAGAGGCTCACCTCGCAATCGGTGAAGGCGTAGAGCGCCTGCAGGGTCTGCTCGGGATCGCTTCCGCTCGGTAGATGAATGTTGATCTCGACGTGTTCCGCGGTGCAGTCCTCGATCTTGGCGATCTTCACCTTGCCGTTCTCGTTCGCCTTGACAATGGAATCGCAGAGGCTGCCCGCCGTCGTGCCGTAGGGGATTTCCCTGATGACGAGGAGGCGTTTCTTCTCCTCCTCGATTCGGGCGCGCACCCTCACCCGGCCGCCCCGCAATCCGTCGTTGTAGTCCGAGACGTCGGCAATGCCACCCTGGGGAAAGTCGGGAAAAATTTCGATAGGTTGGCGGCGGAGGACCGCGATGCAGGCGTCGATCAGCTCGTTGAAATTGTGGGGCAGGATGCGACAGGCCAATCCGACCGCGATGCCCTCGGCACCGTGGGCGAGCACGAGGGGGAACTTCGCCGGAAGGGTGACGGGCTCCTTGTTTCGTCCGTCGTAGCTCGCGGCCCAGACGGTCGTCTTGGCATTGAAGAGGACTTCCTTCGAAAAGGCGGAGAGCCGCGTTTCGATGTAGCGGGGAGCCGCGGCATCATCGCCGGTGAGAATGTTTCCCCAGTTGCCCTGGGTATCGACGACGAGTTCCTTCTGCCCCATGTGGACCAGTGCGTCGCCGATCGCCTGGTCGCCGTGCGGATGATACTGCATCGTGTGGCCGATGATGTTCGCCACCTTGTTGAACCGGCCGTCATCCTTTTCCTTCAGGGAATGCAGGATCCTGCGCTGGACCGGCTTGAGCCCGTCATTGATGTGCGGCACGGCGCGCTCGAGGATGACATAGCTGGCGTAATCCAGGAACCAGTCTGAATACATGCCGTGCAGCGGTGTGTCGTCGTCGGGCATGGGTCGGTCAGGCGCGAGTTGCGATGATGTGGTCTCCCCGGTTCACGTGGAGGGAGCGCGTCCTCATGCGGCGGAATCCACGGTCACGCCGGCGAGGTCCGGCTCCTCGACCACGTCGGTCTCGACCCGGAGATTCTTCACGATGAACTGCTGCCGCTGGGGCGTGTTTTTCCCCATGTAGAAGTCGAGCAGCTGGTTGATCGTTTTGGTCTTCGGCGGCAGTTCGACCGGAGCGAGCCGGATGTCCTCGCCGATGAAGTGAGCGAACTCGCCGGAGGAGATTTCGCCGAGGCCCTTGAAGCGCGTGATCTCGGGTTGGGGACCGAGGTCGCGGATCGCCTCCACGCGTTCCCGGTCGGTGTAGCAGTAACGTGTCTCCTTCTTGTTGCGGACGCGGAACAGCGGTGTCTCCAGGATGTAGAGGTGGCCCTCTCGAATGAGATCCGGAAAGAACTGGAGGAAGAAGGTGATCGCGAGCAGGCGGATGTGCATGCCATCGACGTCGGCATCGGTGGCGAGAACGACCCGGTTGTAGCGCAAGCCCTCCAGACCGTCCTCGATGTTCAGCGCGGCCTGGAGCAGGTGAAACTCCTCGTTCTGGTAGACGACCTTGCGGCTCATGCCGAACGAGTTGAGGGGTTTCCCGCGCAGGGAGAAAACCGCCTGGGTATCGACGTTCCTCGCCTTGGTGATCGATCCGCTCGCGGAATTGCCCTCCGTGATGAAGAGGGTGCTCTCGCCGGCCAGTTTGTGCCGGGTCCCGTAGTGGACCTTGCAGTCGCGGAGCTTCTTGTTGTGAACCCGGCTCACCTTGGAGCGTTCGCGCGCCAGTTTCCTGATTCCTTTCAGTTCCTTGCGTTCGTGTTCCGAGCGCTGGACCTTGTCGAGAAGGGACTCGGCCGTTTCCTTCTGACGGTGGAGGTGATTGTCGAGGTGAAGCCCGACGGAATTTCCCACGAAGGTGCGGATCGTTTCGCCACCTGGAGCCATTTGGGTCGAACCGAGTTTCGTCTTGGTCTGGGACTCGAAGACCGGGTCCTCCACTTTGACGCTGATCGCCGCGACGATGCCCGAGCGCACATCCGCCGCCTCGAACTGCTTCTTGAAGTGCGTGCGCACCGTGTTGACGAGCGCCTCGCGAAACGCGGCGAGATGGGTTCCGCCCATCGTGGTGTGCTGGCCGTTGACAAAGCTGTAGTACTCTTCGCCGGTCTGCTCGGTGTGGGTGAAGGCGATCTCGATGTCCTTGTCGACGAGGTGGATGATCGGATAGACCGGCTTCTCGCTCGAGTCGAGGTTCTCGTTGAGGAGGTCGAGAAGTCCGTCCTTCGACTTGAACTTCTTCCCGTTGAAGGTGAGCGTCAGGCCGGTGTTGAGATAGGAGTAGTTCCGCAGCATCGTTTCGATGATGGCGGTGTCCCACCGGTACTCGCCGAAGATCTCCTCGTCGGGTTCGAACGAAACCACCGTGCCATTGCTCTCGTCGGACGGGTGAGGCTCCCGCATCTCCTCAACGACATGGCCCTGGGCGAACTCGATCGCCCTCGTTTTCTGGTCGCGGAAACTCTGGATCTCGAAGAACCCGGAGAGAAAGTTCACCGCCTTCACCCCGACACCGTTGAGGCCGACGGATTTCTTGAAGGCCTCGTTGTCGTACTTGGCTCCGGTGTTGATGATCGAGGCACAGTCCTTGAGCTTTCCCAGGGGAATGCCGCGCCCGTAGTCGCGGACGCGAAGGAATCGATCGTCCAGGGTGATGTCGATCTGGCGTCCGTTCCCCATCACGAACTCGTCGATGCAGTTGTCGATCACCTCCTTGAGGAGAATGTAGATGCCGTCATCGGACGAGGAACCATCGCCCAGCTTGCCGATGTACATGCCCGGACGGAGCCGGATGTGCTCGCGCGGTTCGAGCGACTTGATGTGCTCTTCGGTGTAGTCGGCAGACATGGTCTGGAATCGTCGGGGGGATTGCGATTGTTCCAGTATTTAGGAAAACTGAAATAAATTCAACAGCGGAGTCGCGAAATCTGGAGACGACTGGTCCCGGCCACGAGAGCGTGGACCGCCCCTGTTCGTCCCGGCAGGGAAGGGGGGGACTCCGCGCGCCGCTCGCGTCAGACCGCGGTATAGCCGCCGTCGACGACCAGCTCGGTGCCGGTCAGGTAGGATGCCTCGTCGCTGGCCAGGAAGAGGACCGGTTTGGCGATCTCCTCGGGCCTCGCCAGCCGTCCGAGGGGAATGGATTTCAAGATCTGTGCGGCGAAGGGAGGGGCCCGATCCTCCAACCGGTCGAGCAGGTCATCGACCATGCCGGTGTCGGTGAAACCGGGATGGATCGTGTTGATGCGAACAGGGTAACCGGCCCGGGCGCACTCGATCGCGGCGGTTCGCGAGAGTTGGGACACCGCCGCCTTGGCGGACCCGTAGGCCGCCAGTTCGGGTGCGGCGACGGAGGCGGCGATCGACGAGACGTTCACGATCGCGCCCCCTTTCTCCTTCATCGCGGCAACACCGGCCTGGATGCCGAGAAGCACGCCTTCGAAATTGACGCCGAAGACCCGTCGAATGTCGTCGATTCCAGTATCTCTGACGGTGCCGCCATGGGTGATGCCGGCATTGTTGACCATCACGTCGAGTCCGCCCGCCCTCTCCCCCACGGCTTTCATGACACGGTCCCAGGATTCCGGAGAGGAGACATCGTGCGAAAGGGGGAGGAAGCCGTCCACTCCGGAATAGGACGCCTCGAGAGCGGACTCGTTCACGTCGGTCGGCACGACGGTGGCGCCCTCGTTGGCGAAGAGGCGGGCGATTGCCAGGCCGATGCCGCGCGCGGCACCCGTGACCAGGACCACCTTGTCGGTGAATCGATTCATGAGGAGGTGCAGGGGGGGGGAGTGTAGCGAACCTACGAGGTTTCACAACCTGTCGCTGAAAGAGTTGAAAGGTACCTCATGTAACACTATCGGGTGCCGCTGCCGATCATGTCCGAAACCTCACCGCCCCTCGTCTACGACGCCATCATCATCGGTGCAGGATTCTCGGGACTCTGCCTCGCCATTCGTCTCCAGGAGACCGGGTCGACGAATTTCGTCGTCATGGAAAAGTCTGATGGTGTCGGGGGTGTCTGGCGGCACAACACCTATCCCGGGGCGGCCTGCGACATTCCGTCGGTGCTGTATTCCTTTTCTTTCGAGCGCAATCCGGAATGGACACGGAAGTACCCTCCCCAGGAGGAGATTCGGACCTATCTCGAGGACTGTGTCGTGCGTCACGGGCTCGAGGAGTGCCTCCGTTTCGGGACAGAGGTGACTTCCGCCTCCTATGATGAGTCGGAAGGGACCTGGAAGGTCGAGACGGCAGACGGATCGCAATTCCGGGCACGGGTGGTCGTCAGTGGAGTGGGCCAATTGGACCGGCCTTTCCTGCCCGAGGTCCCCGGGCTCGACTCGTTTTCCGGGCCTGTTTTCCATTCGGCTCGCTGGGATCACGAATTCGATGCCAGGGGGCGGCGGATCGCCGTCATTGGAAACGGCGCCAGCGCGGTGCAGTTCGTGCCCGTTCTCGCGGGCGAAGCCGGTTCCCTTCGCGTCTTCCAGCGGTCGCCGAATTGGATCATGCGCAAGCGGGATCGCGTGTTCTCCGCGGCGTATTGGGATCGAAGGCGGCGCTTCCCGATTCTGCGGCGTGCCGAACGGTTTCTGACTTACTGGCTGCTGGAGGCTCGATTCCCCGTGTTCGCCCGGGGCGGTCCGTTATCCCGGTTGTTCGAGCGATATCTCCGGCGGCACATGGGGAGGCGCGTCGCTCCCTCGCAACGCGAGGTGTTGATTCCCGACTACCCGGCCGGCTGCAAGCGCATCCTCCTGTCCGGGGATTACCTGAAGGCGCTGGAGCGGGAAAACGTCTCACTCGAGGCGGACGGGGTGGTCCGGATCGAGGGAAACCGTCTCGTCGGGGGGAGTGGGGATTCCTTCGAAGCGGATGCGATCATTTTCGCCACCGGATTTCAGACGACGGCGTTCCTCGCCTCGCTGCGGGTAGAGGGACGCGATGGCAGGGTTCTCTCCGAGGTGTGGGAGGAAGGGGCGCATGCCCACCTCGGGATCGCGGTGGCGGGTTTTCCCAATTTCTTCCTGCTCTATGGTCCGAACACGAATCTCGGTCACAACTCCGTGATCGTGATGATCGAGAGCCAGGTCCGCTTCATCCTCGAGGCGATCGGAAGACTGACCGGAAGCTCGCCGGCGAAAGCAATCGAGGTACGGTCCGATGCGATGGCCCGCTTCGACGAGGAGATGCGGCGCCACGCGAGCGGTACCGTCTGGACAAGAGGATGCCGGAACTGGTACACGACCCGGTCCGGGCGTCTCGTCAACAACTGGCCCCTGCCCTCGTGGCGCTACGTGTGGCGTACGCGAAGGCTGCGTGAGCGGGACTTCTGCATCGAAGACTGCTGAACGGGCCGTCCCTCACTGGACATCGCCCTGCGAATTGGATCGAGGTAAAGTGTCGATTCCCGTCTCCGCCACGAGCGTCTCGAGGAATGCCTGAGGGTACTCGGGTGAGACGGCAATCGTGCGATCGGTGAATCGGAGGACGACGATGCGATCGAGGTGCGTGACCCAGGCGCGGTAGGTGCCCCATTCCTTGCACCAATACCAGCCGGTGAACGAGAAGAGACCGCCGTTGCCGCAGGTTCGGATGCTGCATTTCATGCTCTTCGCGCCGGCTTCCGCGCTCTCGAGTTTGTCGAGCGGGATCGTATTCGACCATCCCGGGCGATCGATTCGCAAGGTCCCGTCGCCGATTGCATAGCCCCGGATCGCGAAGGGAAGCGTGCCCACGACGAGGGCGAGTGGAAGGACGGCGACAAGGAAGCCCCAGCCGTGCATATCCGCGAACAGGGGAACGGTGGCGACGGCGATGCAGGAGACGGTCGTGATCGCGGAGACGGCTACGAGGGCCGTTCCCCAGGGAGCGCGGAATGATTTCATCGTGACAGGGATGCTAAAGAACCACCTCAAAGCGTACCCCGGCCGGATGAGTGAGGGCGATTCCAATCTGCCGCGATTTTTCGAATGGCACGCATCCCGCGCGGAGTGGGCTTTCTCCTTGCGGAAATTGCCGATTTCGTTCCATCCTCCGGCGTGAAACCGACCCTCGTCTTTATCCTGGCTGCCGGATTCCTGGCGGTGGTGCATTCCGCCGAAGAGCGACGCAACCTCCTCTTCATCTATCTCGATGACTTCGGTTGGCGCGACACCTCGTTCATGGGATCGGACTTCTACGAGACGCCTCACCTGGACGAACTGGCCGGGCAGGGGATGGTATTCACCCAGGCCTATTCGCCGGCGGCGAACTGCGCGCCCGCCCGGGCTAGCCTCCTCACGGGGCAGTATTCTCCACGCCACGAGATCTACAACGTGGGAACCGGCCCGCGTGGCAAGTCGGCTCACAGGAGACTGGAACACATTCCCGGGCGCGACACGCTTCGTCCGGACGCCGTGACCTGGTCCGGTGTCCTGGCCGATGCGGGCTACCGGACCGCCCTCATGGGCAAATGGCACCTGAGCCAGGATCCCCTGGATCATGGCTTCACCCTCAACATCGGGGGAAGTCACTCGGGCAGCCCTCCCAAGGGATACTACCCGCCCCATCCCAGGGTTCCGGGCCTGGGGGAGGTGGCCGAGGGCGAATACCTGACCGATACCCTGAGCCGGGCCGCCGCCGCCTATGTCCGCGAGAATGCCGGCCGTCCCTGGGTGCTCTACCTGAGCCATTTCGCCGTGCACACTCCGCTCGACGCGAAAAGGGAACTGGTTGCCAAATACGAGGCCAAGAGTCCGGGCGAACGGCACGACCACGTGGCGATGGCCACAATGATCCAGTCGGTCGACGACGGCGTCGCGGAAATCATGTCCGCGCTCGAGGAGACGGGCCAGGCGGATCGCACTGTCATCGTCTTCTTTTCCGACAACGGCGGTTATGGGCCCGCCACGGACATGGATCCCCTGAAGGGCTACAAGGGGACCTACTACGAAGGTGGCATCCGGGTCCCGTTATTCGTCGTCTGGCCGGGTCGCGTCGCGCCGGATCAGACCAGCGAGATCCCGGTCCACGGCGTCGATCTGTTTCCCACGTTCTGCGACCTGTTGGGTGTGGATCTTCCCGCGACACATGCGCTCGACGGCCGGAGCCTTGTCCCCGTACTCGAAGGCTCGTTGGACGAGACGACCCTGACCGAGTGGCGCGAGCGCGCGCTCTTCTGGCACTTCCCCGCCTACCTCCAGAGCTACGGTGGCATGAAGGGGGAACTCGAGCAGCGCGATCCCCT
>Ga0180430_10001442_pt1 | contig 23146 bp, 23 predicted proteins | sample SS_ome_9_FD_132999 | JGI IMG/M metagenome (GOLD analysis project Ga0180430, IMG submission 132999) | Hypersaline lake sediment archaeal communities from the Salton Sea, California, USA - SS_1_S_2 metaG | ecosystem: Environmental > Aquatic > Non-marine Saline and Alkaline > Hypersaline >... | reverse complement strand
GAGGGCATCGCATAGCCCCGCTTTATTGCATGCTTAATCTGGTAGCTGGCTATTCTCTGGCTATAATCCGGGAAATTCGAGTATATCTGCAATATCTTTTCATAGGGCATTCCCTTGTTTATCAGATATACTACAAGCGCCCACCTTCCCTGGTGCCCCAGGTTCTGGTGCTTCTTGGCTACTTCCAATAACTTTTCTATGCATGGGGGGTTTTCTCCCTCCTTAAAGCTCATCTTGACTGGGGCTGTTTTTGGGACAAGCCCCATAAGTTCCTGAGAATATCTCTTGATAATTTCTGGGGCATTTGGGAATCTTCCTACCTGCTCCACCTTCATCTTTATTCCCTCTTCTATTAGCCTGATTAGTTCCCTCTGGCTAATTTGAACAAAGCCGCCCTTAATGTTCCTGTTAATTAGGCGGTAATCAATTGATTTTGGGGCAAAGTGCACATACACTTCCACCGGGAGGACCATTTTTCCTTCGAACTCTTCTGGGCTAATCCCAAGCTCTTCTTGCAATTTTTCTAGGTTTTTTGTGCTCTCATTTGCCATTTTTGCTGAAGCTTTTTTTGCCTCAGCAACTGCAAACTTGTTAGTTAAATAGCGGTTTTTTAGGTGGGCAAGAAGCATCCTTGCTGCTCCGTAAGAGCCAATTTCAATTAACTGGTCGGAGATGTGCACCGGGTTCGCCGGCCTAGCTTCATTATTTAAGGCAGCGACAATGCGCTTTACCCCACGCTCTGCTATCTCGTCGTTAATTTGGATATCGTTTTCAATAATTGCCTGCTTTGCTTCCTCAGTAAAGGGGTAATTGCAGGCAAAATTAAGCTCCATAGGCTTTATTGTGTATTCTCCTTATTTTAAAACTTAAGGAAGGCCGTATTTGTAACCATGGTTACATTCTATCTGCCAAAGCCAGGAATATAATGCTCTCCGGTGGGAAAATCCAAAACTTCCCTTCCAAATTTCCCTTCCCAGTACCTTCCAACTTCGGGATTCCGTTCCCCTATTTTTTCTGCAATATATTTTAGTGCCCCCCAAATTGCCCACTCGCTCTCATCCAAAAACGCCAGGATTCCATCAAAGCTCCCGTCCCCAAGCTTCTCTTCAACAGAAGCATAAACCGGGCTAAAGTCCCCACTAAAGTAAGCCTTTCTTACTTCTTCCTCACTGGCAATTGAGTCTAGCATCAGCCCCAAAATAAGCCTCGCCTGGTCCGTTCCCTCTTCGCTCCAGTAAATTCCCCTCTCGTATGCGGCTTTCTTGGAAAGGAAAATAGTCAAAGCCTCATTAAAAGGCTCGTTTTTTACGCTCCTAATTAGTTGCGCAAACCCCCTCCTAAAGTGCGGAGATCCTTCATTGTCCCTCCACCGAACGCCCATCCCCCCTCCAAGCCAGGAAGCATAATGGTGCAATTCGTGTGAGACCTGCACAATCCTCACATCTGTCTCCTCAAGGCTCCTAAATAGCCCCGCATCAGTGTGTATGCAGTTAGTCCCCAGGTGGTATGCCCCACTCAAGTTGCTGACAAAAGGAACATATATGGAAACAAACGTAAGCAAAATTGGGGGTGTCTCCTCCATCCTTCCAAAAACAACATCTCCTAGGTATTTTCTATCCATCCAACTTAATGCCTCAAGCTTAAGCGCCTCATTTTGCTCCACAAGTTTGCTGTGCTCTGGAGACGCTAGAGCAGCTTCCGTTGCCTTATCCAGCTCCTCTTCCACCGCATTCAGGCTTGCAAATCCACAGCATCTTAAAACCAGGGCCAAATATGCATCCTTTACCCTTTTTTCTGCCTCCTGCGGAGTCGCATAAACCTTGCTTGGGCGTTTGTGCCCGGATTCTAGGAACTTCCACCTCCACTCCCGAGGATCCACTACCTTGCGTATACTTCCTGGGCCCTGGAGCTGGCGGCTGTTTTTCTGCATACTATAGTTTAGAGCATAGACACGTTTTTATATTTACTCCAACTTGTGCCTACTTATCCACTATCTGGTCATCCTTGTCTACAAATTTAGCCACAGCCAAATAAGCCAGGTCGAAGCACATCAAGGTAATAAAGAATACCCAGATCCCGCTAACTATCCCCGCAACAAAGGTAGCGCCCTTAAGCCAAAGCCTGTATTCGCGCATAGGCTTCAAGCCCCCCTCAAACTCAACTTCGTCTAAAGCAGCAACTACAAAAAATGGAAGCAGCAGTTCAACATTCACCCATTGCATTCCGAAAATAAATGGAATGGCGGCCGCAACAACAACCGCAAGCCCATGCACAGGCTTGTCAATTTTTCCCATCAAGACCTGCGCACCAATAATAGCGATAAACAACACCGAAGCAGGAGAAAAAGCCAAAATATATCCAACAGCCAAACCAGCAATAATTCCCAAGGGCCACTTAACCCAGTGCTTTCCTTTTTTCTGGTCTTCTAGAAAATCAACCTGCTTAATTGCAGCTCCCGCGATAATTGCTGCTAGATAACCGTACATGCTCTTCACTTCAATGAGTAGTATATTAAAGGCAACGTAATTGTTGCATCCCCATGCACAGTAACATGCTCCCCCTTCTCCTTGATCTTGCCCCAGCTCACTGCTTCTTTTGCAGGAGCGCCAGACAAGCTTCCATCCCAAGGCTCTGCCGTAGTCAGGTAGAGTGCATAATCCAATCCGCCCCGCATTAAGTTCACCCCGATAGTGTGGTGCTTGGAAATTCCTCCCCCAACAATAATTCCCGCAGTCTTCTCAGCATTTAAAGCCAAATTAGCCAGCTGCTGCATATCCTTGGTAACATCAATTCCAAAGTCCTTATTCTCTTTCTGCTGCTTCCAAAAATAAGTCTGCATCCCAATAGCCGAGTCTGTTATCCCCGGAGAAAACACCGGAACCTCCCGCTCATAAGCCTGCTTCAGGAAGCTCCCTTTATCATCAATCTGCTTTCCCATCTCTTTTGCAATCTCGCTTGGGCTCACAATCTTTTTGTCTTTGGAAACCTCAGAAAAAACATTCTGCATCTTTTCTTCCAATAATTCATATCTGGAACTTGGAACCAAAATATTCCCAATCCGGTTAACTCCCTCCTGATGCAACTTAGCATCATTCTCATGGAAGCTTCCCAACAAATAAGGCTCATGCGCCTTAATCAAATCATGGTCCAGCGCCCCTCCGGTAGTAATAATCACATCAGCATAGCCTTCCCTGACCATGTCTGCTAGGACTCCCCTTAACCCCGAAGCAACAACATTTGCAGTAAAAGCAAGGAAGATAGTTGCCCCCTCCGCCTTCATCTTTTTCATCAATTCCGAAGCCTGTCCAATGTGGGTTCCCTGGAACCCGCTCTCTGAATAAGCCCCAACTAATTCCTTCACAGTAGGCTCCCTCTCAAAATGAATATCCTTAATGTCCATAACCTTCCTTATAGACCCCAAAACAAATATAAGTTCACGCGCCCTTCTCCTCTTTATGAGCCTTTCTCCAAAACAACTCTCAGGCGCCCTCCTCTTTGTAGGGGTAACCCAGCTAATGATCTGCCTTATCATCGCTTCAGCCATTTATCCTGATTATAGCATCTCAAATAATTATATAAGTGACCTGGGAGTAGGAAGCACCGCCCTGCTCTTTAATTCCTCAGCCCTTATTTGCGGAATCCTCATACTCCTCTCATCCTACTTTGCCTACAAAGAATTCAAGGACAAGCTCTTCTGTGCCCTCTTTGGCCTAACTGGAGTTGGAGTCGCCGGAGTGGGGCTCTTTCCCGAAACAATGCTTTCTCTGCACATCCCCTTTGCCTTCATTGCATTCTTTATCGGTCCCTTAGCCCTAATAGCAAGCTACCGAATAACAAAAAGCCCCCTCAACTACATATCAGTTATCTTGGGCCTAGTTTCCCTCCTGGCTCTCACTTGCCTCCATTTGCGCACCACTTTTGGCCTTGGTGTTGGAGGCACCGAGCGCATGATTGCCTATCCAATACTAATCTGGGGAGCAGGCATGGGAGGCTACTTAATGTCTGAAGGCAAGCGCCTCACCAGCCTAAAATTCAAGGGAATAAACCTCCAAAGCCTAATTGGCTCCCTAATACTCATTGGGGGAATCCAGTTCGCTATACTCCTAATCGCAGCCCAGGCTCTCTATGCAGGATACAGCGTTCCCAACAATTACATCAGTGATTTAGGAATGGGCGCAACCGGCCTTCTCTTCAATTCCTCAGTTGCACTCTTTGGATGGCTGGTAATAATTGCCGCTTACTTCTCAGTAAAAGCCTTCAAGGATAAACTATTTTCAGCCCTCTTGGCTTTGGCAGGCTCAGGTGCAGTAATAACCGGATGGTTCACCGAAACCTTCCACTTTATGCATGGCTTTGCCGCATTCTTGGCTTTCTTTTTTGCGCCGCTTACTTCATTCGCAGCCACCAGGTTGGTAAAGCCTCCCTTTGCATACTTCTCAGTGCTCCTGGGGCTATTTACATTAGTGGCAATGCTCCTCTATTCTCTGGGAATATTCTTTGGCCTTGGTTATGGAGGAATAGAAACACTAATTGTCTACCCGGTTACAATTTGGGCAACAAGCTTAGGTGGCTACCTGCTGGCAACTAAAAAGTAATTAGTCTTCCCAAGTAAAATAATCTCCATTAAGCATATCCCTTGCTTCCCAGAGCGCCTCATGCTTCCCATAGCCTTGCTCAAATGCACTAAGCAGGCTCACGTTTTTCTTGCTCGAGAGCTCCATCAAAACTCTCCTTAGCCCAGGGGACCTCAGTTCATCAGATACTGGCCCCCTTTCCCTAACAAACCAGGTGTGCTCAAAATCAATCAAGGTAATTTTCTTCCCATCCCAGATAGCATTCCTCCCAGCCGCATCATCTAAGACAATTCCCACTTCGTGCGCAGCCCTCAAGGTTTTTCCATAAGCTTCCCATACTTTAGCATCCTCAATATGGCTCAGAACATTTCCCCTTACCCACTCAAAGATTCCAAATTCAATTCCGCACTTGATAACTTTGGCAGCAGGCCTGGCAACTTCAAGCCCCCGCTTTAACATCTCCTTAGCCTTAGTTATATGGTCTGCTTCCCAGGGAAACATAAGTATTGCAGCAAAGCCCTTCCTCCCACGCTGTACCTGCTCCCCAAGCTCCCCAATATCATCTGCCCAAGGCTTAGATACAAACTCTTCTCCAAAAATGCCTTGGAGCCTCTTTGCGCCCATGGGGTAGCTAAACATTCTCCTACTTGAGTGCTCACTGCTAACAAAATGCGACATCCTGCCCAATTGCATCCTATCCGGAACCGCGTCTCCGTGTTTCCTAAGCTCAAAGCTCCGGTTGGAAATTCCATCCAACTCTTCAAAAGGCCGCCTAACAAAAACATTTTCCAATTCTTCCCATATTTCAGTAAACTTCAGAGACCTATCCATGGCGGCATGTGCCACCTGCCTGCCCAAGTCTGAAATAATAGCTTCGCTCCTTCCGTCTCCCCTTCTAAGTGTTCCCCCAATAATAACATTATAATGAAAAGCCTGCCCCAGCTTCGCAAACGCTGCCCCAGAATGCCCCTCTATTGCATCCAAAGCCAGTTCAGTAGCCTTCTCTGCGCCCAGCCCCCTGCGGAGCAGGATATCCCTAACTAATATAGAAGTGGGCAAAAGAGCAGCAAAACGCAAGCTTGCCCCTTCTTCATGGAGTATATCTGAAGCTAAACTAGCCCCATGCCTTCCCCCCATGCACTTTGCAACCAGACTATGCAATTGAAGGAGGGTAGGCTTCTCCGGGATCCTAGTTTTCTGCACATATTCCCGGAAGTACTTCCTATACTGGGAGAATTGCGGGTCCCTGGCCAGGTGCTTATGGAACAAGCCCGGCCGAGGGCGCTGGTAAATTCTGGGCCTCTGCTTTCTTGCATCTGCCCAGAGCCCATTCTTTAATTTCATATACTTACATTTACTGCAACATATAGTATATAAATATAGCGGTTCCAACTAAATTACGTTTCCTGCCGTATCCCATTACGGCACGTAGAAACCTTTATATATTCTCCGAACCAAAACCCCATTATCCAAAACCCTTAGAGGCAAGGCCAAAATGGAGAAACTAAAACTAAGAATTGCAGGAGAAATCTCCCTATCCGAAGACCCCGGCTCCACAATGAAGAAGTGGAGGGAAATATTCGGCATAACCCAGGGAGAGCTAGCCAAGCAAATCGGGATCTCAGTCTCAACAATCAGCGACTACGAATCCAACAGGAGAAAATCTCCCGGAGCAAACATAATCAAGAGATTCGTAAACGTCCTATTTGAAATAGATGCCAAAAGGGGAGGAGGAATAACCCAAAAGCTCCTAGAAGGAGGAGCAAACACCGAAGAATACTTCGAATTGCACGAATTTGCCCGAAGCCTCCCACTCTCAGACTTCATTGACCTAATTGAAGGGGAAGTAATCACGAATCCAGACATTATTGAAGACCGCAAGCTATATGGATACACATTAGTAGACTCAATAAAAGTAATCCTGGATATGCCCTTTACCTATTTCACAAACATCTACGGAAACATGAGCGAGCGGGCCATGATCTTTACAGGAGTCTCAACAGGAAGGAGCCCCATGGTAGTAATCCGGGTTTCTCCCTCAAAGCCCTCAGTAGTAATCCTACACGGAATTAAAAAAGTAGACAAATTAGCACTCAAACTAAGCGAAAAAGAGCAAGTTCCAATAGTAATAACACAATTGGATATTTCTCAAATAAAAGAAAGGTTAAACAAAATCTAGAAATTTAAGGTGTAAAACAATATGGCAGGAATAATTGGTTATGGAGCATACGTTCCCAAATACCGGATTAAGAGCGAAACAATCGCAGAAGTATGGGGCGAAGAGCCAGACCGAATCCAAAAAGGACTCGGAATAATGGAAAAATCAGTCCCGGCAAGCGATGAGGACTCAGCCACAATGGCAGTAGATTCAGCAAGAATTGCACTTGAGCGCGCAGGAATTTCTCCCGCTGAAATTGGAGCAGTATACGTAGGAAGCGAATCTCACCCCTATGCAGTAAAACCAACCGCAACAATTGTTGCCCAGGCAATAGGTGCAACCCCAAACCTCACTGCAGCAGACCTAGAGTTTGCCTGCAAAGCAGGAACCGCAGGAATGCAAATGTGCATGGGCCTGGTTGATTCAAAAATGATTCAATACGGTCTGGCAATAGGAACAGATACTGCCCAGGGAAGGCCCGGAGATGCGCTAGAATATTCAGCAGCAGCAGGTGCAGCCTCCTATGTTATTGGTGCAGATGATGAGTCTCTTGCAATTTTTGAAGACACATTCTCTTACACAACTGATACTCCTGACTTTTGGAGAAGAAGCAAAGCAGACTTCCCAAGCCACGGAGGAAGGTTCACCGGAGAACCAGCATACTTCAAGCATGTTCAAGGGGGTTTCAATGGCTTAATGGAAAAAATGGATGAAAAAATAGAAAATTTCGATTACTTTATCTTCCACCAGCCCAATGCAAAGTTCCCCTATGCAGTAGCAAAGAAACTCGGAGTTCCAAAAGAAAAACTTGCCCAGGGAATGCTCTGCCCAACAATCGGAAATACTTATTCAGGAAATGTTCCTCTAGCACTTGCAAACGTTCTGGATGTTGCAAAGCCAGGAGAAAGAATATTCGTAACCTCCTTTGGTTCAGGTGCCGGTTCAGATGCATTTAGCATAAAAGTAACTGACAAGATTGAAGAGGCAAGAAAGCATGGATATCCTCTTTCGCACTTTATTGAAAATAAGGAATATATCCCCTACGCGATTTACGCGAAACTAAGAAGGAAATACAAAGGGATGTGAAAATTATGAGAAAAGTAGCAATCATCGGAGTAGGAATGACCAAGTTCGGAGAAAACTGGGAACAGGGCTTCCGTGAAATGGTCACTGAAGCAGGAGTAAAAGCAATCCAGGATGCCAACATTAAAGGAGATGAAATCTCAGCAGGTTATGTTGGAACAATGGCCTCAGGCTCCCTAGTTGGACAGGAGCACGCAGGAGCCCTAATTGCAGATTATATGGGACTCAACCCAGTTCCAATTACAAGAGTAGAAGGTGCCTGTGCCTCAGGTTCTCTAGCTCTCCGCCAGGGAGTAATGGCAGTAGCCTCTGGCCTCCATGATGTTGTAGTAGTAGGAGGAGTAGAAAAAATGACTGACCTGGATACTGCTGCAGTCTCCCAAATCCTAGGAGGCGCAGGAGACCAGGAGTGGGAGCTCTTTATGGGAGCAACCTTCCCAGGGCTTTATGCATTTATGGCAAGGCGCCACATGTACGAATACGGAACAACAGAAGAGATGCTAGCCTCAGTTGCAGTAAAAAACCATGAGAATGGTGCGCACAACCCTTATGCACAGTTCCAGCGCCCAATTACAATTGAGCAGGTACTAAATTCCAAAATGGTCGCAGACCCCCTGCATATCCTAGACTGCTCTCCAATTACTGATGGAGCAGCAGCAGTAGTTCTAGCACCTTTGGATGAAGCAACAAATTTCAACAAAAAACCAATTGAAATTCTTGCAAGCGAGCAGGCAAGCGGAACCCTGGCCCTGCATGACCGAAGCAACCTAACAAGCATAAAAGCTGCAAAAACCGCTTCACAACGTGCCTACCAAAAAGCAGGAATTACTCCAAAGGACATTGATGTTGCCGAAGTCCACGACTGCTTTACAATCGCAGAAGTAATAGCAACTGAAGACCTTGGTTTCTTTAAGCCTGGTGAGGGCGGAAAAGCAGCCCTGGAAGGAAAAACCAAAATAGATGGGGAAGTTGCGGTGAATACTTCCGGAGGCCTAAAATCAACCGGCCACCCAGTAGGTGCAACCGGAGTAAAACAAGCAGCAGAAGTAACCTGGCAGCTCCGCGGAGAAGCAGGAGAGCGGCAGGCCAAGGACGTTGAATACGCACTCACCCACAATGTAGGTGGCTCCGGCGCAACCGCAGTAGTCCATCTATATAAGAGGGGATACTAGAGGTAGATAAATATGAAAGAATCAATCTCACTAACCTGGAGAAGAATACCAGAACGATACAAAATGATAGGCTCCCGCTGCACAACCTGCGGAACCAACTATTTCCCGCCACGCGGAGTCTGCTCAAAGTGCAGAAGAAAAGGAAAAATAGAGCCTTTTGAATTCTCAGGAAATGGAAAAGTATACTCCTTTACCCAAATCCACGCAGCCCCAGCAGGCTTTGAAAAAGAAGTGCCGTATGTTATGGCAATAGTAGAACTTGATGAAGGAACCCGCTGCACAGGGCAAGTTGTAGATGCCAAGCTTGAGGACATCAAAATTGGGGATGAAGTAGAAGGAGTATTCCGAAAAATCCTCTCAGATGACCCCGAAGGCCCAATCCACTACGGCTTCAAATTCAGGCTCAAGAAATGATAAATCTCTGCAAAACCTGCAACTCTCATTTCGAGCGGGATTTTCCAATAGGCGAGTGCCACATCTGCCAAGGAGCACTTGAAAACCCAGATGAGCTTTTTTCTGCAGCCTTAGCTGAGCTAGAAAAGCATCCTGAGTGGAAAACCTTTGCAATCTCCACAAGTGTTCCCAAAAAGATGCTAGCGCGCGAAGAAGAAGCCTGGGACTATTCTTCTGGAGAATCAATTAAAAGTTGGTTCAATGCAGAACTTTCCAAACTTCTCGAAGAAAAAACAGGAAAAATTTATCGCCCAATTGGTGCAGCAGGAAGAATCAGAATTGACCTAATCAAAAGAGAAGTTAATTCCTCAAATGAACCCCTCTTCCTCTTTGGCAGATATAAAAAACTAGTCCATGGAATCTGCCAGAGCAAATGGATCTGCCTCAAGTGCGGAGGCTCCGGGTGCAAGCACTGCGGCGGAAAAGGAAAAATGTATGAAGAGTCTGTTGAAGAACTAATCGGAGATCCACTAATTGAAGAAATCGGAGGAAAGTATTCCTTCCATGCCTGTGGGCGTGAAGACATTGATGTATACAATTTTGCAGGGCGCCCCTTTATTCTGGAAATAAAAAACCCAGCTAAAGTTACGCTAGAATTGGAAAAACTAAAAACCCAAATTAATTCCCAAGGAAAAATAGAAGTCAATGACTTGAAATTAGTAGCTCCAAGCGCCCTAAACATAGTAACCGATTCACATTTCCCAAAAACATACCGTGCATGGGTAGCATCAACTGAAGAATTAACTGAAGAAGATGTTCAAAAGCTGCTCTCATTTAATCATATTTTAGAGCAGAGAACCCCGACCAGAGTGGCACACAGAAGAGCAGACCTAGTAAGAAAGAGGCGTGCAAAAGTAACAAATGCAAAACTAGAAGAAGGAAAAATAATAATTGATGTCCATGCAGATGCAGGAACCTACATCAAAGAACTAATCCATTCAGATGAAGGGCGCACCAAACCAAGCATAAGTTCAGTCCTAGAAAAACCTTGCAGTTGTGAAAGATTAGATGTAATCGGCTTAGATGATGACTTTATCAAATTCACTCTTGGCTAACTTTCAGCTTCTTCAATTTGCCCCGCATGCAGGAACACGGAGGGCCTCCTTTGATGAGGTTACCCAAGCTGTCCTTGAAGCGCACATGCGCCTAAACCGAATCCAGAAAGTTGAGCCATGGTGCAGCGGATTCCCAACCCAAATCCCACAAGGGTGGTAGCCCCTTCCTTCCCTTTTATAAATTCTTCAAGCCCTACTCTTACCTACATGCTAGAGAAACTTCTATTTGCTCCACTAACAATGCCAGGAGAACTAATCCGGATACTAATCGCCCTACTGGGAACCGGACTTGCAACCTATTATGATGTCTTCAACAACAGAAACGTTCCAAACAACCTTCTCTATGCATTTCTTGCAATAGCTTTCATTGTAAGCATAATCTTCTTCCAGCAGGAAGTATTCATCTACAGCATAATCCAGTTTGCAGTAATAGGAATCTTTGGTTTCTTATTATACAGAACGGGCCAGATTGGAGGTGCAGATATATTTGTACTCTGCTCAATTGTACTCCTGCTCCCAGTGCTTCCAGCTTCACAAGAAGTACTCTTTAATTTCCCTCTAATACTCCCAATTCTTCTCTACGGAGGAGTAGCCTTTGCAGTATTCTCAGTGCTCTATTTCGGAAGCCTAATAAGGCACCAAAAAACCCTCAAGGCAAACTACTGGTACCTAATACTAATTATTCCCTACCTGATTTTTGCATGGATTTTCCTCTCAGCACCTTTCTTCTCCATAGTCTATTTCACAATAGCTTCCCTGCTCCTGCTCTCATCCATCTTTTTCCTGGTTTTCAGAGAAGCAATCTATGAAGGAATAACTGAAAAAATTCCAGTATCAAAACTTCCTCCCGATGGGGATGTTTTAGCAAAAGAAAAAATGGAACCCCTAATGAAGAAGCTAAAAATTGGCCCCGTAATAGAGGAAAAAGAACTAGCAATCCTAAAAAAAGCCAAAGTAAAGGAAGTCTGGATCTATTCAAAACTTCCGCCCTTCCTTCCCTTTGTCCTAGTAGGGTTGCTTGCTTCCTTGTTCTTTGGAAACCTACTCTTTCTCATTTTTTAAAACTAAACAAACTCAGACGTTAAAACCAAAAATCCAAGTCATTTTATCGAGGTAATCCACTATCCTTTTTATATCTACTACTTCATATATGTCCCCATGTCTGGTGGGAGAAAATATATCGTAGTTTTAGGCACAATTATGTCTGGCCTTGGAAAAGGAATCCTTGCTGCTTCTATTGCCCGTACACTCAAAACACATGGCTACAAAACCATTCCAATCAAGTTTGATGGATACCTGAATGTGGATTGCGGAACAATGAATCCATATCGCCATGGAGAAGTATTTGTCCTGGATGATGGAGGAGAAGTAGACATGGACTTTGGGACCTACGAGAGGTTCCTAAATATCTCCCTAACAAAAAGGTCGTCCATAACAGGTGGAAAAGTATTCCAAAATCTTCTAGAAAAAGAGCGAAAAGGAGATTACCTAGGAAGAGATGTCCAGATGGTTCCTCACCTTACTAATGAAATTACTGAGCGGGTAAAAGCAGTAGGCGAAGAAACCAAAGCAGACATAGTCCTAATAGAAGTTGGAGGAACAGTAGGAGACATAGAAAACGGCTACTTCATTGAAGCAATGAGGCAACTAGCCACCCAGGAAGACGTTCTCTTTATTCAGCTAACTTATGTTCCAAGCCTCTCCCCAGGAGAACAGAAAACAAAACCAACCCAACACTCAAATAGGCTAATCCAGTCCCTGGGAATCAAACCCGAAATAATTATGTGCAGGGAGCAGGAACCTCTCTCAAAAGAAGCAAGGGAAAAAATTGCCCTCTTCTGCGATGTCCCTCCTGAAAACGTATTTGATGACCCAATGGTAAGCACAGTCTATGAACTTCCGCAAGTTCTAGAAAAACAAAACCTATATGATGCAATTGCAAAATACTTCAAACTAAGAAAAACCAAAGTCCCAGTAGGAATCTGGAACCGGATGGTAAAGAGAATAGTCAAACCATCCAAAAAAACAATTAAAGTAGGAATAATCGGGAAATATACAGCAGTAAAAGACGCCTATGTCAGTGTTAACGAAGCAATTCTCCACGCTGCAGCAGCAAACAATGTATGCGCAGATGTAGAATTTGTAGAATCAACTGACATTGAGAAAAAAGGCTCAAAGATCCTCTCCAACCTCGATGCAATAATCGTCCCAGGAGGCTTTGGAAAAAGGGGAACTGAAGGCAAAATAGAAGCAATCAGATATGCAAGAAAAAACAAAATTCCCTTCCTGGGCCTCTGCCTTGGAATGCAACTAATGGTAATTGAATATGCGCGGGATGTATGCGGCCTAGAAGGAGCAAACTCCCAGGAAATAGACAAAACAACTCCCTACCCGGTAATTGCCCTCCTCCCAGAACAAATGCGAATCGAAGAAAAAGGAGGCACAATGCGCCTGGGTTCTTACCCCTGTGTTCTGGACCCTGAAACAAAGTCCTTCAACTTATACAAGAAAAAACTAATCCACGAGAGGCACAGGCACAGGTATGAAGTTAACCCCCAGTTTGTGGATCAGCTAAAAGAAGGAGGGCTCCTAATTTCAGGAACCTCTCCCAAAAAAGGAATAGTTGAGATGGCTGAGTGGAAGGATGGCTTTGGAATCGGAACCCAAGCCCATCCGGAACTAAAAAGCAGGCTGGAAGTTCCCGCACCCCTATTCATGGGCCTCATAAAAGCAGCAGTGGATAAGAAGAAAACTAAAAAGAAGAAAAAGAAAAAGTAATCAAAGCTCAATTTCCTTGTGCGGAACTGAAGAGAGCGCATTCTTCAATCTGTATCTGGAAATAATTCCGCTTGCTCTCTCTAGCTTATCCATTCTCTTTTCCCTTGAGTTCCCAACAATATAATCTTCAATATAAAGCCCAAAATCAGCCAGGTTCTCAGAGCCATCATTTACAAGCTTTGCCATAATCTTGGCAACTAAAAGTGTTCCTTTCTCATCTGTTCCCCAAATAGAGAGGGCTAGTGCAACCTGGTCCACAAAATACTCCCGATCCGAGGGGCTCATTTTCCCCCAAATCTTTGTCATCTCCTTTTTGGTTTCCACATCAATTTTTTCAAAGGCCCCCATAATTCACACCTTATCCAAATTCTTCCATTTTCCGCTGCTTAGTGCAGCCCCAATCTCAGATGCGATTTCTGCTCCCTTCCTAATTTCAGTTCGGGAGGCTTCCCCAGCAGACCCCCCGATTTTGTGCACAATTACATTAATGTCAATTTCCCTCTCAATCTTTTGCAATTTAGGAAACGATGTCTGGAGGTCTCCCAGACGCTTATCCTCTTTTTGCTTTTTAACTTTAGAACGTGGACACATACCTACACCATCAATATTATATCGCGTCTATTCTTTTTATTCTTTTTCTTCTCCCCTTCCAATACTCAAATCCACATCAGGAATGATTTCCATCCAGGTATTGTTCATATATTGCCAGAGCGTGCCCATAGTTGAGTCATAAACCAGGTTTCTCTGGTTTGCAGTCTCCTTAGGCCGGTCAATTTCAATTAGGGGGAATTTGCTCATCCAGCGAATCCTGTCCCGAAACGGATTGCGCTCAACAGTATACATAATTCCCTTCTCTTTTTTTACTTCCTCACACCAATCAATTATTTCCTTAATCTCCTCTTTGCTTACCATCCTCTTCCCCTCAATTTAACCCTACTTCTTGATAATATAAACAACATCCCCATCCTGGAGCACATGGCTCAAGCCCACGCGCTGCCCAGGAAACTTCACACTCGCGCCCCAAACCAAAGCGTACTTGAAATTCTTCCGATAATCCCTGGGCAATTTAGCAACAAACTTCTCAACAGTGTCTCCAATTTTGAGCATCATAGGCTCTTCCCTGTCAATTCCCCTGGTGCGTGTTTTAGTAAAGACCTGCATGAATTTAAGCCCTGTATAAATTGCCTCTCTCAATTCATCCAAGCCCTCCCCCGAGTCAGCAGCCAGGGGAATTGCATCCGGGGGAAACCCCTTAGGAATCCCGCCAGTTAGGTCCGTCTTATTTACAACAACCAGTTTCTCATTATACACCCTGTTTTTTTCCAAAACATCAATCAACTGGTCCCCATCAATGTTCTCCTTAATTGTAATAGTTGCATTGTGAATTCCATACTCATTAAGAATTGCAATAATTTCCTGCCTGCTAATCTTAGTTAATTTCCTAGCAGTAATAATGTGCACCCCACCCCGCACTTCCTTCTTAATATCCACATTCGGAGGACGCCTTCCCATGCGTATTCCCACTTCAGCAAGCTCCCGATCAATAATTTCATACTGGCCGCGTTTTGTTGAATCCAAAAGAATCAAAATCAGGTCCGCCTTTCTTGCCACAGCCAGGACTTCCCTCCCACGCCCCTTTCCTTCCTGGGCCCCAGGGATAATCCCAGGAATGTCCAAAACCTGTATGCTCGCACCCTTATACTTCATGATTCCCGGAACACACTCAAGGGTGGTAAATTCATATGCAGCAACCTTGCTCTTAGCATCAGTAATCTTAGAAATAAGTGTAGATTTTCCAACACTGGGAAAACCCACAATAACTACAGTAGCATTCCCCTGCTTCTTAATGTCATATCCACTCCCCCCGCCTTTTTTGGAAGCCTTATCCATCACTTCACGCTGAAGTTTGGCCCGCCTGGCCATGAGTAGCCCTATATGGTGCTCAGTAGCCTTATTGCGCTTAGTTTTAGCCAACTCTTCAGTAATCTCCTTTATCCTGTCCTCTGCTCCCATCTTGAACAATAGATTGATTAGATAAACTTTTATACTTCTTCTTGTAAGTTGTTCCTATGTGTAATGTAGTTCTTGAAGGGACAAGGGCAGTCCTCGACATGGCAAAATGCCCATTTGAATTTGCAAGCGCCGAATTTCTTAATTACCATCTAAAGGATCTCTCAACAATTGAATCTCCAATTGCAACCATCCGCTACGAAGAAGAAATCATGATTGAACTAGACGAGAAAGAAACAGCCGTCCTAACTGAATATGCTGGAGTAATCAAGCAGGTAGAAGCCCTTCTCCTAAGGCGGGACATCTATGGCCTAGAGCAGGATGAGAACTACGCAAAGCGCAGAAAACTAATCCGGGAATTCTATGAATACATGTTCATGAATCCCCTAATTGCAGCAAACAAACTCAAAGAATACAACGAACCAGAGCCAGAGCGCTCAGTTTTCATGAAAGGCCACAACACTTTCAAAGCCTGGGTCAATGGAATCCTAAAGCGCTACACAAAAACCAAACTATACAGATTAACCGAAGAAACCGGAGACCTCCGCTCTGCCTTCCTCTCCCTTACCGGGCTCAAATCCCTCTTCTTTGTGCAATCTATTGTTTTGGATATGCCACCGGGCGCAAAAAAATTAGACGCCCCCGATGCATCCTACGATGTTGGCTTTGGAATAAAAGTCCAAATGTATGAAGTTCCAGGCTCAGATGCATATCTATATGTGCAGGAAAACCAGCTCATCAACAACCTTCCCAAAAAACTTGGGATGATGCTCAAGCGCACAATTGATGAAGAGATGAAAGAAGTTTTCCCAGCAGACAAGTTTGACATCCTCTTCCAATTGAAAACAAGGGAATACCGCCAGCACTTCTTGGATGAGGCAATAAAGCAAAACATTCCAATTACCACCCAGCAGGCAATGGCAATGGGCCGCGAAGCAGCCTCCTGGGTAGTAGGGCTTGGAAACCCAATTGAAAACCTTGCCCTTGACCGAAAAAACGTAACCGACATCTACATAGACAGCGAAGACTCTCCAATCTACATTGAGCATGCCAAGTTTGGAATTTGCCACACACTATACAGGTACAACCGGGAGCTTCTCTTGCGTGCATTTAGAAATATTGTGCTTAGTGAAAAAGGCAAGAAGTTTGATGATTTGCACCCGGTAGTGGATGTTGTAGTTAAAAGGCACTCAATGAGGTGCCACCTGCAGCGGCCCCCAGCAACTTTCAGGGAGCTCCAAGGTGCCCTCCGTATCATGCAGGAAGAGCCCTTCACCTACCCCCAATACCTCTATTTCCGAAGCTTCAGCCCCTTCTTCTGCGGATATGATGATGTGATGGCCACTTTAGGTTCCAGTGAAGCAGTCCTGGGCCTCAAAGGTGTAGGTAAAACTGCATTCACTTCCGCAAAAATTGCAGCAATAGGAACAAAGAAAAGAATAATCCCAATCCAGGATATTGAGGAAATTCCAGTCCGTGCATTCCGAAAACGCGGTTTCCACGTAGGGGCTGCAAAAGTAAAAGCCGGAGTAGTAGAAGATTCAGGTGCCCCAAGCGGAGAACTGGACTTAGTAGCAATGGCCAACGCCCTCCTAAGAATGGGAGATGCCGCCCTAATAATCAACGAGATTCGCTCCCGTGTAGCAGTCCAGGGTGTAATTAACCTCCTAAACACCCAACCCGGAGTATTCCTGCTCTACAACCTCCACGCAGAATCCCTCAGGGACGTACAAGACCGCCTAGAACTAGTCTTTGGAATTCCCGGGGCAAGCATGTATGCAACAGACAGGTACTCTTTCCTCAAAAAGATCCGATTTGGAAGGCGCGGAAGAGTATACAGGGTATTGGGCTACGAGTTTGAGAGTGACCCCGAAAACAGGAGGTTTGAAGAAGTATTCAAATACCGAAGGGGCCCAAATATAGACGAGTGTGTCCTTGAAGCCAAATTCATCCGAAACCCAGAGGCAGAGATGTATGACTTCTCCAAGCTGGACCTAGGACGGCTCCAAAATGAACTGGACCTAGAATTCATCCCCCCTGTCTTAGCAAGAAGGTGCGGAGAAACAGGAATTTCCCCAGAGCAATACATCATGCAGGCCTTCCTAAAAGGAATGATGTATGACCGCCTCTACCGCCTAAGCCTAGAATATAACGACCCCCTCCTAAGGGACCTGGATTTCGTAGTAAAAGTAAATACTGATGTTAACCGGATGCTAGGGGCAATAGAGGGAAAAGAAGGAAACGTTGACTTTGGAAGGGCACAAGTAGAAATGGACAAGATTATCAAAAAGCTCCTGGCAACAGAATTGCGCCAGAGAAAAATAAATGCAAAATCCAAGTCTGCAACTGTAATGAAACAAACAGCCTCAGGTACCCAGGAAACTGAAGAAGAAAAGCCAAAAGTTGCAACTGAGGAGCGCAAAGATTCAATAGAAGATGAAGAAGAAGCTACTGTGGAAGGGTAAGGTCTCCTACTTCCTTGAGCAATACTTTGTGCACTCCACTCCCATACTGGAGTGCCTTCTTTTTTCGCTTTACAGCCACTTCAGGAACACCCAAAAAATGTGCAGCTTCACGCAAGAGCCCTTTTTTTAGTTCCCGGTCCTCCATGCGCACAGATACAGGAACCTCAAAAACTTCTTTTGCAATCTCCTTATTATAAAATGGGAATCTCGCCTCAACTCCCACCTTCCTTGCAACTTTCTTAATCATTCCAATATCCCGGTTTTTCAAGGTCTCAAACTCGTCTCGGAGAATCTCATCTAGGTTTTTTCCCTCGTTCCAATAAGTATAATATCTCTCATAACCAACAAACAATTCTTCAGCAGCAGAGCCAAAGAGGACCACATCCAAACCAAGTTTTTTGGCAGTCTCACAAACAACATAAACAGGAGCCATAATCTCAATTTTCAAGAAGTCCCCATGCACAATTTCCCCTGCTTTGTGATAAGCCTCAACAATTTCTTCTCTAGTTAAAATCCGCTCAGTTAATTTCAAGCCCAGCTCTTTTGCTACAATTCTAGAATAAGTAAGGTCATCGCTCCCGGCCATCCCAACAGCAATCAAATCCACCTGGGCACTCTTAGCAGCAACCTTTGCAATAGTAGCAGAATCAAGCCCCCCTGAGAATGCAACGCCCACTCTATCCTCTAGGCATTCAGATACAGCCTCTTCAATTTTTTCAGAGAGCTCAATCATTCCCATATCGGGCCCGGAGGGATTTGAACCCTCGACCTACTACTTAGGAGGCAGTCGCGCTATCCAGGCTGCGCTACGGGCCCTAATAAATATCTCTACTTAAGAGAGGTTTCTATTTATCCAGTATCTGTTTTTAAATACCTTTTTATTTGCATTACCCACTCTCTTTTAAACGTTCTCAAACGAAATGCCACTTGGTATTTCTAATGCTTCTAAAAGACATACTCTCAAAGCTGGAAATTAGGGAGCTCTCTTCACTCTATGAGCATGAGCAGACGATTCCAAAGAATGTCAAGAGGCTCCAGGAAGCCATGTTCAACCTGGGGCAGCTTGTTGATCCTCTTATTGTAGACCGCAAAAGCGGAGTAGTCCTAGATGGAAACCATCGCCTCCAGGTTCTCAAGAACATTGAAATTCCCAATGCAGTAGTCCAGACAGTTGACTATTCCAAGGACAAATACAAATTGGGCACCTGGTTCCCGGTTTCCCAGAAGGAGATTCCTACTGAACTTTTTGGGAAAATGGGAGAAAAAATTGAAGAAGTAGATTTTGATACCGGTGCAGCAGCCGTAGACAACCTAAAAGCAGTAATGATGCTGGTTCGCCAAGTTGATGGAAAAAAGAAGTGCACACTAATCTCCCCCGGAGACCATGATGTTCTCTCAATGACAGAAAAGCAAAAAGACATCGTCTCCAACCTCAAGGAATTAGACCTCCAGTATCATGCTGATGATGGCCTTGAATACCACCTTGCAAAAGGAAAAGACGTCCTCTACCGAAGAGCTTACACTAAAGATGAAGTAGTAAAAGAAGCACTAGCTGGCAGGCCATTTCCCCCAAAAACAACCAGGCACATAATCCCAAACCGGATAATCCGCCTGAATATGCGGCTAGGCTGGCTCCTAGAAGACCCAGAAACTGCGCATGAACTCTTAGAAGAAATGCTAAGCCACAGAGTATACTCTGGAAATGTGCGGCGCTACCCAGAACCCGTAATAGTCATCTATTAGACAATACAAATATCGAGGTATGAATATGAGTATTTTACTAAGCCCAGGGCCCGTCCGGGTCCCCGAGGAAATTCTGCTTATGCAGGCAAAGCCTATGATAACTCACAGAAGCCCAGCTTTTACTGAGCTTTATGGAGATATCGGAGAGCGGCTCAAGAAATACCTAAACTGCGAAGAGGCCTATGTGATAACCGGCTCAGGAACATTGGCAAACGAAACCAACGTCCTCAACTGCTGCCTTCCAGAAGAAAAAATGCTCTGCCTCTCCAATGGAGAATTTGGAAACCGCCTAATTGAGCTTGGAGAAACCTACACTAATGTAGAGTCCCATTCCCTCCCAGCAGGCCAAGGGTGGAACTTAGAGCGTGCAAAAGAAATAATCGATAACTCAGATGCCCAAGTATTTGGGATGGTCTACAACGAAACCGGCTATGGAGTAATGAATCATGCAAAAGAGATTTTCCGCTACGCAAAAGACAAAGGCATGCTCACAATAATGGATTCAGTCTCAGCATGGCCCGCAATGCCATTTAACCAGGAGGAATTCAAAGTGGATTTCTTTGGCTCAGCAAGCCAGAAGGCTCTTGGCTGCCCCCCAGGAATGGGAATAATCGGCTTAAGCAAAGATGCAATAGAGCGCATAGAGTCCAGAGACAAAATCCCTTCAGTTTACTGCGACCTAAGAAAGCACAGAAAACGCTGGCTCAAAAATAAGCAGACTCCCAATACCCCAGCAGTAAGCCTCTTCCGCTCCCTCCAAGCAGCATTTGACATTATTGATGCAGAAGGCGGAATTGAAGCCTGGGCAGAAAAGCACAAAAAAATGTCAGAATATGTGCGAGGCCGAATCACAGAATTAGGCTTCAAATTAATTCCAGAGCCTGGTTTTGAATCCCACTCCCTAACTGCCTTCTACGTTGATAATGCAAATGAAGTTAAAAAGAAGTTATCAGATGAGCGCAAAGTCACAGTAGTTGGATGCAAAGGAGAATTAAACGGAAAGGGCCTGCGAATTGCACACATGGGAAATTTCCAAAAAGAGGACATCGACCTGGGCATTGATACCCTGGAGAAACTCACAAGATAGGTGAATTAGATGAAAGTAGTAATCTCAGACAACGTTATCCCGGAAGTTTTAGAAATCATCAAAGCAACAGGCGCAGAAATAGATTACAAGCCAGAAAACCTTGAAGCTGCACTAGAAGATGCAGATGCACTGGTAATTCGCAGCGCCACCAAAGTAACTCCGGAACTTCTCACGCATGCTCCCAAACTCAAACTAGTTGTGCGCGGAGGAGTAGGCCTTGACAATGTTGACCGCGAAGAGTGCAAAAAGCGCGGAATTGAGGTGGCAAACACTCCAGGTGCATCCACCAACGCAGTAGCAGAATTAGCACTCGGCTTAATGCTCTCTGCTGCCCGCCACATCCCGCGCGCAACAACTTCAACCAAAGAAGGCCGCTGGGAGAAAAAACAGCTAACTGGGAGTGAACTTTCAGGAAAAACCCTTGGCCTAATCGGATGCGGAAGAATTGGAAGCGCACTAGGAGAAAAAGCAGCAGCACTTGGAATGAAAATAATTGGATATAATCCTCCTCCAAGGCACGAGTCTGAACTTATCGAATATGTTGATAACTTGGATGATTTTCTGGGAAGGGCAGATTTTATCAGCCTGCATGTTCCCTCCACCCCCAAAACAGACAACATGGTTAATGCAGAGACCATTTCCAAGATGAGAGACGGGGTAATCCTAATTAACACTGCAAGAGGCTCAATAATCGAAGAAGATGCACTCTATGATGCACTTCAGAATGGTAAGGTTCGTGCTGCAGCACTGGATGTTTACCAAAAAGAGCCGTATGTGGGCAAACTCTCAGAGCTAGAAAACACAATTCTTACTCCGCACGTTGCAGCATCCACAAGTGAGGCCCAAATCCGAATTGGAGAAGAGATTGCGCAAAAAATAAAAGGCCTAATGGGCTAAACCTTCAATAGCCAAGCTGATATTTATGGAATATGTTCCAATGTCATGGGATGCTGCTTCGAAGTGCCTTAATAATACAATTACCCGGAAGATTCAGGACTCCGGCTTCAAGCCAGAACTCATAATTGCAATAAGCCGCGGGGGCCTGGTCCCTGCAAGGCTCCTCTCCGACAGCCTCAATGTCCCAATCCTCTATACTATCCGAATTTCGTTCTACTCTAGTGTCGGAGTAAGGCGTGAAAAACCCGAAGTAACCCAGCCTCTGGATGTGGATATCAAAGGGAAAAAGGTCCTGATAGTAGACGATATATCTGATTCGGGAAAAAGCCTGGTTCTGGCAAAAGAATATGTAGATTCCCTAGGTGCAGGAGAAACCAAGACAGCCACGATCCACTACAAACCAACCTCCGTTTTCAAGCCAGATTTTTTCTCTGAAACCACAAATGCCTGGATAGTGTATCCCTGGGAAACCCAAGAATTCTTCAGGCAAACTGGAAAGCGAGTTGAGGAATTGTGAAAGTTACCCCATATTATCTGTATATGATTCTGCTGGGTGTCTTTAACCTCCTAATTATCGCCACGCCGTATATACATATGCACAACCCAGCGGGAGGAGAACTCCTACATGGGGGGTTTTCCTTTACCTGCCACCAGCTAGCAGCCCGCTCTTATTGTGTTTACCCAGATGGCTCCATTGCCGATTGCCCTCACCTCTATACAAAAGATAGCATACTCGAAACTGAAGAAGGTCCAGCCTACAAATTCCCAGTGTGCGCAAGGGACCTTCCACTCTACCTAGCAGCATTCTTAGGGGGAATTGCAGTCTACTTTACAAAGTGGAGAGATTCAAAAGTAGTCCCAAATCCAATCTACTTTATCATAGCCCTAATTCCAATTGCCCTAGATGGAGGAACCCAATTCATCGGCCTGCGCGAGAGCACCAACCTAATGCGCGCAATAACCGGAGGAATTGCAGGTTTTGCATTCAGCTTCTACATAATTCCCCTGCTCAATATGTTCTTTAGCAAAAGAGAAGAAACTAAAAAAGAGAATAAAGAAAAAGAAAAGAAAGCTACTTGAGCCTGATTGCTTCAAGGTTGGATGGAGCCCTTGATTCACGCTTAATCATAGAGCCAATAGCCCTAGCCAAGTCCTCAGTCTTGCCCCAGTCTCCATGTGCAGTAAATACACGCTCAGGAGTGGGCCTCAAGTTCTTAATAAACGCCATCAATTGATGCCTGTCGCTGTGGCCGGAGAACCCATCCACAGTCTCAATGCGCATATTAATCTTCATGATTTTGGTTTTCCCATCCTCACCAGTTAATGGAATCTCTTTCATTCCCTTCTGGATTTTGTGCCCAAGGGAAAGAGGGCTCTGGTAACCCACAAACACCATAGTGTTCCGCTCATCTTCTGCCATCAAATTAAGGTATTCCAAAGATGGGCCACCAGTAAGCATACCAGAAGGAGCAAGAATTACACAAGGCTCCCCATCCACAATATCCTTGCGGTCAGTTCCTTTAGCAACCTTTAGCATAGGGGATTCGAATGGGCTGTTATTAGAGAGAATCCTCCTCTCAACATTATCCCGCAGGTACTCAGGGTATGCAGTATGGATTGCAGAAGCTTCCAAAACCATTCCATCAATATACACCGGCAAGTCAAACCCGG
>Ga0180430_10001441_pt1 | contig 23148 bp, 16 predicted proteins | sample SS_ome_9_FD_132999 | JGI IMG/M metagenome (GOLD analysis project Ga0180430, IMG submission 132999) | Hypersaline lake sediment archaeal communities from the Salton Sea, California, USA - SS_1_S_2 metaG | ecosystem: Environmental > Aquatic > Non-marine Saline and Alkaline > Hypersaline >... | reverse complement strand
GGGAACGGAGTAGGGGATGGAGCCCAGCATGAAGGTGATATCGAAATCCGCCGGATCGAACACCACCTTGTCGGAGCTCCACAAAAACAACCCCGTCACCGTATCGCTGTTGATGACGACCGATACCGGCAGGCTCATGTTCAAGCGCGGGGCGTTGGCAGTGGTGCTTGCCGAAATGTTTTCGAAGGAGCCCCAGAAGCCTCCGCTGGCGACGTTGAGCTGGTCGATTTTAACGAGACCCGTGACGGGAGCCGGGTTCGGGTCCAACGATGCATCCACGGTCCCCAGCCGGGGAGTGGTCAGAGAGAGGCTCAAGTTGATGCTGCTGCCTTCCTCTGCCCCGGTGACGGCTCCGAGATTGAACGTCGCAGGGGCCTTGAAGGGAGGGGCAGACAGAACGGTTTGAGGAAAACACCCAATCAAGGCCAGAACGAAAAGACAAGCGAATCCTCTGCGTATCATGAAGAATCCTCCTTTAAGGAAATGGCACGGATGGGGGGCGTACGGTTTTCCGGGGTCTCCCGGGCCGGCGCTTTCCCCGACAAGGACGAGTCCGCTGGATCGGCGCAGGCCAGCCGATAATCGTCACCTCCTTTCCCTTTTCCGAAATTTTCACTCGAGCTTCGTGCGCAAAAGACGTACTTCCGTAAGATCGGCCTTTAACAAGCCGAACTTGAGAGAAGCGTGAAAAACGACGGGAAGAAGGGAGCAGGAGGGCGGAGGGCGGAAGGCAGAGGGCGGAAGGCGGAGGGGATTCTCGACGAATACGGCGAAAACCTTCAAGCGAAATACTGAACGGCGTTGCGAAAGATCCGGATGCCGGCCCCTTCGGCATCCCAATGCCAACCGGAATGACGGGCCTTTTCCCTTTGCCACGTCCAGTCGGGATGGTTGGTGGCGTGGTTGAACGCTTCGGGATGGGGCATGAGACCGAAGACCCTTCCCGTGAGATCGCAAATGCCGGCCGCGTCTTCCAACGACCCGTTGGGATTGAAGGGAAAAGCGCCTCGGGCGGGATCGCCGTCGGGCATGGCGTATCGAAGCACGATTTGACCGTTGGCCGCCAAGGGCTCCATCACCGACGGCTCGGCGTAGAATTTCCCCTCGCCATGGCGCACCGGCAGCTCCAGTCTATGGATTTCCCGCGTGAACACGCAGGGGGAATCCTCGGAGACGCTCAAATGTACCCATTGGTCGCGGAACTCCCCGCAATCGTTGGCCGCAAGGGCCACCTCGCGCCGGAATCCCCCGGGCTCGAGCCCCGGAAGGAGCCCCAGATTCGCCAGGACCTGAAAGCCGTTGCAAATCCCCAGCACCAGATTGCCCTTTTCCACGAAGCGCAGCAGGTCCTCTCCCAACCGGTTCTTCAAGCGGGCGGCGAGGATCACCCCCGCGCCGTGCTCGTCGGCCCAGGAAAACCCGCCCCCCAGCACCAAGATTCGATATCGGTCCAGTCGTTTGTCTTTGCGGATCAAGCTGTTGAGGTGGACCCGCTCGGCCCGGGCCCCCGCCTTTTCCAGAGCGTAAGCGGTCTCCCCGTCGCAGTTGAGACCGAAGCCGGTGAGAACCAATGCCTTGACGGAGCTCATGCCGCGACTCCTTGACTTCCATCCAAAGGACGCTTCCAGGAATCCCTGAGGTCGAAGACGGATTCATCCACGAGCACGGTTCCCCCTCCGCCTCGAATCACCAGACGCGGAGATTCCGTGACTTTCCCCACAAGAGCGTGCTCCAGTCCCTTCAAAAGGGCTTGGAAATCGTCCCTCCGCTCGGGGGGGACGGTGACCAGGAACCGTCCGCAGGATTCGCTGAAAAGCAGCCGGTCGTGTCTCAGCGGGGTCTCCACGGGAACGCGACACAGGTCCAGGTCCATGCCCAGACGCCCTCCCATGGCCACCAGGGCGGCATGCACTCCCAGCCCTCCTCGGTAAATCCCCCGGCAGGACGCCAAGCAACGATGGCAGACGGCTCGCTCCAACGCTTGGTATAGGGGACGGGTCTTGGAAGGGTCCACCCGGGGGACGTTCAGTCCCGTATAGCCGTGCATTTCATAGTATTCCGATCCTCCCAGCTCGTCGCGAGTCGCCCCCAGAACATAGACGAGGTCGCCGGGCTCCTTGGCTTCCATGGTGAGGCAACGGTCCAGGCTTTCCACCACTCCCGTAGCCGTGAACTGCATGACGGGAAGTCCGGAAACCTTGTGCCGCTCGCCGAACTCCCCGGCCACATGGCCGTCCACGTACATGCTGTCCTTGCCCGAAAGGAGCGGAATGCCGTAGGCTTGGCACATATCCTTCAGCCCTTGACAGGCCCGCACCAGCTGGGCCGCCTTGTATCGGCCGTCGGGGTTGCTTGCCGCGTCGTGCTGGATGTCGGGCCAGCAGAAGTTGTCCAACCCGCCGATCTCCTCCAGAGAAGCCCCTGCGGACAGGAGCCTGCGCACGGCTTCGTCCACCGTGGCCGCCACCATGGCATAGGTGTCGATGGTCCCGTAAGTCAGCAGGAGGGCTTGGGTCACGGCCAACCCCCGCAGGGAGGAGAGAACGGGGCGGATCACCGCCGCGTCGTTGGGCGTGTCCCGATCCCTTCCCACCAGGAATCGTACGACCGCCGTCCCCTGCACCTCGTGGTCGTACTGGCGCTGAATCCACTCCCGGGAGCAAAGGTTGGGCCGGGCCAGGAGACGGTGGAGCAGAGGACCGTATCGCGACGGCTCCGAGAGGACCGGCTCCGCGAGCCCTCTCGTTTCAGGGGAAGTCCAGACGGCTTCGAATTCCCACTGGGGAAAGTCTTCGGTGAAAAAGCTCAAATCCAGACACGCGCAGGTTTCCCCGCCGTAGAGGAGGTGCAGCCGGCCCGTGGATTCGTACCGGCCGACGACGGTGCTTTCCACCTCGTGAAGGCGGGAAAGCTCCATGAAACCCTCCAGATTTTCGGGGCTCACCGCTACCGTCATGCGCTCCTGGGATTCGGACACCCAGATCTCCCATACGTCCAATCCCTCGTACTTCAAGGGGACCCGGTCCAGCTCCACCCTCGCCCCCCCCGCCATTTGTGCCGATTCCCCGATGGACGAGGAAAGCCCGCCGCCTCCGTTGTCGGTGATGAAGGTGATGAATCCTCGGTCCCGGGCTTCCAGCAGGAAATCGTGCATCTTCTTCTGGGTGTAGGGATCGCCGATCTGGACATGACCGGCGGGAGTGTTTTCCGTATAGACCTCGCTGGAAGCGGTGACGCCGTGAATGCCGTCCTTGCCCACTCTTCCCCCGCACATGACGATGAAATCTCCGTCCCCGGGCTCCTTCTTTTCACACGGCTCCCCGGCGGCCTCCTTGGGCATGATTCCCAGAGCGCCCACGAAGACGAGACATTTGCCCATGTAGGACGGATGGAGCAGCAGATTGCCCAGAAGGGTGGGGACCCCGTGCTTGTTGCCTCCGTCCCGAACCCCTTCCACGACTCCGTCCAAAAGCCTTCGGGGGTGCAGGCGAGGACGCAACGGCCCTTCGTAGTCCCGAGGCCCCACGCAATAGCCGTAAAGACCTCCCGTCAGACGCGCCCCCTTGCCCGCTCCCATGATGTCCCGGTAGATGCCCACGATTCCCGTCAACGCCCCTCCGTAGGCTTCCATGTTGGAAGGGCTGTTGTGGGTTTCCCCTTTGAGCACGTAGTAGTGGTCCTCGTCGAAGCGGGCGACCCCCGCATTGTCCCATAGCACGGAAACGACCCAGTCCTTGCGCCGCTGAATCTCCAGGGTGGGGTCCTTGATGCAGGTGCGAAAGAGGTCGTCCACCACTTCGGCCCGGCCGGAGCACGCATCCCGGTAACGGAACCTGCCCCGGAAGGTGTTGTGGTTGCAATGATCGCTTCGAGCTTGGGAGATGGCTTCCAGCTCCACGTCCGTGGGGTCCGAAAGGCCCAGGGCCCGGCGCCGCTCCCGAACTTCCGGACGGTTGAAATAGTCGCGGATGACGGGGACGTCCCTTGGGTTGAGGGCCAGATTCCGCAGACGACTCAGCTCCATGAGCGCTTCGTCCGACGGAATGGCCATGGGAACCGCCTTGGGGACATGAGGCAGAACGACCTTGGGGATCACCAGCCCCACGCCTTCCCGGGGATTCCAGTCTTGGGAAGAATACACTCTCCACTGTTGGATGATGTCGTTGGCCAACAGCTCCCTGGCCACCGTTTCCGCCCGGGCTCGGTCCAGGTCCGTGCCGTCGAGGACGAAAAGACGGGAGGTGTAGACGGCCTCGTCGGACCCCATGGGCCTGCCCAGGTAGTCGGAGACGGCTTCCAAGGCCACGCTGGCCGCCGTGTCCCGCACGCCGGGAAGAAGCCCCACTCGGACGGCCCAGTCGAAATCCCGGGCCAGGGGAGTGAAGGCGGAAACCTGAGTGACCGGATTGGTGAAGACGTCCCGTCGGATTCCTTCCAGCTCGTCCCGAGAAAGACGGGTGTCCAGGGTGAGGACGTGGATCACCCGGGCCTTTCGAACTTTCCAGCCGAAATAGTCCCGGATCTTGCGACAAAGCCCCGCCCCTTCGGCATCGAAGAGGTGGGGCTTGAGAGTGATTTCCAGTCGTGCGGCCATGGGGGCCCCCTTGGATTCCGGCTCGACGGGAAGCCGTCACCTGGGAACGGCGTTGAAGGCTTCCATCACTTTCCTGGTGAGATTGGCGTGGATGTCGTTGATCTCTTCGTCGGTGAGGCTTCGGTCTTCGGCCCGGTAGGTGAGGCGGTAGCCCACGCTTTTCTTGCCCGCCCCCAAGCGAGGGCTTTGATAGAGATCGAAGACCTCGATACGCCTGAGGAAAAGCTCCTTCCCCTCGTTGATGAAATCCACGATATCCTGGACGGGCACGCTTTCATCCATCACCAGGGCCAAATCCCGGGTGACCGCCGGGAATCGAGCCATAGAGCGGAAAAGGGGAGGCTCCCCTCGTCCGGCGAACAGCTTTTCGAAATCCAGCTCGAAGAGCCAGACCTCCTTTTTGAGGTCGAAGCCTTCCGCGACTTTCGGGTGCAACCGCCCCAGAGTCCCGGCATTCTCCCCTTGGACCAGCACGCAAGCCGCTGCGGCGGGGTCCATGTAAGGGGGCAAGGGCTCGCTGGCGAATCGCACCTCCCGGGGATGGAAAAAGTCCAGCAGCCTCTCCACCACCCCTTTGACATCCGTGTAATCCACCTCCTCGTCCCGGGCGTAGAGCGTCTGAGCCCGCCGCCTGCCCGAAGCCGCTCCCACCAGGAAATATCTCTCATCGGGAAGGAAGCCGAAGACATGGGGGGAGGGACGAGGGGCGAGGGGCGAGAGAAAATCTCCGTTTGCTCGTCCCTTGTCTCTCGTCTCTCGTCCCCGAGCTTCGACCTTGCCCCCTCCGGCGGGCTTCGCGTCCTTGCTTTCGTCGCACCGAGGCAGAAACGCCTTGCTCAATTCGAACAAGCGAGGATTCTCGTTCTGGCGGTGGAAATTGTAGGCCAAAGTCTGGAGCAAGCCGGGAATCAGGGACGTGCGCATGACGGCCTGCTCCTCGCTCAGGGGGTTCAGGATCTCCACCGGCTTCAGGCGCGGATCGTCCGGGGGCAGCCGGAGGTCATCCAAGGCTTTGCGGGAAATGAACGAATAGGTGAGCAATTCATGGTAGCCGAACCCTTGGAGGGCGTCCTTGATCTCCTCGCGCATCCGTCGGTGGGGATCGTCGGGCATGGCGAAAACGTCGCCTTTGGGATAGGTGACGGGGATGCGGTCGTACCCGGCCAAGCGGGCCACTTCTTCCATGAGATCCACTTCGCGGGCGAGATCGGGCCGAAAGGACGGCACCGTCACTCGCAGCCGCCGATGGTCCACGGACTCCACCTTCAATTCGATGCTTTCCAGAAGATCGCTCATTTCGCCCTGGCTCAAATCCGTTCCGAGAAAACGGTTGGTGCGGTCCACGCGCAAGGGAATCTCCACGCGGGGAGCCATTCCCGGATACTCGTCCAAACGGCCTTGGGCCACGGCTCCTCCCCCCACTTCCCGCATGAGCCGGGCGGCGCGGTCCAGTGCCCGGACAGTGCCTTCCGGGTCCACGCTTCGCTCGAAACGGAAAGCGGATTCCGTGCGCAATCCCAGCTTTTTTCCGGTACGGCGGATGCTTCGGGGGTTGAAGCAGGCGCTTTCAATGAGAACGCGGGTGGTGCCGTCGGTGATCTCCGAGTCCAGCCCGCCCATGACGCCCGCAATGGCCACGGGACCCGCGCCGTCGCAGATCATGAGGGTGTCGTCGTAGAGAGCCCGCTCCACGCCGTCCAGCGTGGAAAAGCGCTCGCCCTCGCGAGCCAGGCGTACGACGATGCGGTGCTCTCTCAACCGGTCGTAGTCGAAGGCGTGAAGGGGCTGGCCCATCTCCATCATGATGAAGTTGGTCACGTCCACGATGTTGTTGATGGAGCGAAGGCCCACGGCTTCGAGACGCCGAGCCAGCCAGGAAGGCGACGGACCGATGCGCACGCCTTCCACCACGCGGGCGGCGTAACGGGGACATCCTTGAGGGTCTTGGATTTCCACGGAGGACAGGGTCTCCACGGGAGGCCCTTCCTCCTCCACCTCCAGAGGGGGATGATTGAGGCGGGTACGGCAAATGGCGGCGACTTCCCGGGCCACGCCCAGCATGGAAAGGCAATCCCCCCGGTTGGGCGTGACACCCAGCTCCAAAGCCACGTCTTCCAGATCCAGCGCCTCGGCCAGGGGGATCCCCAAAGGGGCTTCCGAGGGCAGGATCCAGATGCCGGAAGCGTCCTCGCCCAAATCCAGCTCTCTTTGGGAACAGAGCATCCCCTTGGAAAGCTGACCTCGAATGCGCGCTTCCTTGAGGGTGACGCCACTGGGGAGACGTGCCCCGGGAAGGGCCAGGGGAACGACGAGCCCCGCTCGGACGTTGGGCGCTCCGCAGACCACCTGAAAGGCTTCCCTGCCGTCGGTCACCTTGCACAAGCTCAAACGATCCGCCCCGGGGTGGGGCCCCACCGCTTCCACTCTGGCGGTGATCACGCCTTCCAGGGAACCGCCCCGCTCCTGCACCCCTTCCACTTCGACGCCCGCCATGGTAAGGCCGTGGGCCAATTCTTCCACCGCGAGGGGGATCTCCACGTATTCCCGAAGCCACTTGAGACTGACAATCAATGTTCCATCCCCGCTCTGTCAGAACTGACTTAAAAACCGCAGATCGTTCTCGAAAAAGAGACGCAAATCGTCGATGCCCAGCTTCAACATGGCGATGCGCTCGATGCCCATGCCGAAGGCGAACCCCGTCACCGTTTCGGGATCGTAACCCACCATTCGGAACACTTCGGGATCCACCATGCCGGAGCCCAGAATCTCCAGCCACCCCGTTCGGGAGCACACGCGACAGCCTTCTCCGCCGCACATGACGCATTGGATGTCCACCTCGGCGCTGGGCTCGGTGAACGGAAAAAAGCTGGGACGAAAGCGAATCCCCAAGTCGTCGCCGAACATTTCCCGGACGAAGACGGTGAGAATGCCTTTGAGGTCTCCGAAAGAAATGTCTTCTCCCACCATGAGCCCCTCCACTTGGTGGAACATGGGAGTGTGCGTCACGTCGGAGTCGCAGCGGTAGGCCTTGCCCGGGGCGATGACTCGAATGGGGGGCTTGCGCCTTTCCATGGTCCGCACCTGGATGGGCGACGTGTGGGTGCGCAGCACCACGTCTTCGGAAACGTAGAAGGTGTCCTGCATGTCCCTTGCGGGATGGTCCCGGGGGATGTTCAGGGCCTCGAAGTTGTAGTAGTCCAGCTCCACTTCGGGCCCCTCCACGATCTCGAAGCCGAGCCTGCCGAAGATTCGACCGATCTCCATGGCCGTCCGAGTGATGGGGTGGAGCCCCCCCCGGGGAGGCAGTCGCCCGGGGACCGTCACGTCCGCCGTCTTGCGGGCTTCCTGCAAGGCATCCTTGGCCTCTTGCACCGCTTCCGCAAGGCGGGAGTCCAGGCGACCCTTGGCTTCGTTGAGGACCTTGCCCAATCGCGGACGATCTTCGGGGGGAAGCTTGGCCACTTCCTTGAACAACTGGGACAGGCTTCCCTTCCTTCCCAGGTAACGGACGCGGATGTCGTCCAGGGCCTTGAGATCCCGGGCCGCGGCCCGGATCTCCACCAGGGCCTCATCCACAAGGTTCTTGAGGGTTTCTTCCATGAATCAAGCCGCTTCCTTGACCAGCAGGGCCAGCTTCTCGAAAGCTTGGGGATCGTTCATGGCCATGTCGGCCAAGACCTTGCGATCCAGATCGATGTCGGCCTTCTTCAGTCCGTTCACGAACCGCGAATAGCTGAGCCCGTGCTGCCTCGCCGCCGCGTTGATGCGAATGATCCACAAACTGCGGAAGGACCGCTTGCGCACCTTGCGGTCCCGGTAGGCGTACTGCAGCGCGCGGTTCACCGTTTCCTTGGCGCTGCGCAGCAACTTTCCGCGCCCGCCTCGGTAACCTTTGGCCATCTTCAGGATTTTCTTGCGGCGCCGACGCGAGCTCACCGCTTTCTTGACTCTGGGCATGGATTGAAGCTCCTTCCTTTCCTGGATATTTCCCTCGGAGGCAACGGGCTCGACCGTCGAAGGGAAAACCTCGAGGCTGCGCGAGCCTCCGGTTGTCTTTTCTCACAAATACGGCAGCATTCGCTCCAGCGCCGCCCGGTTGGCGCCGTCCACCACCGTCGTTTGTCTCAGAGCCCTCTTGCGTTTTCTGGGCTTTTTGGTGAGGATATGGCTTTTGTTGGCTTTGGCGCGGAGCAGCTTGCCGCTGCCGGTGCGCTTGAAGCGCTTGGCGGCCCCGCGATTGGTCTTCAATTTCGGCATGGTTCGCTCCATCGTTTCCCTGAGGATGATCTCCCGCATTTTCCGACAAAACCAAAAAAAGCAATTTATTGGGGCTCTCCGAACATGTCAAGCGCTTTTTCCTTGGCGGGCAACGGAGCCGGCTTTTACCTTCGCGGGCCGGGCGGGGAGGGATGTCTTTCTGGCGTTTTTTGATTGATGTGTTAACTTGCAATGTGAGACCATAGAAGGCTTTCGTTGAAACATGGCTCAAGGAAAGTCCAACACGAGAGGGTCGCGGGCATGATCGAGCAAAAAGTTTACGTCAAAAACCCCGAAGAGGTCGTCATCGCTTGTCCCCATTGCGGGTTGACTCGCAAGGCCAACATCCGTCGCCATCCCGAGTCCCTCAAAAGAGCCAAAGTGCGCTGCAAATGCGGGAAGTCTTTCGTGGTGGCCTTCGAATACCGACAGCACTACCGCAAGGCGACGGAACTGAAAGGAAGCTGCGTCGTGGGCTCCAATACGTACGGGATGACCGTGAAATCCCTCTCTCTGGGGGGGCTCGGCGGTGTCACTTCCGCGTACAGGAAGCTCAAGGAAGGGGACATGGTGGAGGTGGAGGTCGTTCTCGACGACCACCGGCGGTCTCGCATCCGTGCCTTGTGCGTGGTCAGACAGGTGGGCGACCATTTCTTGGGAGTGCAGTTCCAGGACATGGACCAGGAAAGCAAGCGCCAACTGGGGTTCTATCTCATGCCTTAGAAGGACCTTGCGTCTTCCCCCTGCTTCCCGAACCGGTCGCTCCCGCAGGGGAGGAAGGGCGGCCGCCAGGAGTCCGCCCCCCATGGAAGGCTCCCTCCCTACGGTTGGAGCCCTTCGATCATCTGCTCGTGCCAGAGGAAGAAAGTGACGAGCATCCAAAGCTTGAGACCGTGGCGAAACCCGTGTACCTCGCTCTTGTCGTAGTCCAGCAACCGGCGAACGTAGGACGTGTTGAAAAAGCCCGCCCGGTCCAGATTCTTCTTCGACAGGACCCGCTTGGCGTAGCGCCGCATCTCCCCTTGGAACCAGAACCTCACGGGCACCATCATGCCGCACTTGGGCCGCTGGACGATGGCTGGGGGGACGATGTCCTCCACGGCGTCCTTGAGAACCCCCTTCTCCACGTTGCCTCGGAGCTTGAGGGTCGGAGGGCAGGCCATGCTGGCTTCCACCATGGCTTTGGTGAACAGGGGGGGGAGAGCCAGGATTCCGTTGGCCGAGCTCATCTTGTCCACTTTCACCAGGATGAGGTTGGCTCCCTTGAGGCGGATGTTGGTGGTCATGAGCTTGTTGACGAAGCTTCGGGGGCGCTCGGTGCGGAAGAAAGGGGCGACGATGTCCGCGAGGGCGTCGGGAGCCCCGGTCTCCTTCAGCAGATCGGGGGCCAGGATGCGGTCCAGGTCCCCGTAGCACTTGCGGTAGGAGCGCAGATACTCTTTTTCCAGCCACGACTCGGGGGACTGGCCCGGCAAAGGGCCGTAGAGGCGCGTCAGGAGCATGGGGATGTTCTTGGGCCCGCCGAAGCAAGGATCTCCCCCTTCGCCGTTGAGCACCAGAGACGAAGAGCGGGCGGCCGCCCGGGCCATGAGAAAGTTGGGGACGGTGATGGGGTCTCCGATGGGATCGTCCAAGTACCAGACGATACGACGCATTTCCTTGAGAAACCCTCGGGGACGGATCTCCAGCCAAGTATGGTCCGTGGCGTAGCGCTCCGCCATCATGGAAACGAACGAGTTTTCGTTGGCGTACCGGGAGCCGAAATGGACGGAGAAGGTCTTGAGGGGGGCCGAGGAAAACCGGCGGGCGGCGACGGCCAGCACGGCGCTGGAATCGATCCCCCCCGAAAGAAAAACGGCGGGCGGGCCGGGAGCGCCCGCGCAGCATTCTTCCACGGAGCGCTCCAAAACATGGCGCACGCGGGCGGCATGGGCCCGGGGATCGACGGGGCCTCCTCCGTTTTCTTCCAGGTTTTCGAAAACGAAATGGCGCCGAAGGGAAATATCGGCGCGCCGATATTTCAAAAGCGTTCCCGGCTGAAGCTCCCGCACGTCCTCGAACATGGTCCCTTCGCCGGGAACGAAGCTGAAGGTCAGGTATTCGGCGAGGGCCCCGGGGCGCATGCGGCGAGGGGTCGGAGGATCGGCGAAAAGGGCCTTGACCTCGCTGGCGAAAAGCAAGCGCTTTCCGTTCTTCGTCCAATAGATCGCCTTGACCCCCGACGGGTCCCTCGCCAGATAGAAATCGTCTCCCGCGCACAAGGCCCCCGTGAAGCAGCCTTCCAGCCCTTGCAGCCCCTTTTCCGGGTCCCTTGCCAGGGCTTCCAGGAGCTCCCGAAGACCGCCCGCACCGTTTCCCGCTTCTCGCTCTTTCGTGCTCCGGAAGGAGGGGACGGAAATTCCCCCGCCAAGAGGGCCTTTGGAAAAAAGGACCCCCGAATGCCCCCAGGCCAATTTCCTGGCCGAGTCCACTATCAGACGATCGCCTTCGGACCAGGGAGGAATCCCGCGACCCAGCTCCACCACCCGGGACTCCCTCACCTCCAGGCTCGCCCTTTCCCAGCCTTCCGAGCACCGATGCTTCAGAAGCTCCGCCATCCTGTCCAGAAGCCCGTCTGATCGTTCCCCGCAATAGCCGAACAAGCAGCCCATATTTCTTTTTCTCCCCGAAAGCCGGCACGCGCCGAGATCTCGCCCTCAACCATACCCTCCGCCGCCGCCCGCCGCTCCACCCGAAGCGCTCTGCTGCTGCATTTGCGCCATCAGCTCGGGGCTCAACAGCGCGACCCCCAAGACCATGGCCGTGGCGGCAATATACATCATGTTGCGGGGAGGGGCCAAGTCCACGGGCATCATGAGCCCGTGGTCGAGGTTCTCGCGAGCCGAGCCGTAGGTTTTGACTTTTTTGACGGACTTCCCTCCGGCCGGAAGCCAGACGGGGTCCTTGAGGCGGTCCACGTCTTCGGGAAACAGCCCCAAGTCCTCCACCGGATGTCCTTCCAGCTTCCATTCGGGGTCCGCCAGAAGGCGGCTCTTGAGCCCGAGGCCCGAGGGGGAGGCGTCGTGGAGGACGGCTACGGGCAGGTCCGGGTGCTCCCGCAGAAAAGCCCGGCAGGCTTCGAAGGCCCCCCGGGGATACTTGTTGGCGCTCACCACCAACGTCCGGTTCTCCGAATGGAAGCGGTTCAAAAGGAGCATTTCGGCCACGTCGTCGCGCTCCACGACGAGAATCCGTTCCGGGGCGTACCGCAGAAGCTCGGGGTCCGGTTGCTCCTCCCGGTCCCGGAAGCGGTTGCCTCCCACCATGCCCGTCAGGGGATGCAGGGATTGGTAGTCGCCGATGACCTTGACCACGTCGCCGTGAGCCACGCTGGCCCCCTTCTTGAAAAATCTCAGCGCCAAGACCACCGCGACGGAAGCCAGCAGAAAGGGCAGCCACATGCCGATGTTGACGATGGAAGCAAGCACGCTGCCGAAGACGAAAAAGAAGATCACCGCGACGATGCCGGAGAAAATGGCCCCCGCGAGACACCCTTTTTGACGCTTCTTCTTGATGAGCCGGTAAATCTGGGCGTAGAGCTGATAGTAGGTGAAGGAATGCTGGCCGAAGCTGGACACCCGGTCCAGGGCCGCGCGGAAGGCCCGGTCGGTGAGGTTGGGCGATTTCTTGGGATTCAGGGCGAATCGGTAGCCGCACGACCGGCAGGTCATGCCTTCCTTGTACTTCTGGTTGTTGCTGCACTGCGGCGATTTCACAACGAGTCCTCCTTCCGGGTGGCCGGTCGATCCGTCGGGGCGGACACGCAGGTCCGCCCGTACGGGTTGGGGACGTCGAGAAGGATGCGGACGGGAACATCGTCCACAGGCGGACACGCAGGTCCGCCCGTACGGGTTGGGGACGTAGGGGCGCACCCGTGTGTGCGCCCTTGCCCTCGCCGAGCGCCCTTCCCGTTTTTCCGGTTCAAACCGTCTTTTTGTTTCGACCCTTTCGCATCGCCCAAAGAGGGCACGCCAGGGAAAGGATCAGAATCCCGACGTTGGCGGCCACCTTGAGGTGGACGTTCCCCGCAAGCTCTCCCGCCAGATAAACCGGGAGCCCGAAGACGACGGCGGCGGCCACTCCCCGGAAAATCCCGGCGGCGGTCGCGTCTTCGCGATAAAGCAACAGGAGGGTGGGCAAAAACGTGGACGAGCGAAGCGTTCCGTAGAAAAGAAACAGGCTCAGGATGGTGATCCCCGGAACCAGGGCGATTCCCGTGGCCAGGACCGCCAGGATCAGCATGGCCGCGCGGGAGACCCGCACCATGTCGTCCCTCGCCGTTTCGGGCCGCAAGTATCTTTGGTAGATGTCCACGGCCGCCAAGCCGCCCCCGGCGCACAAGGCCGAATCCCCCGTGGAAGCCAGTCCGGACAGAATCATGACCATGAAGACCATCGTTGCCCAGGACGGCAGGAGCGCGCGGATCACTTCCGGGCCCACCTGCTGAGCGGAGACCGCTCCCGAGCGGACATCCGGAGCCGCTTCGGGGAGCCCGGCGGCGACGAATCCCAGCAGCCCCATGGTCAAGGGGACCAAAGCGAAAATGAAAGCCCCCAGCACGTAGCCTTTGAATACTTTCCCTTCCGCGAAGGCGAAGGCCCGCTGCCAGTGCTGCTGGTCCCCCACGGGCCCGCTCATGAGCCCGATGGTGACGGTGATGCCGAAGGTGTAGGCCACATGAAGGTCCAGAGGGTTGCCGTAGGCTCCGTTGAAGCCGGCCAGCCCGGCTGCCAGGGCTTCCGTCCCGCCCGCCTTCGCCACGGCCGGCGCCACCACCGCCGCCATGCCGGCTCCCATGACGAGCATCTGGACCAGGTCGGTTCTTATGGACGACGACAATCCTTCCAGCAGGGAATAGGAGGTGAACATGACCACCAGCAGGAGGACCCCCCAGACGTAGGGAATGCCGCTCATGGCGTCGAGCATGGCCGCACCGGCGATGAGCTGCACCGCCAGGGAGCAAACTTGCAGGGAAAGAAAGCAGAAAAGATAAATCAAATGGGTACGGGCGTCGAACCGATGGGCGATGTATTCGGGGAGCGTGTATCCCCGGGGAAAGACTTGGCGAATGCGCCGGGCCACGAAGGCGAAAAGGACGAGACAGCCCACGTTGGGGACCGTGAACCACAAAAGCCCCGGGAGCCCCTGCTGGTAGGCCTTCTGGGCCGCCAGGAAAAGGGCCGGCGCCCAGATCCAGGTGGAAGCGACGCTCAGGGCCCCCGTTGCCGTGCCGACGGATCGACCGGCTACCAGGAACCGATCCATGTTGGCGCTTTTGCGCCGCACGGCGCTGGTGGCGAACATGGCCGCCCCGAAAGCGGCCACCAAGGCCAGGGTGGTGGCTTGCGAGATCATGGAAAGACCTTTCGGGCCAAGTAGAGCTCCGGAAGCAATGCGGCGCCGACTCCTTGGGAGCCAACACCGCAGATCGATACCATGCGTCGCTCCGGTGGCGCTCGCGTGACGGTCGGGTGAAGCTTGCATGGCCTTCGATCCCCATTGAATGCCGTTTTCGGGAATTTATAATACCACCGACGACCGATTGGGTGCTATCATGTTTTAACGGTTGCATTGGACAAAAGCTTGATCCCCTGAAAACCCCCGACCTTCGGGCGGGAGAACCGGATAAGGAGGCGCCATTATGATCCGACGACCGTTTCATCTTCGTGCTTCGATTCCGTGCGTGCTGGTCGCGGCCGGGATCCTCCTTGCCGCGCCGCAAGTCCTGAGGAGCACGAGCTGCGAAGCTTCCGGGGAAAAGGCTTTGTTCAAGGAAGGACGGACCCTCGTGACCCAAGGGCGCTACGAGCAAGCGATCCCGGTTCTGGAAGAGCTCCTGCGGCAATATCCTCGAGGTCCCCACGCCAGCCGCGCCTGCTTCTTCCTGGCCAAGGCCCGCGTGGGAACGGGAGAGCTGGATCTCGCCCGCGAGCTTTTCCAACGCACCCTGCGCGATTACCCCGATTCTCTGGAAGCCCACAAGAGCCGCTACAAGATCGGCCTCGTTCGCCTGTGGCAAGGCCGGACGGGGGAAGCTTTGGAAATCTTCCGGGACATGGCGGCCCGTCCCGACGGTCCTCTGGCTCCCGAAGCGGGGGCCATGGCGACCTACCTTGAAGGCTTTCGAAAATAAGCGCTTAACCAACCGGGCGGAGCGGAGGCCCGGAGCCCGGGCGCTATTCCTGGATTCCGGCTGAAAGCATGCCGGAATGACGAAGAAACGCTCCGCAAATCCGTCGTTCCGGCGATCTTCGAGCCGGAATCCATAAGGAGTGAATCCGTGAAGCTCCGTCCACCCCTTTCGATTTCCCTGCGGGTCCCGGGGCTCCTCGTGGCGGGAGCCCTGGCCCTTTTCCTCTGGGCCTGCGGCTCGGGGGAGGAGCCCTATCGGGTGGATTGGTCCAGGAAGGAGACCATCGGCTACGAAGGGGAAAGCCGGCGGCGGGGGGGCGTCACCTACGCCTATCTGCCCCAGTATTCCCATCAAACGTCCTATCTGCGCCACCACGATCTCGTGGAATATCTCCGGAACGAAACGGGCCTCGACGCGCGTCAAATCTTTCCCGACACCTTCGACGAGCACATGAAGATGGTGGGACAGGGAAAGATCGACATCTCCTTTTCCAACCCCTTCATCTACATCAAGCTGGCCCATCGTTTCGGGGCCCGGGCCTTCGCCAGGGTGGTGGAGATCTACGGCCGGGAAAATTTCCGGGGACAGATCGTCTGCCGCAAGGACAACGAAGCCATCCGAAGCCTGGAGGACTGTCGGGGAAAGCGCTGGATCGCCGTGGACCCCTCTTCCGCCGGGGGGTATCTCTACCCTTTGGGGACGTTTCTGGATCACGGGCTGCGCAAGGAGGACTTCGCCGAGATCGCCTTTTCCCCGGGGCCCGGAGGCAAGCAGGAAAAGGTGGTCCTGGCGGTGTACGCCGGGCGCTACGAGGTGGGCTCCATTCGGGAGGGCACCCTGGACGTGGCGTCCGACAAGGTGGACGTGAGCCGCATCCGGGTGCTGGCCCACACTCCCTGGTATCCCGGCTGGGTGTATGCCGCTCGCCAGGGTTTGGAGCCTCGCGTGGTGGAGGCCGTCAAGGATGCCTTGCTGAAGCTGGATTGCCGATCCCCGGCCCACGCCCCCCTTTGCGAGGCCGCCCGCTTCACCGGGGTGATCGCTTCGTCGGACGCCGACTACGACCCCGTGCGGCGATTGGCTTCGCAGTTGAAGATGGACCTCGAGCCATGAGGGGGAGCGCATGCTGAACCGCGTCAGCTTTCGCAGCAAGATATCCCTGACCATGGTGGTGGTGCTGGTGCTTTTCGGCGGAGTGCTCATCGCGGCCGTGGGGCGCATCGCCGGCCGGGCCTTCTTGGAAGAAAGCCGAAAGCGGGGAATCTCCAGCGCATCCCATTTGGCCGCGCGCATCACGGACCCCTTGCTGGCCATGGATTTTCTGCGCATGAAGATGCTGGTGGATCAGGTGGCGGGGGCTTCCGGAGACATCGAGTACGCTTTCGTGCTGGACGGGGACGGACGGCCTTTGGTGCATTCCTTCGAGGAAGGGTTTCCCGTGGAGCTGGCCGGGGCCAACGCGGTGGACACCCGGCACGAGCATCGCCTTCGGCTTCTGGACACGGGCAAGGAGCTCATCACGGATTTCGCCGTGCCGGTGGTTCTGGGCAAGGACCGCCTGGGAACGGTGCGGCTGGGCATTTCCCGAAGCAAGGTCCGCCGAACCGTTCACGAGCTTCTGTGGGCCATCCTCATCGCCGTGGGAGGGGCCATGGTCCTGGCCGCCCTGGCCGGGACGGTCCTCGCCCGCACGGTCACGCGACGATTGGAGCAGCTCCGTCTCTCGGCCGAAGAGATCGTCAAGGGGAACCTCAACGTGCAAACCGCCTCGTCTTCGGTCCCGCCGTGCTGGGAGATCATGGAGTGCGACCGCAAGGAATGCCCGGCTTACGGGGATTTGCGCCGGCGGTGCTGGTATCTGGCGGGCACTCTTTGCCCTTCCTGCGTGGAGGGAGAGTACGCCAGGAAGATCGAAAACTGCCGCCGTTGCCGAGTGTACCGGAAGACGGCGGGAGACGAGATCCAGCATTTGGCCGAATATTTCGATCTCATGACCATGACCCTGCAAAAGCGTTTGGACGACCTGAAAAGCGCCAAGGAAGACCTCCACCGGCAGCAAGGACTCCTGCGCACCATCCTGGACGTGACCCCGGACCTCGTTTGCCTGAGGGACCGCGATTCCCGATACCGCGTCGTCAACCAGTCCTTCCGTCGTTTTTTCGGCGTCGAGGAGAGCGCCATTCTGGGGAAGTCCGACGAGGACTTGATGCCGTTGGAGCTGGCTTGCGTCAACCGGGAGGAGGACCTGCGCATTCTCCGAGGAGGGTCCCAGGAAGAAGTGGAGAGAAAGATTGGAGGCGTCATGGGGGAGCGGTGGCTGCACCAGGTGAAGACCCCCGTGCTGGACGCCGGGGGCTCCGTGATCGGCGTTCTGTGCAGCGCCCGGGACATCACCGATTTCAAGGAGCTGCAGGAGCGGATGATCCAGTCCCAGAAGATGGAGTCCCTGGGGCAGCTGGCCGCCGGCACCGCTCACGAGATCAACACCCCTCTGGGCATCATACTGGGCTACGTGCAGTTGATGCTGGAGGATTTCCCGCCCGACACGGAAGCCCACGAGATGCTGACGATCATGGAGCGACACGCCCGCATTTGCCGCAAGATCGTGGCGGACCTGCTGAGGTTTTCCCGCCAGACGGAGAGCGTCAAGGGGCCCTTGAACCTCAACGAGGTCCTGGATCGGGTGGTGAAAGTGGTGGAGCACACCTTCGGGCTGGAGCGCATCGCCATCCGCCGCTCCTTCGACCCCGAGCTGCCTCTCGTGTTCGGAGACGGGGAGAAGATGGAGCAGGTGTTTCTCAATCTTCTGAACAACGCCTACGACGCCATCGGCTCCGAGGGGACCATTTTTCTTCGAACCCGTCGGAATTCCAGCGACGAGGCGGAAGTGCGCGTGGCCGACACGGGCCCCGGCATCCCGCCCGCCGTGCGCAACCGCGTCTTCGATCCCTTCTTCACCACCAAGGGGGTGGGCAAGGGCACGGGCCTGGGGCTTTCCGTCACTTTCGGCATCGTTCAGGATCACGGAGGCACCATCCGATTGGAGGAGGACGGCAAGGGTTCCGGCGACGACGGAAAAGGGAAGGAAGGGGCGGTGTTCGTGCTGCGGTTTCCCGCCCTCGGCGAAGCTTGAAAAGACATGGGGCGAGGGAAAAGCTCTGTTCGCTCGTCCCCGAAGCTCGGGCGACCCCACGGGGGAGGAGGAGCGAAGACATGGCGAACATCGTGGTGCTGGACGACGTGCCCGACGCGGTGGTGCTGATTCAGAGGATTCTCAAGCGCAAGGGCCACGACGTGCGGACTTTCACCGAGGAGGAGGACGCCATCCGGCACGTGGAGTCCCACGAGGTGGATCTGGCCATCCTGGACATCAAGCTCAAGAAGATGAGCGGCATCGACGTTCTGGAGGAGCTGAAAAAGGTGCGGCCCGCCATTCGCGCCATCATGCTCACGGGGTATCCCACTTTGGAGTCGGCCCGGGAGGCCGTCAAGCTCGGGGCGGACGAATATTGCGTCAAGCCCATCGAAAAGGACGAGCTGGAGCGGAAGGTTGCCGGCGTCCTCGGGACCGGTGCCCCATGAAGACCCTTGCTCGCCTGGCTCGCCACACCGCCCGGAATCTGGTGGCCCCGGCAAGCCTCCTGCGCCTCCAGTACCGGGCTTTCCGGGGACTGCTGGACCGCGACCGCGAGGCGCATGCTCTCATGGCGCGCTTGGAGCAAGCCTATCAGGACAAGGCGGGGCGAGTGGACTTCAGCCGGGTGGAGAGGGACTGCCGAGACTTGCGGGACGTTTTGGCCGCCATGATCGACAGGCTGCAGGAATTGGCTCCTCGCGCCGCGGCGGGGCTGCCCAAGGCGTTGGATCGCGTGGGACGAAGCGTTGCCGGGAGGCTTCGAGGCCCGGCGTCCTTGGAAGAATCTTGGCCTTGCGTGGTGGCTCCGGATACGGCGGCCGCTCCTCCGGAGACCGCCGTGGGAGGAAAGGCGGCGCGGTTGTGGAGGGTGGCGGCGGAAGCGGGGCTTCCCGTTCCGCGGGGGTTCGCCGTCACTGTCCGGGGCTTCCATCGATTTCTCCAATTCAACGACCTGGGACCCTGGATCGGGGAAAGGCTGACCGGCTTGGACCTGGACGATCCGGATTCGGTGGAAGCGGTTTCACGGGACTTGACGGCGGCCATCCTCCATGCGGCCGTTCCCGAGGACCTGGAGCGAGCGATGCGGGACGCCTGCTCCGAGACCTTCGGGCCGGGGGAGGACGAGCCCCTGCTGGCCGTTCGCAGCAGCGGGGTCGGGGAGGACGGGACCCTTTCCTTCGCGGGACAGTACCTTTCGTTGCTTCGCGTGAAGCCTTGTCAACTGTCGTCGGCCTACAAGGAAGTGCTGGCGAGCAAGTACGCTCCGGGCGCCCTGACCTACCGAGTGAGAAGCGGCTTTCTCGACGACGAGACCCCCATGGCCGTGCTGGTTCTGGAAATGATCCGGCCGGAAGCCTCGGGAGTGGCTTACAGCCGCAATCCGGTGGACCCCGGGGCCTCCCGCCTCATGGTTTACTCCGTCCCGGGGGAAGGGGAAGGGCTGGTGGCCGGCCGGATGGCCCCGGACGTTTTTCGGATTGAGCGGCCCGGCGAGGGAGGCGAGCCGGAGGTCTCTTGGGTGGAGCCGGGGGCCGTCGCCCCATTATCGGCGCGCCGATACTCTCGGCGGAAGAGATCCCTCGAGGAAGCGGAAGATGCCTTGCCCCCGGGAATATCGGCGCGCCGATATTCCGCGGCGGAAGGTCCGGAAGAAGGGGCCTGGACGGCCCCTCCGGGCGAAAACCCGGAGAGGACGGTGTCTTTGAAGGAAGAAGACGCCCTCCGCTTGGCCGCATGGGTGCTGGAGCTGGAGGAGCGCTTGGCAACCCCTCTGGACGTGGAATGGTGCCGCGACTTGGCGGGGGGGCTCTGGATTCTCCAATGCCGCCCCCTTGGATTGGAAAAGGCGGAGGACTCCGTTTGCGGTGGAGAGGCTTGCGTCCACGACCACCCCGTGCTTCTCCAGGGTGGAGAGAAGGCCGCCTCGGGAGCCGGGGCGGGCCGGGTTTTCAAGGTCTCTTCTTCGCGCGACTTGGCCCGCGTGCCTCGAGGAGCGGTGCTGGCGGTCCCTTCGGCCTCCTTGTCCCTGGTTCCGGTCCTGGACCGCGTGGAGGCCGTGGTGGCCGAAACGGGCTCCGTGGCCGGTCATTTCGCTTCCGTGACCAGGGAGTGGAAGGTCCCTTTTCTGGTGAACGCTCCAAAAGCCGCGACGGTGCTGAAAACAGGGGAAACGGTAACGGTGGACGCCGACGGGGGGCGAGTGTTTTCCGGAGTCGTGGAGGCCCTCCTCCGACACGACTGCCGTCGGAGGTCCCGCAGCTTCGAGGACACTCCTTTCGGGCGCCGGTTGCGATCCGTTCTGGATCTCGTGGCGCCATTGAACCTGGTGGACCCGGCCCGGCCCGACTTCCGGCCCAGAAACTGCCGGACCTTCCACGACCTCCTGCGCTTCACCCACGAAAAGGGAGTCCAGGCCATGCTCTCCTTGAGCGCCAAAGGAAGACGCAAGCTTCGAGGGGCTCGCAAGCTGGTCTCCCCCGTCCCCGTCACCGTGTACGTCATGGACCTGGGAGGAGGATGGGCCGAGGAGGTTTTCCGGGGCGAGGAGGCGACCCCCGAGCGCGTCCGCAATGCCTCCTTCCGCGCCCTTTGGCGGGGGCTCGCCCGTCCGGACCTTCACTGGTCCTCCTCTCTCCGCCATCTGGACTGGGAAGCCTTCGACCGGGTCAGCGCCGGCATCGTTTCCCTGGACTCCCCTCTTCTTTCCAGCTTCGCTCTTCTCTCGGACACCTATTTCAATGTAAACTTCCGCTTCGGGTATCATTTCACCGTGGTGGAAGCCCTGGGGGGGGCCGCACTGGAGCGAAACCACGTGTCCTTTCGCTTCAAGGGCGGGGGAGGGGGGACCGAAGGGCGCCTCCTTCGAGCCTCCTTTCTGACCAGGGTCTTGGAGCACCACGGTTTCGAAGCGAGCTCCCAAGGAGACTGGGTGGAAGCGCGCCTCCAGACCTCGTGCGTCGAGGCTTTGCTGCCCAGGCTGGAGATGCTCGGTTTTCTCATGGGATACACTCGCCTGCTGGACATGAGCCTCCACACCTCCCCGGACGTGGACCGGGCCGTGGAGGATTTCACGCATCGCTTGTCGTGACGGAACGGAAAGAACATGGCCGCCTACCCTCTCACCTGGATCACCGATCACTTGGCCGTGGGGCATGCTCCCATGTCCTACGCCGAACTGGATGCCATCAGGGAGCAGAGCATCGACGCCATCGTGAACCTGTGCGGCGAATACTGCGACCTTCACGAAATCGAGAGAGAATACGGGTTCGAGGTTTTCTACCTGCCCGTCGACGACGACCGCGCCCCCGCCCTGGAGGAGCTGGAAAAGGGGTTGGAATGGCTGGACGAAGCCATCTACCTGGGCAAGAAAGTGCTGGTTCACTGCAGGATGGGCATGGGGCGCACGGGGACTTTCGTCACCTCCTACCTCCTGCGCCGGGGCTTCGGGATCAAACTGGCCAAGAAGAAGCTGAAAAACTTCCGGTCCAATCCCACCAGCTTCGATCAGTGGTGGTTTCTGAGAAAATACAGAAAGCGCGAAGGCGAGCTCAGCGTCCGGGATCCCTCATTGCAAGGGGGCCGACTGGTGGACCTCGGGCCGTATTTCGCCGAGTACGAAGCTTTGGCTGCGGGGGCCGACGCGGCATTCGAGGCCGCTTCCGCCCGTGCTTCGGGGCTGGCGTCCTGCGGGGCCGAAACCGACGGCTGCTGTTCGCGCTTCCTTTCCCTTCAGCTCATGGAAACGGCCTACGTGAGCCATCACCTCAACCGCAGGCTCACCCGGGAAGAGCGGCTGGCCTCCATCGAGCGGGCGGTGGAGGCGGCCAAAGGAGGGTCGCTTTCGGGAGAAAGCCACCGATGTCCCTTGAGCGTGGAAGGCCGCTGCATTCTGTACGATTACCGCCCCCTGGAGTGCCGGGTGTACGGTCTGCCCGTCATCCATCGGGGGGAGCGCATCGTTTGGGGAAACGGGCCCTCCTCGGAAGAGCTCGACAAGCTCGAAGCCTACCCGCTGGACGACGTCAAGGAAGAGCTGTTTCAGATGTCCCGCCGCCTCTTTTTCGCTTTCAACTCCACGTTTCTGGAAGATCGCAGTCTCCTGTTCCCCCTCACCCACGTAGTCTCGGGCAAGTTCGTGCAGGACTATTTCGCACTGCTCGCGGGCGGCCTTTGAGAACGGCGGGGGCCATGAAGGCCATCGGGCACATGGCTCCTGCTAATTTATCCTGCGAAAAATCCGCTTCATGAGCGATTCCCGGCGCGAATCGAGAACCTTGCGATCGGCTTTTCGCGCGAGACGCGCTTCCTCCACGAAATATTCCAGGATGTCGCGGTCTTCCGGGCCGAAGCCCCCGGCCTTGCGGTCGGCTTCCATCTTGGCCACGAGGGCCAGGAGGCCGTAGGTGTAGAGGCTGAGGGTGGTGACCCGGCGAAGGAACAGCTCTTCTCCGCCCGCTTTGGAACCGTAGTACAAAGACCCTTTGAGAAGCATCCAGCGGATGGTCTTGGCGTTGGCCCGAGCCAGACGGGAGGCCTTCTTCATGATCGCGTCGTCGAAGGCGAGGGGCCACCGGACGGATCGGAGGGCTTGGACGAGCCGGTCGCGGTAGAAGGCCCATCGGGGAAGGGTGCGGTCCTTGTAGGCGGCCATGTCTTTGACCATGCGACGCAGGGCGAACAGAGCGGGGTAGATGGAGTGGATCTCCGTGGTGCCCTCGAAAATGGGGGTGACCCGGAAATCCCTCATGCGCTTTTCATAGGGCTGGGTGGTCAGGAATCCCGAGCCTCCCGCCACCTGGAGGGCGTCGTAAAGGGTATCCCAGGCTCGAGTGGTGCCGAACAGCTTGCAATGGGAGCTTTCGATGGCCACGTTGGCCAAGGGGTCGTTTTCCAAGAAAGCCGCCGTCAGTGCGTCCATGGCGGAACAGACCTCGCGGTTCACCCGGGCGCGCACCAGCTTTTCCTGGATCAGGGGAAAGCTTTCGATGG
>Ga0180430_10001440_pt1 | contig 23161 bp, 20 predicted proteins | sample SS_ome_9_FD_132999 | JGI IMG/M metagenome (GOLD analysis project Ga0180430, IMG submission 132999) | Hypersaline lake sediment archaeal communities from the Salton Sea, California, USA - SS_1_S_2 metaG | ecosystem: Environmental > Aquatic > Non-marine Saline and Alkaline > Hypersaline >... | reverse complement strand
ATTGTTTTAAGCAAGATGATTCCCCCTCAAACCATTATAGAGGGAGATAAAGGAAAAGCCAACATGACAGGCTGCATTTATTCATTCTAAAAACGGCTGATCTTCAGGAGGAATCGTCATGCTGGCTTTGGTTTAAATATCGGCATGCGGTGAAGAAAGTTTAGCTTTTATTTCGGATCTGTGTATCGTCTTGCCGCCTGTTCCTTTTGGCTTCGGCAAAGAAAATTGCCGGATAAGCGGCCAAAAGCAGCAAGGTAATGAAGGCGACGATTCCCGGCCATTTAAAATGAGTCCAGAAGAAGCCTCCGAAAGACCCTGCTAAGCTTGAGCCGAGATAATAGCTCAGCAAATAAAGAGAGGAAGCTTGAACGCGCTGTTCGCCGGCCGTCTGCCCAACCCATGAGCTTGCGATCGAATGCGACCCGAAAAATCCAAATGTAAAGACAGCGATTCCGGCGATTTTCAGAGAAAGCTGAGGCAGAAGCGTAAGCAATGCGCCTCCCGCGATAATGGCAATCCCGATTTTCAGCATCAGCGGGCTGCCAAAACGGTCGGCTTTCTTTCCCATATAAACGGAACTGATTGCCCCTGCCAAATAAACGATAAAGATGAACCCGATGACAGTTTGAGAGAGTCTGTACGGAGGTCCCATCAATTGAAATCCGATATAATTGAACAGCGTAACAAAGCTTCCCATTAATAGAAATCCGAGTGAAATAATCGACAGCAGCCGTTTGTTCATCAAGACGGCAGAGTAGGCGAGGCTCGCCTTTTTCATGCTCGTTTTTCGCTTAGCGGAGTGCTGTGGCCGGGGCAGCAAAATCCAAAACAAATAGCTTAATAGCACTGATAATCCCCCGATGATTCCAAGCGCTGCACGCCAGCTGAACAAGTCTGTCAAAAGGCCGGTCAAAAGCCTTCCGCTCATTCCTCCAAGGCTTGTGCCGCTAATGTATAACCCCATCATTTTCCCGAGCCCTCGCGGATCAAATTCCTCTCCGACATAAGTCATGGCGATCGCGGGTACGCCTGCAAGGAAAAAGCCAAGCAGCCCTCTCATCACCAAGAGCGCCGCGAAGTTCGGACTAAAGGCGGTCAAGAGGCCGAGCACAGATGTCGCAAACAGGGATATTGCCATAATCGTCTTCCGGCCGAATCCGTCAGATAAAGCTGCTGCCGTGAGTAATGCAAAAGCCAATATACCTGTTGAAATGGATAAAGTTAAGCTTGCAGCTGCCGCCGATATGCCGAATTCCTCCGCAAACAGAGGCATGAGCGGCTGTGTGGTGTAAAGCGTGGCAAATGTCACAAAACCGCTGATGAATAAGGCGATGCTTGCTTTTTGATAATCTTTCGTATGCGGCTGTATGTAAGTCATGGTAGCTCCTCTTTTCCAGAATGACAATCTATGTTTCATGGTACGCTTTCATTTGTGATGTGTCTAATTTATAATATCTATCAACATCATGCATTCTAGTTATAAAGGAGCGGATGAGCATTGGAACTCTATCAAATTGACCATTTTATTGCCGTGAGCAGGCATAAACATTTTACAAAAGCCGCCCTGGAACAAAGGATTTCCCAGCCGGCTTTGAGCAGGTCGATCAAAAAGCTTGAAGAAGAATTGGGCGTCCCGCTGTTTATTCGAAAAACAAAATCGATCCGCCTAACAAAGTACGGCGAGCAGTTCCTCATCAAAGCGAAACAGGCCCGCCTTGCTCTTGACGAAGGCGTCCAGCAAATCAGGGAAAGCGTCAATCCGAATGCCGGGGAAATCTCGGTATCTTTTTTGCATACGCTTGGTTCACGCCTGATGCCGCAGCTGATTGCCGGTTTTAAAAAGAAATACCCGAAAGTTGCGATCCGTCTGTATCAGGCCGCAAATGAACATCTTCAGCATATGGTGGAGACGGGCGAGGCTGATATATGTCTCAGCTCACCACCCCTTCCAAACGAACTTCTTGAATGGACGGTGCTGGATACTGAACCGCTTTACCTGGTGCTTCCCGCCGACCACCCGCTCGCAGATCGGAAAGAAGTCGCAATCAGATCCATTGCCCATGAGGACTTTGTCGGTTTTAAGCCGGGTTATGGTCTTCGATATGTGTTTGATCAAATGTGCCGGGAACTGTCCATCAGCCCGAAGCTTGCGTTTGAAGGGGAAGAAGTGTCGACGATTTTGGGCCTTGTGTCAGCAGGGCTCGGTGCGGCGATCCTGCCGAAAACGGCGGAACACATCCATTCTCCGGTGGCATTTTGCCGAGTGTCAGACTACCGTTCTGAGAGGACGATCGGTCTCGCCGTTTTGAAAGACTATTATTTATCGCCGGCGGCACGCAACTTTAAAGAATTTGTCATCGAATACTATCGACGGAATGAGCGGCCTGATCAGCCGTAAATCAAATAAAGACTTCTCATGGTGACAATTATCCTTTATATTGATAATGATAATTATTATCAATTGGAGGGTTGAACATGACGAAAAAGCAGTATTCTTATATATTGACCGTTTTACTCGCATTTTCTGTTTTTCTTTCAGGCTGTCAAAGCGGCCAAAAACAGACGGCATCAAAGAACGAAGCGAAAACAAGAGTGGTGAAAACAATCAACGGAAATGTCACTGTACCGGCCAATCCGAAGCGCGTCGTTACGATAGGATATGCAGGGACAATGCTTGCATTCGGAATCAAGCCGCTTGGAGAAACAGGGAAATATCTTGAAAGTCCCTATATTAAAGATCATATTTCAGAAATAAAGAATATCGGGGGAAAAGACGGTTTTTCAGTATCTGTGGAAAAGATTCTTAAGCTTAAACCCGATTTGATCGTATCGATGACAAACGATAAAAAAGAATATGAAAAGCTCTCAAAAATCGCTCCGACTGTCGTTTATCCGTTCGGCACGTTTAAAAATGCACGCGATGAAATGAAAACGTTTGGCACGCTGCTCGGCAAGGAAAAGGAGGCCCGGGAGTGGACGAAAATGTTTAATCAAAAAATGAAAGTCGCCCGCGCGAAAATCAAAGATGCATCTGTGCAAGGCGAAACGTTCTCTTTAATCGGCGCATATGCAAAATCTGTGTATGTCTACGGGGCCTACGGGTATCGGGGCGGAGAGGCGATCTATACGCAGCTGGGACTGACGCCGCCTGAATCTGTTAAAAAGGATGCCATTGATACAGCTGATGGATATAAAGCCATATCTTTCGAAGTTCTGCCGAAATATGCCGGAGACTACATATTTGTCGATGAATCATACAACGGAAAGCTTGATCAGGACAATCCGGTTTGGAAGTCGCTTGACGCGGTGAAAAAAGGCAAGGTCTTTTTCCTCGATCCGGACAGGTTCTGGCCGTATGATCCAAACGCTGTTCAGGCGCAGGCCGAAGAAATCGCGGACATGATTTCCAAGAAAGCGAAAAACGAATAGAAAAGCGGGGAGCCGAAAAGAATGATCCGGCTTCCCGCTTTTTCATTTTTCATAATGCTGAAATTGAATATCCAGTGTCCGGAGGTATGTTTGCAGGCCCGCATCTTGGATGGGGATGATATAGGCCGCTTCACCTGACTCATTATGGTGGGAATGCCATAATCCCGGCGGTGTAATGAAGGCTTTTCCGGTTACCCAGTCAATCCGTTTCGGATCGATGATTTCCTTTGTGTCCGGATCGATTTTGCTTCCGACTAATGTGTACGTGCCTGGTGCGGCATAGGCGACAAAATCGAGAGCCACCGACTTGTGGCTGTGGGGCGCTTGATTGGAGCCGGGAGGCACGATGCCGAACATCGCCCACAATACATGGGTGATCGTCAGCGTTTGATCGAATATATCATTGTTTAAAAGAACGGAAATACGGTTTCGGAAACGGGCGTCAGGAGCGGCGGCCGCTTCAGCCAATTTTGCTTTTGCCTGTTCAGCGGTGTAGATGGTTGGTTGAAAGCGGGATTCCGACGGCTTTACGCCCAAATAATGCAGGAGAGGTGAATCGGTGATGTAATAAATGGCTGCATCTTCTGCTGCGGTATGCTGGCTGCTTGAACCGGCAGGCAAAGTCAAAAAATCGCCTTTCTGCCAGTGAATCGTATCTTCGCCCGCTTCGGTACGCCCTGCGCCGCTGACAATGTAATATAGTTCGCTTGTCGCGCAGGGGGCGGTGTGAATCGTGTCGCCCGAACGAATCTTGATGAAGTGGGCGAGAAGGGAAGGGCTTGAAGCGGGATATTCCGTCTTCAGTTCTTCTGAGATGTCCAGCGGGATGATCCGCGTTTCACCTGTTTCATACAATTCAGGTCCGAACTCTTTCACAGGAATCGGACTGATTATTCCGCTTCCAATCGGGTCAGAGGCAGTGGTATACTCGAAAAAACGGGCATGTTTCGTCAAATGCTCGGCTCGGGTTTCAAATTGAGAATGCATTGAAAAACCTCCTGTTATTTTTTGATAATTCAATCATATCTCATTTGGAAGATGATAGTAAACCATTACATTGATAGAAACAGATACGGAAAAGAGGGATTGGATTGGGAAAAGGATTGAACGGCAGAAGAATTGCCATCGGAGCATCGCGAAAAACGGATGAAATGAGCACATTAATCAAAAAGCAAGGCGGGGTTCCCGTCGTACGTTCCCTTCAGGGTACCGTGTTTTTGGCCGAAAAAGAAGTAGGTCCTGATTTGCGAGCCTTTGTTGAAACGGGAGCCGACTGGGTGATTTTTACGACAGGAATCGGGACGGAGACGCTTGTCAACCTAGCTGATAAACTGGGGATCGGTGAGCGCTATTTACAAGCGATCCGCGGGGCGAAGGCGGCATCGAGAGGCTACAAAACAATCGCCGCATTAAAAAAGCTCGGCATTACGCCGGTTGCGGCGGATGAAGACGGCACCACCAAAGGACTGATCGACTCGCTTCAATCCCACGATTTTTCCGGGAAACGGGTGATGGTCCAGCTTCACGGCGAAAACGCACCGTCACTGCTTCAGTTTTTGGAAGAGAAAGGTGCAGCTGTTTTTCCGCTTCTGCCGTATCGCCATGTTGCACCGGACCGGGAAACCGTCGCTTTATTGTGCAGCGAGGTCATCAACCGTGAAGTGGATGCGGTTTGCTTTACAACAGCCGTCCAAGTCCGCTCGCTTTTTCATTTTGCGAAAGAAAACGGCTATGCGGAGAAAATTGTCCAATCTTTTCAAGACAGCGTGTTGGCAGCCGCTGTCGGAAAAGTGACGGCAGAAGCTTTAAGAGAAGAAGGAGTTGAACGCCTGCTCGCTCCCGGCCTCGAACGAATGGGAGCGATGATTGTAGAGCTGGCCCGGTTTTATGAAACGGAAGAGGAAATCAAAACACAGTAAGTGCGAAGGAAATCAGCAGATTGGGGCGTGAGAGTCTCCTTGGGAGGCGCTGTCATGTATGCAGACCCAAAAGGAAAAAAGCCGCAGACACAGCTTGCCGTGCGGCTATCATTTTCTGGGCTGTGATACTTTTTGTGCATCATGCTTTTGAATATGTTGATCGTGAGCCGTTGATGTCAAATTTTTCTGTTTTGCTGGGTTTGAGTCTCACCGTGTTTTTTCTGACGGAAAGCCTGGTCAAACGGCTTGCAGCCGCAAAAACAAGAAAAACGCTTCGCCGATGAGCCGAAGCGTTTTTTGCTTTATAAAACAATTTGATCTGAAACGAATACCGCGCCGTCTTCATTAAAAATCCGGGCAGGCTTTGTTCCGATGACCCGGATGTCTGAAATGCTTGCGGCGATTCCCGTTTCTTCCGGCAAAGCGATGACGGGAGTGTCAAAAGCATGCCTATACCTTTTAATCAGCGGATCATGTTCAACCTTGTAGTGGCACCAAACCGCATAGTCTCCCAGAAGCTTTAATCCGTTAAAATCGCGCAATCCGCAAGCATTGCGGTCCATATAAGAGCAAGTCATGATGTTCTTTCCGAGAATGACGGCGCCTGCGCTTCCGCCGTAAATGACGCCGCCGCTTTCGGCATAGCGCTTTAAAACCTCGATAAAGTGTGATTCAATGAATTGTTTGAGCAGACGAAACGTATTTCCTCCGCCAATATATACGGCAGAAAATGCGTCTAAATCGTGCACGGTTTTGCCTTTGACATCCGTCCACATCACGATATTTTTAACGCCGAGCGGGTGAAAGAGCCGGCTGATCCAATCGAAGCCTTCATCATACCTGTCGGCGTCCATGGCAATCGGAATATACAACAAAGGCTTATGCGGGCAGAGGCTCCCGGCAAAATGCCGATCCAGCCGTTCAGTTTGGTGCGCATCTCCGCCCCCGGAAAGAAACCATTTTCCCATCCTGTCCTCCATCTATTTATTATGTTTCCTTTAATTGTTCATTCAGCACGCTGTCCTCCAAAACGGCAAATTTGTCTCCATACACTTTCGTAATATGTGTTTCACCCCAGGCGCACAATGAATCCAATATGTCTTTAAGCGTCCATCCGTATTCGCTGAGTTCGTATTCGACCTTCGGCGGCACCTGCTGGTACACGAGCCGATTGATGACGCCGTCCTCCTCCAGTTCGCGCAGCTGCTGGGTCAGCATTTTCTGCGTAATGTTCGGCATCAGCCGCTTCAGCTCGCTCGTGCGTTTTTTGCCGTGCGTCAAATGGCACAAAATCACACATTTCCATTTACCTCCAATTACTTCAAGTGTAGCTTCGACAGATATATTGTACTTTTTCGGCTTCATGTTCTCCTCCAAACCATAGGAACCGAAAAGTACCTATCTAACTTTTTGGTTCCTATCGCACTTAAAAGTGCGTACTTTTTTTTATAGATGATATGTACCATAATATCATTTGCCGGCAGACATTTGCTATACATTAAAAACGAAAGGGGGAAAAAGAATGACTTCTGTTCATGATAAAAAACGCAGTATATTAGCGCTTTTAGCCTTGGCGGCCAGCGCATTTGCCATCGGGACAACCGAATTCATCAGCGTGGGGCTTCTGCCTTTAATTGCTGATGACATGAACATTTCAGTGACGACCGCGGGGCTGACTGTATCGTTATACGCTTTGGGCGTGACAGTCGGCGCACCCGTATTGACGTCTGTCACATCGAGTATGCCGAGAAAAGCGCTGTTGCTTGTGATTATGATTATTTTTATGATCGGAAACGGGCTTGCGGCATGTGCCGGAAGCATCGGTGTTTTATTAACCGCCCGCGTGATTTCCGCGTTTTCTCATGGCGTATTTATGTCAATCGGTTCAACGATTGCGGCAAGCCTGGTCCCGGCGGATAAAAGAGCCGGAGCGATATCAATTATGTTTACCGGTCTGACGATTGCGATGATTACCGGAGTTCCCATCGGCACGTTCCTCGGTCAGCTGTTCGGCTGGCGGATTGCTTTTGCGGCGATCGTCGCTGTCGGCGCACTGGCGTTTATCGCCAACAGCTTTCTTGTTCCGGCCGATTTGCCGAAAGGCGTCCGAACGTCTTTCAAGAGCCAATTGAAACTTGTAACCAATGGCCGTCTGCTGCTTTTATTCATCATTACGGCGCTTGGTTATGGAGGAACATTTGTTGTCTTTACGTATTTATCCCCGCTGCTTCAGCATGTGACAGGTTTTAAACAGGAAGCTGTTGCCGTCATTTTGCTTACTTACGGCATTGCCGTCGCGCTCGGAAATATCATCGGAGGTAAAGCGGCCAACCAAAAACCGCTTACTGCATTATTCTATATGTTCATCGCCCAAGCGGTTGTGCTTCTCATCTTAACGGCGGCTGCTCCTTATCAGGCAGCGGGCTTTATCGTCATCATGCTGATGGGATTTTTAGCATTTATGAATGTCCCCGGGCTCCAGTCCTATGTGGTAATTCTGGCTGAACGGTTTGTTCCGGGGGCGGTAGATGTCGCATCAGCTGTCAATATCGCTGCATTCAACGCCGGGATCGCGATCGGATCTTATACAGGAGGCGCCATCACACAGTCGATCGGTTTGATTCACACTCCATGGGCCGGAGCTTTGATGGTGCTCGGCGCCGTCGCGCTGACGGGCTGGAGCAGGGCACTGGAACGAAATGACCAAAAACAAAATCAAGCTTTAAAGAAAAACTGCGCATGATGTATACAAAAATATGAGGAGGCCAATTAGATGACGGCAAAAAATCTACAAGATCGAATCACATTGAATAACGGGACGGACATGCCCTGGTTTGGACTAGGCGTGTTTAAAGTAGAGGAAGGGCCCGAACTGGTGCAAGCCGTAAAAACGGCAATCAAGCACGGCTACCGCAGTATCGATACGGCAGCCATCTACGGAAATGAAGAAGGGGTTGGCCAAGGAATTCGCGAAGGGTTGAAAGAAGCCGGAATTTCTAGAGAAGACTTGTTTGTAACGTCAAAGGTCTGGAATGACGATTTAGGCTATGACGAAACGATTGCAGCCTACGAAGCGAGTCTCGAAAAGCTCGGGCTCGATTACCTGGATTTATACCTGATCCACTGGCCTGTTGAAGGGCGCTATAAAGCGGCGTGGAAAGCCCTTGAAACTCTTTATGAACAAGGGCGCGTAAAAGCAATCGGCGTCAGCAATTTTCACGTTCACCATCTGGAAGACTTGCTGAAAGATGCCGCCGTCAAACCGGTGATCGACCAGGTCGAGTATCACCCGCGGCTCACGCAGAAAGAGCTGCAAGCGTTTTGCCGTTCGCACAGCATCCAGCTTCAAGCATGGTCGCCGCTGATGCAAGGCCAATTGCTCAGCCACCCGCTGCTGAAAGATATCGCGGACAAGCACGGCAAGACACCTGCTCAAGTCATTTTACGCTGGGATTTGCAAAACGGAGTCATCACCATTCCAAAGTCGACAAAAGCGGAGCGAATTGCCCAAAACGCGGACGTATTTGATTTTGAACTGACCCTCGAGGAAATGAAGCAAATTGACGGGCTGAATGAAAACACCCGTGTCGGTCCTGATCCTGATAACTTTGACTTTTAACAAAAAACGGCCCCGTTCGAATTTCCGAGCGGGGCTTCGACACATTTTTTATCCGCCGTTTTTCACAGGTAAAAGCCATAACATGAAAGAGAAAACGAGATATTAAGAGAAAATAGAAGGTAATAAGTCATAAACTGTGTAAAAAGGTTATATAATTGATAAACGAGGAAATTTGATCATTTATGAAACTTTACACGATGATTGAACGGGCGTAATATAAATCTCATCAAAAAACTGAATAAAATTTCCAATTAACGTAACCGCTGAATTCCAATTGGAAGCGGGGGAACCAATTTTTTGTGGCGCTGCCACTTGGGGTGAATCCTTTTCAAGGTAAGGTGACTCTTTGCACCTGAATCCGACAGCTAACCTCGCAAGCGTTTAAAGAGAACCAAAAAACGTGCATAAAGCACGGTTTCTTAACTGTGCCCAAAAAAGCCGTAAGAGGTTTGTTCTCTTGCGGCTTTTTTTCGTGCAAAAAACATGAAAGGAGGTGAGCGGAGTGCTGGATATCGTGATGCTGGCCATTGTCGCATTTTTAGCGGGGATGATGTTTCTGTTGCTGAGATGGGCGGGGAAAACCGCTGATCAATCATAAATGTGAAAGGAGTGATTGCCATGGCGCTATTGGCAGCGGGAGCAGCCGCCATGTTTGTCTATTTGACTTATGCTTTATTGAATCCTGAGAAATTTTAATTGTACACAAATTGGGGGTATTGAAATGACGTCGCTCATATCCATCTGTTTTATCCTGCTTGCCGCATTGCTGGCAGCCAAACCAATGGGGCTTTACATAGCGAAGGTATTTGACGGCGCCCCGTCCAAAATCGACCGGTTTTTCCTTCCGGCGGAACGCTTGCTGCTTGAGCTGGGCGGAGTAAAAGGAGAAAACCAATCGTGGAAGAAATACGCCGCCGCGCTGGTACTCACGAATACGGCGATGATTTTCATCGTTTATCTCGTTTTTCGTCTGCAGGGTGTACTGCCTTTAAATCCTGAAAAGGTCGCGGGAATGGAACCCACACTGGCTTTTAATACGGCAGTCAGTTTTATGACGAATACAAATTTGCAGCATTACAGCGGCGAAAGCGGTCTGTCCATGCTTTCGCAGATGATTGCGATCACCTTTTTAATGTTTGCCGCTCCCGCTACGGCGCTGGCAGCCGCGGTTGCGATGATTCGGGGGCTCGCCGGGAAACCGTTCGGCAACTTTTTTGTCGATTTGGTCCGTTCGATCACGCGGATTTTACTGCCGATCACAGTTGTGGTGTCGCTTGTTTTCGTCGCCCTAGGCGTACCGCAGACGCTTGACGGTTCCGTGACAGCCCATACGGTGAGCGGAGGTGAGCAGTCCATTGTTCGGGGGCCGGTGGCGTCCTTTTTATCCATCAAAGAGCTGGGGAACAACGGCGGGGGGTATTTTGGCGTCAACTCTTCTCATCCATTTGAAAATCCGAATGGATGGAGCAATGCGATTCAAATTTTATTAATGCTCTTGATTACCATCTCACTGCCGTTTACGTATGGGAAAATGGTTGGGAATCTGAAGCAAGGCCGCATTCTTTTTGTATCCGCAGGTCTTTTGTTTTTGCTTTCAGCCGGGGCAGCTTTCATGGCGGAATCGCAAGGCAATCCCGTCATCAATCAGCTCGGAATCGAGCACACAGAAGGCAGCATGGAGGGTAAGGAAGTGCGGTTTGGAACATTGAATTCAGCTTTTTATGCGATGGTTACCACCGCAAGCGAGACAGGAGCCGTCAATACGATGCACGACACGCTCACGCCACTAACGGGTCTTTTGGCATTGCTTAATATGATGCTGAACACGGTGTTTGGCGGAATAGGCGCCGGATTGATGAACATGCTTCTATACGCGATGGTTGCGGTTTTTCTGTCGGGCTTAATGGTCGGAAGAACGACTGAGTTTTTAGGCAAAAAAATTGAAGGAAAAGAAATGAAGCTTTTAGCCGTTACTCTGCTGATTCATCCTTTGTTAATCTTAGGGGCGTCAGCGCTTGCCGTCATGACGCAAGCGGGTCAAGCTGCAATTTCAAATCCCGGATTTCACGGGATCAGCCAGATTTTATACGAATATACGTCTTCAGCCGCGAATAACGGTTCAGGATTTGAAGGGCTCGGAGACGCGTCGCCTTTTTGGAATATAACAACGGGAATTGTGATGTTTATCGGCCGTTATTTCTCAATTGTCACACTGCTCGCAGTTGCGGGGTCACTTTTGAAAAAGCAAACCGTTCCGGAAACAATCGGAACATTTCGCACCGATTCAAGCCTGTTCAGCGGGATTTTTATCGCTTCGATCCTGATCGTCGGGGCTTTAACATTCTTTCCGGTGCTTGTGTTGGGACCGGCCGCAGAATATTTAACATTACGATAAGGGGGCTTTACTCATGAACGATTTGCATCATTCCAGTCAACAGGCCACACCGGATGCCGTTCACACAACAAAGCAAACGATGAACGACACGATCATCAAAGATGCGGTCAAACATGCCTTTTTAAAATTAGATCCGCGAACTATGATCAAAAATCCGATTATGTTTGTCGTAGAAGTTGGATTTTTCATAACGGTTCTGCTTTCCGTGTTTCCCCGGTTTTTCGGCAGTACGGCGGCTCCCTGGTTCAATCCGGCGGTTTCTTTCATTTTGCTGATCACCGTGTTATTCGCGAATTTCGCCGAAGCGCTGGCTGAAGGAAGAGGAAAGGCGCAGGCCGATTCTTTAAAACAGACGAAAAAAGGGGTTTCGGCCAATAAAGTAATGGATGACCGCATTGAGAAGGTAGCGCCTGCCGAGCTTAGAAAGGGGGACATCGTCATCGTCTCCCAGGGAGAAATGATACCTGGCGACGGTGAAGTCATCGCGGGTCTCGCATCAGTAGACGAATCGGCCATCACGGGAGAGTCTGCTCCGGTCATAAAGGAAGCAGGCGGTGATTTCAGCTCTGTTACGGGAGGCACCCGGGTCGTCAGCGATTCGATTAAAGTCAAGATCACGAGTGATCCGGGTGAAACGTTCCTCGATCAGATGATCGCTTTAGTCGAAGGGGCTGAAAGGCAAAAAACGCCGAATGAAATCGCGTTGAATACGGTTTTAACGAGCTTAACGCTGATTTTTCTGATCGTTGTTGCGACACTCCCGTTTTTCACATCCTATCTCGGTTTTCAAATTGATCCCGCCGTCTTGATTGCCCTGCTTGTCTGTCTTATACCGACGACGATCGGCGGGCTCCTGTCAGCCATCGGGATTGCGGGAATGGATCGCGTGACCCGCTTCAACGTTCTGGCGATGTCGGGGAAAGCTGTCGAGGCTGCGGGCGACATTAACACGATTGTTCTTGATAAAACAGGGACGATCACTTTTGGAAACCGGATGGCCGGGGAATTTGTCCCTGTCGGCGATGAATCGCTTCAAACCGTTGGTGAATATGCGGCGCTTGGCTCCATCCATGACGAAACACCGGAAGGACGCTCAGTCATCGAACTCGCTGATAAACTCTCGATTCACTATGACTCGTCCGTTGCTGAAGCAGGAGAACCGATTGAATTCAAGGCGGAAACGAGAATGAGCGGCGTGAACCTGCCCGACGGAAGGCACATTCGCAAAGGCGCTGTCGATGCCGTGAAAAAGTGGGTGATCAACAATGGCGGAACGATACCTTCGAATCTCGATCTGGAAAGCGAACGGATTTCAAAAGAAGGCGGAACACCGCTGGCTGTAGCGGCAGACGGAACAATCTTCGGTTTGATCTATTTAAAAGACACCGTTAAACCGGGCATGAAAGAGCGCTTTGCCGAGCTTCGCAAAATGGGGATCAAAACGGTGATGTGCACAGGCGACAATCCATTAACGGCCGCTACGATCGCAAGGGAAGCGGGCGTTGATGACTTTATTGCCGAAAGCAAGCCCGAAGACAAGATTAATGTGATCAAGCGCGAACAATCTGAAGGAAAGCTTGTCGCCATGACGGGCGACGGAACCAATGACGCGCCCGCACTTGCGCAGGCTGATGTCGGGCTTGCCATGAACAGCGGCACAACAGCTGCCAAGGAAGCAGCGAATATGGTGGACCTTGATTCGAATCCGACAAAAATCATTGAAGTCGTCTCGATCGGAAAGCAGCTGCTTATGACGCGCGGCGCTTTGACTACGTTCAGCATCGCAAACGATATCGCCAAATATTTTGCCATCATCCCGGCGATGTTTATGCTGGCGATTCCCGAGATGAACGCGCTGAACATCATGAGGCTTGGTTCGCCGATTTCAGCGATCTTATCTGCGCTGATATTTAACGCGCTGATCATCCCGCTTCTTGTGCCTTTAGCCATGAAAGGAATTGCTTATAAGCCGATGAGCTCAAATGCTTTGCTGGCCCGCAATTTATTGATCTATGGCCTCGGCGGCGTTATCGTCCCTTTCATCGGAATCAAGCTGATCGATATGCTGCTTCAGATTATGTTGTAAGGAGGAATCGTCATGAAAGAAATCGGAGTAATCTTCAGAATCAGCCTGCTGTTAATGCTGGTTTGCGGGCTTGGATATCCGCTCGCGCTGACAGGGATTTCACAGGCCGCCATGCCTGGAAAGTCAAATGGAAGTCTTGTGTATGACCGGCAGGGGAATGTGATCGGCTCTGAACTCATTGGCCAGCGGTTTAGAGACCCGCGGCTCTTTCAAGGAAGGGAATCCAGCATCAAGTATGATGCCGCAGGATCTGGATCCCCAAACGAAGCGCCGTCAAATCCCGATTTGCTGAAACGGATGAAAGCATCGATTGAAAAGTGGAAGGAGGAAAACCCTGATGTTCCGATCAGTAAACTGCCGGTCGATTTAGTCACGAACTCCGCTTCGGGATTAGACCCTGATATCAGTCCCGACGGGGCGATGGCGCAAATTCCGAGAATCAGCCGTCTGACAGGACTGCCGGAGAAAGAGCTTGTGCAGCTTGTTCATCAGCATACCAAAAGCGACTTCTTAAGTGAACCGCGCGTCAACGTGCTGCTTCTCAATATCGATTTAAAAGAAAAACTGAAGTAGAATGCTGCCCGGTGTCTGATCATACGACACCGGGAAAAACAAACTTGATGAGAAAACGGAGATGCTGCAATGCGGAAAAAAAACACCCGTGATTATCGAAGGAAGACGCCGGGAGAGCTGCTGGCCGAAATTGAACAGCTGAAAAGAGGGCATTGGACCATTTATATCGGTTCTGCGCCGGGAGTCGGAAAAACGTATCGGATGCTCCAGGAAGCGCACGATTTAAAGCGGGAAGGGATCGATGCCGTGATCGGCCTTGTCGAAACGCATCATCGAAAAGACACGGCCGCACTCGTCAAAGGTTTAGAAGTCATTCCAAAACGAAACATTTCATATAAAGGGATAACGATGGGAGAAATGGATGTCGATGCGATTATTAACCGGAAGCCAGACCTTGTGCTTGTCGATGAACTGGCTCACACCAATGTGCAAGGTTCGAAAAATGAAAAGCGGTACATGGACGTTGAAGATATTTTACAGGAAGGCATCAACGTGCTGTCCGCAGTCAATATCCAGCATATCGAAAGCGTCCATGATATCGTTCAACACGTCACCGGGGTGAAAGTGAGAGAACGGATCCCGGACCGCGTGTTGGAATTGGCGAATGAAGTCATCTTGATTGACGTCACTCCGGAAACATTGCAAAAGCGGCTTCAGGAAGGAAAGGTATATGAAAAACATAAGATACAACAGGCTTTAACCCATTTTTTTACGAAAAATAATTTAGCTGCGTTGAGAGAGCTCGCCTTGCGTGAAGTTGCAGATGATGTGGATGATCGTCTAGAGCGGACGAACGGCAGCCTCCGGCCGAGGGGAACGAATGAAAAGATTTTGGTGTGCGTCCAGCACGGAAAAAATGCCGAAAAACTGATACGGCGCGGATGGAGAATCGCAAGCCGGCTGAAGGCCGATCTGCTCGTTTTAAACGTGTCGCGCACGTCAAAGGAGCAGCTGGCCCCGACAGAACGGGATAAAATCGGGCAATGGGAGACGCTCTGTGCACAATTCGGCGCCGAATTCATTTTTAAACACTCAAACAAAAGGCGCATTTCTGAAACGATCACTGATACAGCGAAACAGCACGGCATTACACAAATCGTGCTCGGCCAATCCGCCCGATCGCGATGGGAAGAAATCAGAAAAGGCTCGATTGTCAACAGCATTATGAGGCATACAGACGGAATCGACCTTCACATTGTCTCGGATGAGAAAGCTTGAGATCGGGATGCCGTTGTTAAAGGATGTTCAGCGGCGCCTGCGGCCTCCAGTATCAGCAGTTCTTTTTTCATCTCCAATCCGCCCCGGTATCCCGTGAGCTGTCCGTTTTTGCCGATAACCCGATGGCACGGCACTACCATTAACAGCGGATTTGCGCCGATCGCCGTACCTACGGCCCGGACAGCGTTCCGCTTTTGTATATGCCCGGCGATATCGGAATAGGAACGCGTGCTGCCGAAAGGAATTTCGGAGAGCGCCTGCCACACGGCCAGCTGAAAAGGCGTTCCGGCAAGGTCGACAGGAAAGCTGAAATGAGTCCGCTTGCCATCTAAATACGCCTGAATCTGCTCGGCGTATTCTGCCAATCCTTTGTCATCCCGAATGAAAACTGGCTGTGCGTACCTTTTTTCAGCCCAAGCGGCCAGCTCCCCGAATCCTTGATTCCATGCCCCTGTAAAACAGAGCCCGCGGGTAGTCGCCGCAATGTGAATCTGCGAGCGGCGGCAAGTCAGCGTACGCCAGTATACGATTTGATCTTCCATATGTTTACCTCCGTTTCATTTGCCGGTATGACGTCGGTGATTGCCCTGTTTTCTTTTTAAACAAAGCGGCAAAATAATCCGCATTCCCGATGCCTACCATTGAGGCGATTTCTGCGATCGTTCGTTCAGAATGGGCAAGCAAATCGAATGCTTTCTCAATCCTTTTCTGCAGGATGTATTCTGCCGGCGAGACGCCTTTGATTCGTTTAAACGTCCGCTGCAGATGAAAAGGGCTGATATGGCACCTGTCAGCCAAAGCTTGCAGAGACAGCGGATCGCGATAAGATTCCTCGATGATTTGCACCGCCCGCTGTGCCAGCTCTTCATCCGGCAGCAGCATCCCGGCCGGATTGCAGCGTTTGCAGGGGCGGTACCCTTCTGATAAAGCATCTTTTGCATTGAAAAAGATTTGCACATTTTCGATTTGCGGAACTCTCGATTTGCAGGAAGGGCGGCAAAATATCCCGGTCGTTTTGACCGCGTAATAAAAAACTCCGTCATAGGCGGAATCGTTTTCCGTAATCGCCCGCCACCTTTCAGGCGTCAATCGTGATTTGCTGTTCATATCTTCACCCCGATCTATGTCAGTATAACCTAAATAACAGCCGGAGGTGGAGAGGCGGGGAATGGCACAGCAAGAAGACAAAGAAGAAGAGGGACGGTTGCCTGCGTCTCCGAAACGCGCTACAATTCATTTGCAATACAGGATGAGGTGAGAATATTGCCGAAATCAGAGAAGCAGGCCTCCTAAAATAAAAAAGCTATATTTTAGGAGGTAAAACATGAATTTTCAAACAATCGATCTCGACACTTGGTATAGAAAATATTATTTTGACCATTACATGAAGGAAGCGAAATGTTCTTTCAGTATAACGACAAACGTCAATGTGACCAATTTGCTTGCCGTGCTCAAGAAAAAGAAGATCAAGCTGTACCCGGTTTTTATTTATATCGTATCAAGGGCCATTCATTCGCGTCCCGAGTTTAGAACAACTTTTAACGACAAAGGACAGCTGGGATATTGGGAACAAATGCACCCGTGCTATACGATTTTTCATCAGGACGACCAAACGTTTTCCGCCCTCTGGACAGAATACTCAGATGATTTCTCGCGGTTTTATCGTCAATATCTTCAGGATGCCGAGCGCTTTGGAGACAAAAAGGGCTTGTGGGCTAAGCCGGACATCCCGCCCAATGCGTTTTCAGTTTCTTCTATTCCATGGGTGCGCTTTACAAACTTTAATTTAAACCTAGATAACAGCGAACACTTGCTGCCGATTATTACAAACGGGAAATACTTTTCAGAAGGCGGTGAAACATTTTTGCCGGTTTCCCTGCAAGTACACCATGCAGTGTGTGACGGCTATCATGCCGGCGCTTTTATGAACGAGTTGGAACGGCTTGCCGCCGATTGTGAGGAGTGGCTTATGTGACAGAGGAAAGGCCGATAGGATTCGGCCTTTTTTATATGCACTTCTTAGCGGGTCTCCTGCCATCTCTCCCTGCTGTTTAAATTTACTCACGGGATTTGGAACGCCGGCTCTCAACAAACTTCCGGTAATGAAAATCATGAACCAAACGGATCGTCGGCCTGATTAACAGCTGAAAGCTGCCGATCACAAACATCCATATTCCCGCCGGCTTCAGTTCCTCGAAGAAAAAACAGAAGCTCCCGACAAGGAATAAAAGACCGATAAGAAAATCGTTTAATGTATGAAGAACTTTGTATCTTTTTTTGAAAAAGAGTTCGTATCGATCATTGTGGTTTTGCGGCATTGCTTGATCCCTCCAGTCCTTTTATTACCCTGCCGGAAGCAGGAGTGAAACGTCGGTATGCATAGGATTTATGAATAAGGAAAAACATATGGGGACATCGACCATCGAGGAGTGAAAAATATGCGGCTATTCATATGTGCATTGTGCCTGTTCGGCATGATTGTTCCGACAATTGAAACAAAAGCGCTGACGTTTGAAGAATTGCCGGTTAAACAGGCTTCAAAACAATGGGAAGTTCAAATCGGTAAAGCCGAAGCAAAAAACGGAATGGCGAAGCCGGAAAAAGGTAGCTTTCATACTTATGCTGTCGAAATCAAAAACATTGGACACGATGTAGCTTCGGCGGAAATTTATCTCTATCGGAATGAACCCAATTCTTCAACGAAATTTTCGCTTTGGAATATTCCTCACGACAATGCGGTCTCTTTAGCCAAAAGCTTAAATGACGGAAGCCCTGTCAAGCACCGGAATTTGCTATTGGCAGAGAATGCGACCGAATTGGAAGTGGACTTGATTTGGACGGAAAAAGGGAGCGAAGGCAGACTTTTAAAGGAATCGTTTATTTTCAAAGGGAGATGAATCATAAAGATAGAGGCCGTTGAACCGTCAACGGCCTTTTTTGTGAAAGTTAAGGCAGCCGGTCGTTCGGCCAACATGGTATCGAAGTGAACGTTGATCAGCAGAGCTTTCACAAAACATTTACATTTAGAGAAAAATACAGGATGTTTTCACCAATATTTTCTCAATAATGATACACTATTGACAAGCTGCTACTTTGGGTGGGGTGTTTCTGTGGATGCTGATGAAGCAAAAACACCAGACTGTGTCATGAGAGCACGAACAAATCGATATAAAAGTAGGAGAGTCAGGATTGTCAATCTGTAAAAGATCTTTTTTTTATCCCGTGATTCGGCTTTAAAGTTCTGAATCTTCAAGAAGTTTGCCGCCTTTTTGCTGATCAATCGAGAACAAAGGATGATACATATGAAAAGAATAGATAAAATCTACCATCAGCTGCTGGATAATTTTCGCGAAACGAATATCCATCAGCTTTTAAAGATACAAGGGAATTCGGCTCAAGAAATCGCCGGTCAGCTGCAAATGGAGCGTTCAAATGTCAGCTTTGAATTAAACAATCTCGTTCGTGCCAAAAAGGTGATCAAGATTAAAACGTTCCCTGTGCGCTATGTCCCGGTGGAAATCGTTGAAAACATCTTGAACATCAAATGGAACTCAGAGTTGATGGAGGTTGAAGAACTGAAGCGGCTGGCTGACGGCCAAAAAAAGCCGGCGCGCAACATGTCCGCCGATCCCCTCGAGCTCATGATCGGGGCTAAAGGGAGCTTGAAAAAGGCAATCTCTCAGGCGAAAGCGGCTGTCTTTTATCCTCCGCACGGCTTGCACATGCTGCTGCTCGGTCCGACGGGTTCAGGTAAATCGCTGTTTGCGAACCGGATCTACCAGTTCGCCGTTTATTCGGACATATTGAAGCCCGATTCCCCGTTCATCACATTCAACTGTGCCGATTATTATAACAATCCTCAATTATTGCTCTCGCAATTGTTCGGACATAAAAAAGGGTCGTTTACAGGTGCCGGCGAAGACAAAGCAGGATTAGTCGAACAGGCGGACGGGGGCATTCTGTTTATGGATGAAATTCATCGTCTCCCGCCGGAGGGGCAGGAAATGCTGTTTTATTTCATTGACAGCGGCACATACAACAGGCTTGGTGAAACAGAGCATAAGCGAACGGCAAAAGTCCTGTTTATCTGCGCAACAACAGAAAACCCGAGTTCTGCATTGCTGAAGACATTTTTACGGAGAATTCCGATGACCGTACATATTCCGTCGCTCGATGAACGCTCCCTTGGAGAAAGAGTGGAGCTGACAACGTTTTTATTGGGGAAAGAAGCAGAGCGGATCAAGAAAAACTTAAATGTTCATATCGACGTCTATAATGCATTGATTCATTCTGCAAAATTCGGAAATGTCGGGCAGCTGAAATCAAATGTGCAGCTGGTCTGTGCGCACGGATTTTTAAATAACCTTGACAAAGACGAGGTTGTTGAACTGACCGTCCGGGATCTTCCCGATGAGATCAAACAGGACTGGATGTCCAGCAGCAAAAATATCGAACGGAGCAAAATGATTTCTGAATACGTCAACATTACAACGATCATCTCTCCGATTGTGGAAGATGATACAACGAAAATCGATGACTCATTTAACTTATACCATGTCATAGAAGAAAAAGCGAAAATCCTGAATAAAGAAGGCTTAACAAAAAAACAAATCAATCAATATATTTTAACGGATATTCATTTGCACGTCAGAAGCTTTTTTAATCAGAAAATGCTTCAAAACCACAGCTTGCTCAAATTCGTTGAAGACGACGTGATTCAGATGACGAAAGAATTAAAGGAAGTCGCTGAACATGAGTTAGACTGCAAATTCGACCGTAAATTCATCTATTTCCTGAGCATGCACATCGCCGCATTTTTAAAGCGCGGAAAACAGATTGATGTTTTAAACCCGCAGGAAACAGATGAAATCAGGGAAACCCATGTGAAAGAATATGAGGTCGCACTGATTTTCAAAGATAAAATTCAAGCGTATTTTAAAGTAACCGTTCCGGAAATCGAAGTCATCTACTTGACGATGCTGATTCAGTCGATTAAATCATGGAAAGAAAACAAAAGGACGGGCATTGTCGTGGCGGCCCATGGAAACAGCACGGCGAGCTCTATGGTTGAAGTAGCCACTGAACTGCTGGGGAGCACCCCGATTGCTGCGGTTGATATGCCTTTGACCGTTTCACCTGCGGAAATCGTAAGCAGTCTGGCGGAGAAAGTGAAGCAGGTTGATGAAGGAGAAGGCGTATTAATGCTTGTCGACATGGGATCGCTTGCGATGCTGGAAACAAGGCTCGAACAACAAACGGGCGTAAAAATAAAAACGATCAGCAATGTTACGACATCGATGGTGCTTGATGCTGTCCGCAAGGTGAATTATTTGAATTTGAATTTGCACGCCATCTATGATTCGGTTACAAAGGATTTCATCGATTTATGGGCCGATAAACCGCGGGTCTCAGGCAAAAAGAAGGCGATCGTCTCCATTTGCACGACAGGCGGCGGAACGGCGAAAAAGCTCGAAGAGATCTTAACAGCAATCGTGAGCAGGACATCCGATGAACAAATCAGCATTTTGTCGGTGTCATCGATCAAATTAGCAAGCCGCATGAAAGAAATTGAAAAAACGTATGAGATCCTTGCCACGGTGGGCACGAAGAATCCTAAAATCGATGCTCCGCACGTGCCTTTAGAAGTATTGATTGAAGGCGAAGGAGAAAAAGTGATTCAGCAAGTGATTGGAAACGGCAATATCCCTGCGAGCGGCGGATTATCCGGTAAAAATGTGGTGGTGAAGGAGCTGTGCGAAGACAGCCTGAAAAAATATCTTGTCTTTTTGAATCCCTATCATATGATAGACATGCTGTTGGAGTGGCTTCAGACGGTTCAAGACGAACTGCGCATCACATTCAGCAACGCGGTGCTGATCAAAGTCATCATGCATACCGCTTTTGCTTTTGAAAGGGTGATCAAACAGAATCCGATCGCTTTTCCTGAGGAAGAAGAAATGAATGATCAGCTTCAAAACGTTCTTCACATCACAGAGAAAACATTAAAGCCTTACGAAGAAAAGCTTGGACTCGCGATCAGCGAAGATGAAAAAATATTTATCGCGACCATCTTTTCTGAAGAGTTATAGCTGTTTTCCATGAGCGATTTTTTCAGGTAAACCTGTATTAAGTGGAATCCCATTTTAATACAGGTTTATTTTTATGCTTGAATGTGTTTCAAACTTGAAAATCATTCGTCTTGAGATGCAGTGAAAGCGCTTAATACAACTTTGTTGGCACGATCCTTGCATTATAAATAAGTGAACGAAAAAAGAAAGGAGCAATGTACATGATTACAGTCATTATCAGCGGCCACGGAAACTTTCCCACAGCATTAAAAGAATCTTCAGGGATGATATTCGGAGAAGAAGACAGCCTGATCGCGGTGCCGTTTCTGAAAGGGGAAGGCATTCAGACACTGCAAGAAAAATATCATCAGACGCTGAAGGACATTCCGGAGGAACACGAGGTGCTTTTTTTAGTGGATATTTTCGGCGGGACGCCATACAACGCAGCGACTCCTTACATCGCGAAGGAGCGGAGATTCGATATGGCAGCCGGTGTGAACCTGCCGATTTTGTTAGAGGCATTGAGCTTGAGGGAGCATATGCCGCTCAAACAACTGCTGAACCAGTTGAAAAAGATGAGCCGGGAATGCTTCCAAATCTGCAGCGAACAATTGGAAAAATTCAGTCAGTCTAATCAGGGAAGAGAGGATGAATTGTAATGAAAATCGTTTTAGCAAGAATTGATGACCGCTTTATTCACGGCCAAGTATTAACAAGATGGATTAAAATCCACGCTGCTGACCGCATTATCGTCGTCTCTGATGAGGTGGCGCAGGACGAAATGAGAAAAACGCTGATCCTTTCTGTCGCACCTTCAAATGTGAAAGCTAGCGCCGTTTCGATCTCCAAAATGGCCAAAGCGTTTCACAGTCCGCGGTACGAAGATACGACGGCAATGCTGTTATTCGAAAATCCGGGCGACATTGTTTCTTTAATCGAAGCAGGCGTTCCGATCGAAACAGTCAATGTCGGCGGGATGCGCTTCGAGAATAACCGCAGGCAAATCACGAAATCGGTAAGCGTGACTGAAAAGGACATCAAAGCGTTTGAACAATTGCACGGATTGGGCGTGAAGCTGGAACTGAGGCAGCTGCCGTCAGATTCGAGCGAAGACTTTATGCAGATTTTAAGAAACGCAATAAAATCCTAGAAGGAGGATTCTAAAGCCATGTCAACGATTCAAATTATTTTGCTGCTCGTCATTGCAGCTATAACAGGTATCGGTAGTGTATTGGACGAAGGGCAGACACACCGTCCGCTGATTGCCTGCACGTTGGTCGGCCTGGTTCTCGGGGATCTGAAAACAGGCATCATTCTCGGCGGAACGCTGGAGCTGATGGCGCTTGGCTGGATGAACGTCGGTCTTGCAATGGCCCCCGATACGGCTATCGCTTCCGTGATTTCGACCATTTTAGTGATTACCGCCGATCAGGGAATCGGCGAAGGGATTGCCGTCGCGGTGGCTTTGGCTGCTGCGGGTCAGGCGCTGACGATTTTCGTCAGGACGATCACCGTATTTTTAATTCACCGCGCCGACAAATACGCAAAGGATGGCAATTTTAAAGGAATTGAAATCATGCATATTACCGCCATGGTGTTTCAGGCGCTGCGCGTTATGATTCCGACATTGATTGTGGCTCTGATCAGTGTCAGCGCTGTTCAGGCGTTTTTGGGAAATATTCCGGACGTCATCACAAAAGGTTTGCAAATAGGCGGGGGCATTATCGTTGTTGTCGGATATGCGATGGTCATCAACATGATGAACATTCCGTATTTGAAGCCGTTTTTCTATATCGGTTTTTTGCTGGCCGCGTTTACCGATTTCAATTTAGTCGGCTTCGGTGCCCTCGGGCT
>Ga0180430_10001439_pt1 | contig 23163 bp, 14 predicted proteins | sample SS_ome_9_FD_132999 | JGI IMG/M metagenome (GOLD analysis project Ga0180430, IMG submission 132999) | Hypersaline lake sediment archaeal communities from the Salton Sea, California, USA - SS_1_S_2 metaG | ecosystem: Environmental > Aquatic > Non-marine Saline and Alkaline > Hypersaline >... | reverse complement strand
GTGCAGTTTGCAATCCGCGGGGGCAACTTCTTGTGCCGGCCAGGGCTAGAGGGACGGGGGGATGGGCCGCCGATGGCGTTTCTGGGCCAGCCGCGCGACAAGGGCTCGACGTCACCCGGGCCGGGTGGCATGCTAACGGGTTATTGCCTCCCGCAGAGGAAGCGCTTGGGTGAGAGGAGAGGAAAATGATGCAGATCAATCGCATTTGGCTTGGGTTCTTGACGGTCGCCGTCGGGCTCACCGCGCTCGTCATCATGCTCACCGGCGGGACGGGCTGCCGGCCGGCCGAGAGGGGACTTCGCCCGGCCCCTGCCGGCGCCGTTCAGTTGCAGCCGCCGGTCGCCCCCGTGGCGCCCGACACGCTCGAGATGCACGGCTACACGTGGGTTGATCCCTATGCCTGGATGATGGACATGGGTCGCGACGACCCCCAGACGATCGCCTACGTCGAAGCGGAGAATGCCTACACCGAGGCGCGCATGCGCCCTACCGAGGAGTTGCAGGAGGATCTCTTCCGGGAGATGCGGGCACGGATCAAGGAGACCGACTTGAGCGTGCCGGTCCAGGAAGACGAGTACTACTACTACGCCCGCACGCAAGAGGGTGAGGACTACCCGATCTACTGCCGCAAGCGCGGCAGCCTCGACGCGGCGGAAGAAGTGACGCTAGACGTCAACGTGCTCGCAGCGGGGCGTGAGTTCTACCAGGTCGGTGATGTCGACTACAGCCCGGATCACCGTTTCGTCGCCTTCACCGTCGACACGACGGGGGCGGAGCGCTACTCGCTGCGCGTCAAGGATCTGCAGACCGGCGAGTTCCTGCCGGACGACGTCTATCCTCTCTTTTCGTTCGTCTGGGCCAACGACAATCAGACGATCTTCTACGTGCGCAAGCTGGATCCCGAGATCGAGAGCCCGTACCAGTGCTTTCGCCACCACTTGCGCGACCCGCAGTCGCGCGATGAGCTGATCTATCAGGAGGACGATCTCGCCTATGGACTCGGTGTAACCAAGTCGCGCAGTGACGCCTACATCTTCTTGCTGGCGGGCGACAACGAGACAGCGGAGTGGCGCTTCCTTCCCGCCGACAACCCGCGCGGAGAGTTCCGCATGCTCCAGCCGCGTGATCCTGGAGTCGAGTACAGCGTGCATCACTGGGAGGAGGAGTTCTTCTTTCTGACCAACGGCGACGGAGCCAAGAACTTCAAGATCATGCGCACGGCAATCGATCATCCGGAGCCGGAGCATTGGCGGGAGTTCATCGGACATCGCGATGCCGTCTACATCACGGGCTTCGATGTCTTCAAGAACTGGTTTGCGATCCATGAACGCGTGCGCGGACTCGAGAAGATCCGGGTGATCGATATGCGCTCCGGCGCGGAGCACTACGTTTCATTCCCCGAGCCGACCTATAGCTTTTTCACGCGCGGCAATCCCAACTACGAGAGCGAGAAGTACCGTTTCACCTACTTCTCGCTCGTAACGCCGCGCTCGGTGTATGACTATGATTTCGCCACGCGGGAGATGGAGCTGCTCAAGCAGAGCGAAGTGCGCGGTGGCTTCGATCCGCACGACTACCGTTCCGAGTACTTTTTCGCGCAGGGGCGCGACGGGGCACAGATTCCGATGTCGATCGTCTACCGGCGTGACCGCTTCCGCGCGGACGGTAGCAACCCACTCTACCTGTACGCCTATGGCAGCTATGGGATGGGGTCAGCGGTCTACTTCTCGAGTGTGCGGCTTAGCCTGCTCGATCGGGGATTCATCTACGTCATCGCCCACATCCGCGGCGGGGACGAGATGGGCAAGGCGTGGCATGATCAGGGCAAGCTGTTGAACAAGAAGAACACCTTCTATGACTTCATCGACTGCGCCGAGTACCTGATCCGCTTGAACTACACCTCTTCCGACCGACTCGTCATCAACGGCGGCAGCGCCGGTGGCATGTTGATGGGCGCGGTGGCGAACATGCGGCCCGACTTGTTCGAGATCGTCATCGCCAACGTGCCGGCCGTCGACATGCTCCACACGATGCTCGATCCGACGATCCCCGGCACGGTCTTCCACTACACCGAGCTCGGCAACCCGAACCTACGCGAGCACTTCGAGTACATGCGTTCGTGGGACCCCTATACGAATGTCCGCCGCCAGCGCTACCCGACGATGCTCGTCACGGCCGGATTGCATGATCCGCGCGTCGGCTACTGGGAGCCGGCCAAGTGGGTGGCGCGCCTGCGCCAGGAGAAGCTCGGAGACGAGTGGCTGCTGCTGAAGACGGACATGTCCGGCCATATGGGCGCTTCGGGTCGCTACGACTACCTCCGGCAGCTCGCCTTCGAGTATGCCTTCCTCTTCGACCGCCTCGGCCTGGAGGAGGCGCGTCGCTAGCAGGGATGGAACTCCTCCCTAGGAAGCCGCTTACGATTCGGTCCTAGGCTTCTCGATCGCCGGTCTGCCCGCCGGGGGACCGGCGATCGAGCCTGCAGCCGATCGCCGGCTTGGGATGCCGCGTGCCACCGCCGAACGCAAGGGAGGGAGGTGGCACGATGCGCATTCTGGTGGGAATCCTGGCCATCGTCGGGCTCTGGGGATCCGGAGACGCGGCGGGACTCGTGATCGACGACTTCACCGTGGGAGCATTCCTGCTCGGTCGGGAGGGCGGGATCCCGCCGCAGACCGTCGCCGCGACTCAGGTCGATTCGACCGGGAGCGCGATCCTCGGTGGCCGGCGCGATGTAAAGCTGCAGAAGCTGAGCGGGTCGGGAACCCAGCCCTATGTCCATGGCGTCGCCGGGGTGCCCGGGCTCGTCAGCTACAATTCGAACTTCGGCTGCAACGCGATCTGGACGGTCGCCTACGGCGCGGGGCGTGAGCTCGGATTCGACCTGACCGCGGAGGGCGGTAGCGCATTCGAGGTCGAGCTGCACAGCGGGGACATGTGGTCAGGGCCACGCCCGACTCCGCTCACGATCCGGGTCTGGAGTGGGAGCGGCAGTGCCACCGTGACGCAAGACCTGATCGCGGTGGGCACGTACACGTATCCCTTCGCCGATTTCGCCGGGGTCGATTTCAGCGACGTCGATCGAATCGAGTTCGAAGTCGTACAGCAGAGCGAGAGCAACGACGCGATCGATTTTGCCTTCTCCTGCTTCCGCACGAATGGAGACGCGCCGACGCCGGTCGACGCGGAGAGCTGGGGGGCGTTGAAGGCGCGCTTTCGATGATCGCCCGCGGACGTCGCCGGTCCCGCGAGGGTAGTGGGATCGGGTGGGGAGCTGGCGGCTGTAGCGCCACACCTCGGTCCGTGGGCGGCTGGGGGCCGGGATCCAGCCCGGCCCCCAGCGATTGCCCTTCTCGAGCCAGCGGTGGAATGACCCTGTTGAGTTTGAAGAGGCGGCGCGAGCTCGATCCAACTCAAGCTTGATCCAAGCCGGCGCCGGCGCGGCTACCGCGACTGCGACTTGCCATTGCCTCCGGCCGAATCGGGCGCGACGCCAACGTACTGCATCACGTGGCCGGTCAGTTCCCAGCCGCTCTTTTCCTGGATGCGCTGCGCCGCGTAGTCCCAGCATTCCTGCAGGAAGCAGGTATCGAGCTCCTCGACGCGGCCCGTCTTCTCGCAGACGATGAAGTGGTGGTGCGGCGAGCCCGGATTGCGGCGCAGGCCGACGCGCATCGCCCGCCCCGGGATGTAGACCATCGCGAGCAAGTCGCGGTCGAGCATCTTGTCGAGGTTGCGATAGACGGTCACGCGGTCCACGGCATGCCCCTCTTCACGCAGCGTGTCGGTGATCTCATCGGCCGACATGTGCGTCTGACGCCGGGCGAGCAGATCGAGCATCGCGAGACGCGAACGGGTGACCTTGAGACCTACCTTGCGCAGCATCTTCGAGGCGGCTTCGGGCGCCAGTCCCTCGGCGGCGGCGGCCGGTGCGGCGAGGGGACGAGTGTCAAGCGTACTCATGGGCAACTCCTTTATGGCTGATGGTCGATTGACAATCAATAAAGTCTATCGACACAATAGACATGCACCTTCATACACGTCAATCATCCTGCTCAAGTTCCATCAAATTGCGCCTATTCGGCTTCTTGTTGCAGAAAACCGCGCAGCACGGCGGGCAAGATCCCACCCTGGCGGTAGTAGTCGATCTCGATCGGCGCATCGAAGCGGGCGATTACCTCAACCGATTGCCAATCAAGGCTTTGGCGGGAGAACTCGAGTTTCACGGGCGCCTGCGGCGCGAGCGGGTCGGGCAGCTCGAGGCGAAAGACCTCGTCGCCGGTCAAGCGGAGCGAGGTAGCGCTTTCGCCGGGGCGGAACTGGAGCGGCAAGACTCCCATGCCGACCAAATTGCTGCGGTGGATGCGCTCGAACGATTCGGCCAGGACGGCGGCGACGCCCAGCAGCTGGGTGCCCTTGGAGGCCCAGTCGCGGCTGCTGCCCATGCCGTAGTCGCGGCCGCCGATGACGAGGGTCGGCGTGCCGGCGTCGCGGTAGCGCTCGGCGGCCGTGAAGATCGGCACCACCTCGCCGCTCGGGTGGTGACGCGTCCAGCCGCCTTGGCGGTCCGGTGTGAGCAGATTCTGGAAGCGGATGTTGGCGAACGTACCGCGCGTCATCACATCATGGTTGCCGCGGCGGCTGCCGTACGAATTGAAGTCGTCGGGCGCAACGCCGCGCGCGATGAGATGCTGCCCCGCCGGGCTCGCCGCGGGGATCGCGCCGGCGGGACTGATGTGGTCCGTGGTCACGCTGTCACCACACCAGACGAGCAAGCGCGCCCCCTCGATCCGCTGGCGCAGCGGGGGGCGAGCGGCCGACATCTGCTGGAAGAACGGCGGCTCCAGAATGTAGGTGCTTTCGGCGCGCCAGCGGTAGAGGGGGGCCCGCGTCACCGCGATCGCTTGCCAGTCAGCGTCGCCCTGCAGAATGCGCCCATACTCATGCGCGAACATCTCTGCGTTGACCGAGCTCTCGACGAAGGCCTCGATCTCCTCCGTCGACGGCCAGAGGTCGGCCAGGAAGACGGGACGACCGTCGCGGCCCTGACCCAAGGGCTCGCGCGTCAAGTCGATATCGATCGTACCGGCCAGCGCGAAGGCGATGACGAGCATCGGCGACATGAGGTAGGCGGCCTGGGCATCCGGGTTGATTCGACCCTCGAAGTTGCGATTGCCCGACAGAACCGCCGCGGCGACGAGTTCCCCCGAGCGAACGGCGGTGGCGACCGGAGGGGGCAGCGGCCCGCTGTTGCCGATGCAGGTCGTACACCCATAGCCGACAACGTGGAAACCGAGCTGCTCCAAGTACGGGGTCAGCCCGGCCCGCGCCAGATAATCGGTCACGACCTTGGATCCCGGAGCCAAGCTCGTCTTGACCCATGGCCGGGGACGCAAGCCCGCTTCGACCGCACGGCGGGCCAGGAGCCCCGCGCCGAGCATCACGCTCGGATTGCTCGTATTCGTGCAACTCGTGATCGCGGCGATCACCACCGCGCCGTGGCCGAGCGGGACCGCGCTCTCGGCCAGGCCCTCGGCCTTCGCCCGGGGCGGCGGGGGGGCCTCCCGGTCGTCTCTGTGTGAGAGCGCCCCGGGCGCGGGAGCGTCGTGCGTGCGGGCGCACGGCTGAAAGGCCTCGAGCTCAGCGCGCTCGATCGCGATCCGCTCCGCCTGACGCTCGGCCGGTACGCCGAACCCGCCCTCGCGCGGGGAGGCGGCCAGTGCCGCGTGCCAGCGGGCGGGGAGCTGGGTCAGGGGAACCCGGTCCTGAGGACGCTTCGGCCCGGCCACGCAGCGCTCGACCGCCTCGAGCTCCAGCGTGACCGTCTGCTCGTAGTCTGGCTCCTCGCACTCCGGGGTGCGCAGCAAGTGCTGCGCGCGGCAGTACGCGTGGGCGAGTTCGACCTGCTCCAGCGAGCGGCCGGAAGCGCGTAGATAGGCGAACGTCTGCTCATCGACCGGGAAGAAGCCGACCGTCGCCCCGTACTCCGGCGCCATGTTGGCCACCGTTGCCCGATCCGGTACCGAAAGCGAAGCGAGCCCCGGCCCGAAGAACTCGACGAACTTGCCGACGACGCCGATGCGCCGCAGCCGTTCGGTGACCGTCAGCACGAGATCGGTCGCGGTTGCCCCCGGGCGCAAGGCGCCGGTCAGGCGCACACCAACCACCGCGGGCGCGGGCATGAAAAGCGGTTGCCCGAGCAGCGCCGCCTCGGCCTCGATCCCGCCCACGCCCCAACCGAGGACGCCGATGCCATTGACCATCGGCGTGTGCGAATCCGTGCCGACCAGCGTGTCCGGATAGGCCGTCGGCGCCGACCGAGCGGCTCGCGGCTCGAGTTGCACGACGCGCGCCAGGTACTCCAGATTGACCTGATGACAAATCCCACTCGCGGGGGGGACGACGCGCAGGTTGTTGAATGCCTCTTGACCCCACCGGAGGAACTCGTAGCGCTCGCGATTGCGCGCGAACTCGATGCGCGCGTTCTCACGCAGTGCCTCCGGGCACGCGAAGGACTCGACCTGCACGCTATGGTCGATGACGAGATCGACCGGAATGCGCGGATTGATCATGGCCGGGTCGCCGCCAAGCCGCTTCATGGCACTGCGCATCGCCGCCAGATCGACGAGGCATGGTACGCCGGTGAAGTCTTGCAGCAGCACGCGCGCGGGCCGAAAGGGAACCTCGATGCCCTGCGGTCGGGTGGGGTCGTAGCGAGCCAGGCCCTCGACGGCCGCGGAGTCGATCGTCGCTCCATCTTCATGACGGAGAACCGCCTCCAACAGGATCCGGATCGAATAGGGCAGGCGCGCGAGGGTCAGCAGCCCGAGCTCCTCCAAGCGGCCAAGTCGATGGATGATGATCGGGCCGGCGGGCGTTGCGATCTCGGTGCGGGCGCCAAACGCGTCGCGTGGGGTGTCGCTACTCATCGAGACGCACTCCTTGTTACAGCGGCGTGCCGCGCCGGGCGCTTGGTTGGGGCCAGACGCAGGCCTGTTGCGGAGCTTTGTGCGACAAGCGGGAATGCGACGGACGACCCCGGATTGCATGCGGGGAACTTTTCCATATCATTCACCTTTATAAACCGACCGCCGCTTCATGTCGAGTCGGATTGCAGTGCCCAAGCCAGATCGCGAGGTGAATACGATGCGTCTTTTCGAGGGCATGCGCATCGGCGTTGCGAATCGCGGCATTCCCGCTCTGCGCATCGGACGCACGATTCGCGAGATGCAGGCCGTCTACGTTGCCTTCTATACGGCGAGCGACAAGATGGCGCCCCACGTGGCAAAGGCCGATCGCGCGCTCGAGTTGACCGGCAACAGCTACCTGGCGTTGGACGAGATCCTCCGTTTGGCACGCGAGCACGATGTGCAGGCATTGCATCCGGGCTGGGGGTTCGCGGCCGAAGACGATCGCTTCCCGCGCATGTGTCGTGAGTCCGGGATCATCTTCATCGGTCCTTCCGCCGAAGCGATGCGCCATCTCGGGAACAAGGTGAGCGCCATTCGAACGGCCCGCGAAGCGGGCGTGCCGGTCGTGCCCGGTTCGGATGGGGCGGTCAACCTGGACCGCGCGCGCACCGTCGCGGGGCAGCTCGGCTATCCGGTGCTGATCAAGAGCGAAGGTGGCGGCGGTGGGCGTGGAATCGTACTCGTTCGTGACGAAGGTGAACTCGAGCGACACTTCAGGACCGCGGGTGCCATGGCCGAAGCGAGCTTCGGCAATCCAAACCTCTTCATCGAGAAGTTCCTCGAGCGGGTGCGGCATCTGGAAATCCAAGTTCTGCGCGATCGACATGGGCACGTGGTTGCGCTCGACGAGCGCGATTGCTCGCTGCAGCGGAAGAATCAGAAGCTGCTGGAGGTGACGCCCAGTCCCTGGCCCGGGATGACGCCGCGCCTCCGCCAGGGGCTCAAGGAGGCCTCAATCGCGCTGGTCGAAGCGTGCGACTACGACTCGATCGCCACGATCGAGTTCCTCGTCACTGAGGATGGAGAATTCTACTTCATTGAGGCAAACACGCGCCTGCAAGTCGAGCACGGCATCAGCGAGTTGCTCTACGACATCGATATCGTCGAGCAGATGATCCGCATTGCGTGCGACCAGCCGCTCGCTTTGCCGGCGCCGCTCGAACCGCGCGGACACGCGCTTCAGTGCCGGATTAACTTCGAGGATCCCACCACCGGTTTTCGCCCGAATGCGGGACGTATCCTGCGCTACCTCTCTCCCGGGGGAGAGGGGGTGCGTCTCGATTCGTGCGTCTTCGGCGGCTACGAGTTCCCGACCGCCTACGATTCGGCCGGGGCGCTGCTGATGGCGCACGCGGCGACATGGAGCAAAGCGTGCGCGGTGATGGAACGCGCGCTTTCGGAGTACATCATCACCGGACCGAAGACGACGATCCCGTTCCACCGCCAATTGCTGGCCGATCCGGGCTTGCGTGGGGGCGCCTTCGACACGAAGTACATCGAACGGACGCCGGCGCTGATGGACTATCGCGAACGGGAGCCGGAGCACATTCGCCTAGCCTATCTGATGGCGGAGATCACCGCCCATGGCTACAACCCGTATCTGGGGCTGGGCGCCTACCGCCGCTTCGGGGACAAGCCCGAGGGGGGGCAGCCGGTGACCTACCCGCACCACGGCGCCGACGACGCGCCCGTGCTGGCTCGGCCCGTCGATGCGGAGGCGCAGGCCTTGGGGGCCGACGCGTCCTGTGCCGAAATCGTCCGCGCAACCGGGGTGGCGCAGATGCTCGCCCGCGGGTACACGCCGCCCTTCCACCCCTTGGCCGCTCGCAGCGAAGTCCTAGAGACACTGCGGGCATCTCCGCACATCGAGCTCTGCAACACGACCGCACGCGACATAACCCAGTCCGAGTCGAGCAACCGCATGCGACTGCACGACGACCGACGCTACGGGCCGCTGATCGACCAGTGTGGTTACGTGCAGCTCGAGACGGGAGGTGGAGCGCACTACCACGTCAACATGCTGGGGAACATGACCGACCCGTGGCATGAAGCCGAGGAGTGGAACTGCTTCGCGCCGTTCACGCAGAAGATGATCCTCGTGCGATCCACCAATCTGCTCGGCTATGCGCCGCAGGGACGCGAGGTGATGCAGCGCACGACCGAAATGATCGTGCGCCACTACCAGGTAGTCCGCTGCTTCGACTTCCTCAACCATGTAGAGAACATGGAACCGCTGGCAGAGATCGTCTTGGCGCATCCACAGCGGATCTTCGCCCCGGCGATCAGCTTCAGCTGGGCGGAGGGGTTCGATCGCCAGCACTACCTGGGCGTGCTGGACGAGATCCTGGCGATGATCGCGCGCGTCCTGGGCGCGGATGAGGGGGCCGCCGGCCGGAGGGCGGCGGCGCGCGAGATCGTTCTCGTGATCAAGGATATGGCCGGTGTTGCTCCGCCCCGCTTCATTCGCGACGTGGTCACGGCATTCCGCGATCGCTATCCTGATCTGGTGATCCAGTACCACCGGCACAACACCGACGGCCTTGGAGTCCCCGCCTTGGGGGCGGCGGCCGTTGCCGGAGCGCGCATCCTCGACGTCGGCGATGGGCCGGCGGTGCGCTTCTACGGTCAGCCGGCGGTCCTTCCCGTGGTCGCCTATCTCGAGGGTGAGCTCGGCTTGACCACGCGCATCGACAGGGCGCGCGTGCGCGAGGCGGGATTCGTCCTGAAGCAGATCATGCCGCTCTACGATCGCTACGTGCGCCCGCGTTTCCTTGGCCCCGATCACGATGTCGTTCATCACGGTCTGCCGGGCGGGGCCACATCGAGCTCTCAGGAGGCGGCGGTCAAGCAAGGCTATGCGTTCCTGCTGCCCTACATCCTCGAGATTCTCGAGCACGTGCGTCGACTCATCCGCTACCACGACGTCACGCCGGGTTCCCAGATCACGTGGACCAACGGATACATGGCCGCTGTGCGCGCGTACGAGCGTGGCGGGTTGGAGGAAGTGCGCCGCTTGATCGGGATCCTGCGCACGGTGCATACGACGCCGGAGGCGGAGCTCAGTGACGAACAGCGCCGGGAGCGATTGGTGATCTTCGAACATGCGAACGACTCGCTGCGCAACTTGCTGCTCGGCAAGTTCGGTCGCCTGCCGCTCGGGTGGCCCCCCGATTGGGTCTACCAGTCTGCGTTTGGCGAGGACTGGCGCGAGAAGCTGGCGACACGCACTGCGGCGAGCCCGCTGGCGGCACTGCCGGAGGTCGACCTCGCAGCCGTGGGCGAGGACCTGCGCGGGCACATCGGGCGGGAGCCGACGGAAGCCGAAGTGATCAACTATCTCAATCATCCGGGCGATGCGCTCGAGCTGATCCGGCGTCTGGAGCGCTTCGGCGAACCGAATCAGATTCCGGACGACATCTGGTTCGAGGGGCTCGAGATCGACGTGCCGCGGGAGTTTCGCTGCAGTGACGGCAAGGTGCACACGGTGCGCGTCGTCGCGGTTAGCCCCGAGCCGGATCAGCGTGGCCAGCGCACGGTACGCTACGAACTCGACCACGAAGTCTTCGAACATGCAGTTCAAGTCGCTGCGGCGCAAGCGATGACGGGCGACGTCGAGCTTGCCAATCCGGAAAACCCGCGTCACATCGCGGCGCCGTTCGATGCCGAGCTGTGGGTGGTGCACAAACGCGCCGGCGATCCGGTCACTGCGGGAGAGGAGGTCCTAAACCTCTCGCTGATGAAGATGGAGACGGCCGTTGTCGCGCCGGTCGACGGGACCGTTTCGCGCGTGCTCGTGCAGGCCGACTACCGTCGAGACCGCAGGATGGTGCCGGTCGTCAAAGGGCAGCTACTGATCGAGCTGGCGGATGCCGGGGAGGCGTGCTCAAGCTGCGGGGCGGTCCTGGCGGCGGATCATCGGTTCTGTGCGCAATGCGGGAGGAAGGTGAGTCGATGAATGCGTCCGCCGCCAATCGTGCTCAGTCCCAGCTGCAGATCATCCCGTTCATTGCCGGGGATGGAATCGGACCGGAGATCATGGCCGTCACCCGCACGGTGCTCGATGCGGCGGTCGCGAGCGCCTACGCCGGGAGCCGCCAGATCGAGTGGCGGCCGCTGTTGGCCGGCGCCGCGGCAGTGGCCGCGGGGCAAGCGCCCCTGCCGGAGGCGACGATCGCCGCCATTGCCTCCCACGGCGTGGCGCTCAAGGGGCCGCTGACAACTCCGGTAGGAGCGGGGCATCGCAGCCTCAATGTCGCCTTGCGCCAAGCGCTCGATCTCTACGCCAACGTGCGCCCGGTGCGGCACTGGCCGGGCGTGGCATCGCCCCTCCGCCATCCCGAGCGCGTCGACCTGGTCATCTTCCGCGAGAACGTCGAGGACGTCTACGCCGGGATCGAGTTTGAGGCTGGGACGCAAGCGGCCGAGGACTTGATCGGCTGGTTGGAAGAGCGCGGTGCGCGCGTTCTGGATGGGTCGGCGATCGGAATCAAACCGATGTCGCGCGCGCGCAGCGAGCGGCTCGTCCGAGATGCAATCCGCTTTGCTCTAGCCACGGGCCGCCGGTCGGTGACGCTGGTGCACAAGGGCAACATCATGAAGGCGACAGAGGGTGCCTTCTGTCGCTGGGGCTACGACGTCGCGCAGCGCGATTTTCCGGCACAGACGGTGACCGAGGAGCAGGTGGCAGCAGGCGCTTCGGTTGCGGGGCGGTTGCTGATCCGCGATCGCATCGCCGATGCGATGTTCCAGGAGCTGCTCTTGCGTCCTGAAGCATACGACGTGCTCGCCACGCCGAATCTGAACGGAGACTACCTTTCGGATGCCGCCGCGGCCGCGGTGGGCGGACTCGGTCTGGCACCGGGCGCGAATCTGGGCGCGGAGACGGCGCTGTTCGAGGCGGTGCACGGGACCGCGCCCGATCTGGCGGGGCAGGACCGTGCCAATCCGAGCTCCCTGCTCTTGTCCGGGGCGATGATGCTGGACCATCTCGAGTGGTCGCAGGCCACGACGGCTGTACGCCGCGCCCTGGCGACCGCACTGCACGACGGCTGTCTGACGGTGGATCTTGCCGCCGGTCGCCGGAACGTCAGGCCGCTCGGGACCGCTGCCTTCGGCGCAGCCGTTCGCGCGCGCCTGGGCCACGAGGGGAAGGCAGGGAGGATCGCCCCATGAACCCGACCGAGATCAAGAACATCGGGCTGCGCGGCGTGACCGTGGCTGACACCCGCGTCAGTTTGGTCGATGGAGAGCAGGGGACGCTCCTCTATCGCGGCTACAGCATCCAGGACCTGGCTGCCGTGGCGACGTACGAGGAGGTCGCCTTCCTGCTGTTGATGGGGCGTTTGCCGACGCAGGAAGAGACGGAAGCGGTGCGCGGACGCATGGCGCGTGACCGCCGGCTGCCGCCGGAGGTGATCGCCTATTTGCGGACGCGGCGCACGGATGCCGACAGCATGGACGTGCTGCAGGGCGCAGTCGCCGTGCTCGCCGATCACGACCCCGACCTGACGCGTCCCGGGCGCCCGGCGCTCGTACGGGCCGCGATGCGGCTGACGAGCAGGCTGGCGACGCTGCTGACGACCTGGCGCCACCTGCGCAAGGGGCGCCCGCTCGTCATCCCGGATTCGGGCGCGACGCATGCCGGTGCTTTCATGCAGATGCTGCTGGGCCGTGACGTGACGGACAGCGAAGTGCGCTTGATGGATACGCTGCTCATTCTGCATGCCGAGCACACATTCAATGCGTCGACCTTCGCCGCGCGACAGGTCGCCTCGACCCGCGCCCACCTCTACGCGGCGGTTTCGGCCGCAGTGGGCGCACTGGGCGGCAAGCTGCACGGTGGGGCCAACGCGCGCGTCATGCGCATGCTGCTCGAGATCGGCGAGGTCGGGCGCGTCGAGCCCTGGATCCGCGAGCGCATTGCCGCCGGGCAGCGCGTGATGGGCCTCGGCCACGCCGTCTATCGGACTGAGGATCCGCGGGCCGGGATTCTGAGGGGTGTCGCGGAGCAGACCTTGACCGGTTTCCAGCAACAGCGCTGGCTCGAGTTGGCGCGAGAGGTGGAGGTCGTCGGACGCCGCTTGTTGCTGGCCGAGCGTGGGCTCGCGCTCTACCCCAACGTCGACTTCTACTCGGGGCCGATTCTCTATTCCCTCGGCATTCCCACCGAGATGTTCCCTGCGTTCTTCGCGGTCTCGCGCGTTGTCGGCTGGTGCGCGCACGTGATCGAAGAACAGCTCGCCGAAGCGCAGCCGAAGGCAACGATCTACCGGCCGCGCGCCTACTACGTCGGCCGCTACTGCAGCCCACGCGGCTGCATGATGGTTCCGCGCGAGCAGCGCGGCTATGGCTGCCCGTGCGGCCAAGAGCTGGAAGGCTGCCACGAGCTCGAGGGCGAGGATCTTCTGTCGGGCCGGCCGGCAGCGGCTTCCGCGCCGCGGGCGATGGCAGATCCGCGACCCAAGACGGCCGAACGCGGTCGTTCACAGAATGGGAGGAAGGTATGAGCCATGCACCGGGGAGGTTTATCTGGAACGAGTTGATGACGACCGATGCGGCGGGCGCAACAGAATTCTACACGCAGCTCTTCGGCTGGGAGAGCGAAACGGCCGAAATCGGCGGCACGTCGTATCGCATGCTGAAGGCGGGAGAGCAATACGTCGGCGGGATCTACGCCGATCCCAAGGCAAACGAGGAGGCGCACCCGGCCTGGGTCCCGTACGTAAGCGTCGATGACGTCGACGCGCGGGCGCAACGGGCAGAGGAACTGGGGGGGCGTACACTCGTTGGCGGGCAGGACATTCCCGGAATCGGTCGTTTCGCTGCGATCATGGATCCGGAGGGGGCCGTGATTGCCCCCTTCAAGACCGCTCATCCGGAGCGCGAGATACCTGAGCCCCAGGGGCCGGGAACCTTCTGCTGGTACGAGTTGCTGACCCCGCGGCCGGACGCAGCGCAGGAATACTACACCGAGCTCTTCGGCTGGAGGCTCGACACGATGCCGATGGAGAACGGTGCCGCCTACACGGTGTTCCGGGCGGGCGAGAAGCAGGTGGCCGGCGTCCAACCGATGCCGGCGGGGGTGGAAGCGCCGCCGCATTGGCTGCTCTATGTGCAGGTCGATGACGTCGACGCGACCGCTCAGAAGGCGGCCGCCCTTGGCGGCAGACTGCTGCACGGTCCGGCCGGTATTCCGAGCATCGGGCGTTTCGCGGTCTTCGCCGATCCCCAGGGCGGCGTACTGGCGGCCTTCCAGCCCGAGGCGGCCAAACCTTGATGCCAGAGCGCGGCTGATTGAACACTCGCCTGGTGTAGGCTCGCGCCGGAGGGGGGAGCCGATGCAGCGGATACTCGTGACTGGCGCCAATCGTGGCCTGGGGCTCGAGTTCGTGCGCCAGTACTTGACTGAGCCAGGAGCGCTTCTTTTCGCGGCAGCGCGGCGGGGTAGCGATCCACTGGCGGCACTGCAGACCGAACACGGCGAACGCCTGCACCGGCTTGTGCTCGACGTCACCAGTGACGAAGGGATCAAGCGGGCGGTCACGCGCGTGCGCGCCGTCGCCGGCGGTCTCGACCTGCTGATCAACAACGCCGGCATTTCCCCGCGTGGCGAGCGGTGGGAGAACCTCGAGGCGGATACGATGCTGGCGACCCTGCGAGTCAACGCGATCGCGCCGCTCCTTGTCGCCCGGCACTTCCACGAGCTGCTGTGCGCCGGCCGCTCGCCCAGGGTGATCAATGTCTCCTCGATGATGGGCTCACTGGCGCTCAAGCGCAGCGGCCGCCACTACAGCTATTGCAGCAGCAAGGCCGCTCTGAACATGCTGACCCGCACGGCGGCCCATGATCTCAAAGCGGACGGCATTGTTGTTTGCGCGCTCCATCCGGGCTGGGTGCGCACTGACATGGGTGGGTCGGAGGCGGACCTCGATCCGGTGCAATCAGTGCGCGGCATGCGTACGGTGATCGCCGGCTTGACGCTGCGCGATACGGGCGCTTTCTACACGTGGCAGGGCTGGCGCCATCCATGGTAGCGGAGTAGCCATGGCAGACGCGTATCCCGCGCTCGAGGCACTGGAGCCCCTCGTCTCACCGATTCGGCCGCGCGAGTTCATCTTCACCGACAAGGGGGCGGCCCATCTGTGCGGAGAAGCGCTCGGGCCCCCGGGCGGGGGAGGGCGGCGAGGTCGGGCTCGCCTTCGACCGGCCCGTGCCGGACACATGGTGGATTTACCTGGAATGCGACCGCCGCGGGCGCGTGGCGCTGCGGGGGGGGGCGACGGCCCCGCACCGGGACGCCTTGTCCTGGCCCTGCCCTGAAGCTGCGGCCGGCCGGGGCCTGCAATTCTCTTGCGGGCCGCCGCGAGAATCAGGCCCTTCTGTCCTGCCGGGCGTCTTCTAGCCCGCCGCGCGGGACGCAATCTGCTATGATTAACCAGTCTATGGATGTCGGGGACGACACCAGGGGTCGACGCAGCGTGACCGCGCAACGGGGCGCTCGTTCTCATTCCGCTCCCCCGGACCCGTCAGCCAGGCACTCGCTCGCATCGAGCGCCGCCCGCCCGGGAGCGGCGGGCGCGAGGTGGTGGGGCAGGCAGGAGGCCTGCGGGCAGAAAGGAGACGGAGATGAGACGAGGTTCCCTGCGGAGAGCATTCGGTCTTGGGGCGGTGATCGGAGTACTGCTGGCGGCTGGCGCAGGTTTGGCGGCAGCGTTCGAACCCGTCCCTTCGGTGGCAAGCTACGAGATTCCATTGCCGGCGAGTCCGCCGGCGGCCCTGCGCGCCGCGCACGCTTCTGTGGCGGCCGAGGCGGCCTGCGCTACGGCCGCGCGCAGCTACGGCGGAACCTGGCGTCTCTATGGATGGAACGCGCTCGACGATAGCCCGCGCCATCTCTATGGCGGCGGCAGCGACGTTGCGCCGTCCCTGACGACCGATGCGGCCGCCCTCGAGGCGGCGCAGCGCGTCATCGCGACGCAGCCGACGTTGTTCCGTGTCAACGCCGATGAGCTGCGTCACGCAGCGACGACGCGCGGCCTGGGCAAGGTGACGGTTCACTTCCAGCAGACGTACGCCGGACTGGATGTCTGGGGCGCCAGAGCCCGGGCGACGTTCACCGAGTCGGGACGCCTCTTCGTGCTCGGCTCGACCTGCTTCGCCGGTATCGACCTCGACCCGCGCCCCGCGCTGTCACGCGAGCAGGCCCAGGCGATCGCCCGCGCTGCCCTGCCCTTCGACCCGCGCCGCGATGCGGTTGCCCCTGGTGGCGAGTTGCTCGTGCTGCCCTTTGCCGACGGGCGCGGCGGTGTCGCCCATGCGCTCGTTTGGCGGGTCCGCGTGACGACCCAAGATCCGCTCGGGGAATGGGTCACGCACGTCGACGCCCACAGCGGCGAGATCCTATGGCGCTACAACGACGTGCACTTCATTGACTACGAGGGCACGGCTCACAGCGATGTCCAGTTCGCCACCTGGTGCAATGGCGAAGCCACGGATTCGGCTCCGCATCTGCGGATCGAGATCGACGGGGTCGGCCAGACGACGAGCGATGCCAACGGCGACTGGACGATCCCTTATGGCGGCAGCAGCTCGAACCTCGTGCACGCCGACCTCTACGGCCCCTACATCGACATGAACAATGTCGCCGGCGCGGAGGCCTACTTCGCGACGACGGCGGCGCCCGGGGCTCCGCTCGACGTGCACTTCGACGATGGCAACGCGCAGCAGGACGAGCGCGACGTGTTTGATGCGATCAATGACATCCACGACTTCTTCGAGCTGTTCGCCCCCGGCTTCGGCTACACGAATCAGCGCATCAGCGCCTATGTCAGTCGCTCCGACGGCTATTGCCCAGGCAACGCCTGGTGGAACGGCACGATCAACTTCTGCGCGGCCGGCGGCAGCTACGCCAACACGGGCGAGATTCAGGGCGTCGCTCATCACGAGTACGGCCACGGTGTGCAAGACCACATCCTCGGCTGGCAGGGCGATGAAGGTCTCGGCGAGGGCAACTCCGATATTCTCGCCAACATGATGACCGATGAATCGATCATCGGCCGCGGGTTCTACATTGACAACTGCACGAGTGGGATTCGGGACTCGGACAACTCGCTGATCTATCCGGATGACCTCACGGGCTCGGTGCACCACGACGGCCAGATCGTCTCCGGGTTCCACTGGGACACGATGCGCGGCCTGCAGGCGCTCTACGGCGACGAGCTGGGCGAGATCGAGGCCGCCTCGCTGTGGCACTACGGGCGCGTGCTCCAACACCCGACGATCCAGCCCGATCAGGTGCTCAGCTACTTCATTGCGGATGATGACGATGGCAATCTCGACAATGGCACGCCGCACTACTCGCAGCTCTGCGCGGCGGCGGAGAACCACGGTTTCGAGTGCCCCGAGATTCTGCTCGGCGTGATTATCGACCATACGCCGGTCGCCACGCGGGAAGAGGAGGGAGACGTCGAAGTGACGGCGACCGTCTGGTCGACCGAGGGAGCGCTCAATGCGACCTCTCCGGTGCTCTACTGGCGGCACGTCGGCGATCCCGGCTTCACCGAAGTGCCGATGACGCCGACGGGTGGCGCCGATGAGTACACGGCGACGATCCCGAACCTGACGCAGCCGGCGGAGATCGAGTACTACCTCTACGGTGAGGATGTGATCGGCAATTCGCAAGCTGAACCGCGCGACGCGCCTGCCGAGCTGCACGGTTTCGCGATCGCCTCGGTCTATGACCCGCAGGAGCAGCCGAATGCCTGGTCGGTCAATCTCGAGGGCGACGACGATGCCGAAACCGGCATCTGGGAGCGCGTCGACCCGATTGGCACGTCCGCGCAGCCCGAGAACGACCATACCGTCGACCCCGGCCGCATGTGCTGGATCACCGGTCAGGGCGAGCCGGGTGGCGGCGCCGGCGACAACGACATCGACGGCGGTACGACGACCCTCTACTCGGCCGTCTACGACCTGACCGATGCGACGGCGGCGAGCGTCCGCTTCTGGCGTTGGTACTCGAACGACAAGGGCGCCGATCCGAACAACGACATCTGGACCGTGCAGGTGCGCAACAACGGCGGCGCTTGGCAGACGATCGAGAGCAATCAGAACGATCAGAACAGCTGGGTCGAACGCAACGATGACCTCTACGCGCGCTTCGGGACGGAGATCGGTGAAGTGCAGTTGAAGTTCATCGCCAGCGATCTCAACTCCGGCTCGCTGGTCGAAGCTGGCGTCGACGACTTCGTCCTGCTCGTCGAGCTCGGCTTCTCGAGTACGCCGGAAGAGACGGCGACCGAGCTGCGCTATGCGCTCCATGGCAGCCGTTCCAACCCGGTTACGGGACCGACGGAGATCCGCTTCGAAGTGCCGGCACCGGCAGCGGTCGAGCTGACGGTCTTTGACGTCACCGGGCGTGCTCTGCGCCGGCTGGCCGACGAGCGCTTTGACGCGGGGGCGCACGCCATCGCCTGGGATGGACGGGACAATCGCGGCCAGGCGCTCGGCGCGGGGATCTACTACGTCCGGATGCGCACGCCGGACTTTGACGCGACGCGCACACTCGTCCTCAGCCGCTAGCGGCGAGGTTCGCATGACGCCAGGGGGCGACCGGCCGTCGGCCGGTCGCCCCCGCGCGCGATCTTGCGCGGCCGCCTGACACCTGCTGGACTCGCGCTGCGACCTACTCCAGACGGATCAGCCGCTGAACCGCGGTCTGACGCTCGGTCTCCAGATGCACGAGGTAGAGCCCGCATCCAACCCGGCCGGCGCCGGCTGCAGGCGGGCGCCAGGCGAGCTGGTGCGTCCCGGCCGGGAGATACGTCTGCGCTAAGGGGCGGTCGATGAGGCGTCCGGCTGGATCGAACACCGACACCGTCACCGGTCCACTATGTGCGAGGCGGAAGTGCAGCTGCGCGGTCGCCAGGCACGGGTTGGGCCAACAGCGCAGGTGCGGACAACCCGTTGCGCGGGGCTGGCCGCGGCCCGCGGGCAGCGCGGACGCGGCCGGGGTGTAGCCATCAAGGCGGAAAACGTAGTCGGTGTAGTCGCTGTCGCACGCCTGACCGGGGATCGTCTCTGGCGCCAGACGCAGCCAGTAGCGGCCGGGTTCGAGATCGGCGGTGATCTGTGCCGCGGCGCAGTAGCCGGCCGAGAGCTCAGTCGCCAATAGCGTGATGCCTTCGCAGCCGGCGTTGCCGTCGAAGAGCTCGATCCGCAGGGGTCCGAAGAGCACGCTCCACGCGGCCCAGTGAATCTCCACCGGCACGGCGAGCCGGATTTCGTAGACGTCGCGATCGGCGACCGGTTCCCCGTCGAGTTCGTACGTGCCGGTGTTGCCCTTGACCAGGAGCAGCTCCTCACTCGGATCGAGGCGGACGACCGGCGGTGGGTCGAGGGGGCAGCCAGCGTTGTAGTGGTCCTCGTACTCGTCGTAGCAGGTTGCTTCCCCTTCGGGCAGCGTTTCGTGCAGGCAGTAGTTGCAGGGAATCGTGTACTCGTCGATCTGCATCCGATACTCGCCGCACTCGCCCCCGTAGCCGTCGACGACGATGTAGTAGATCTGCCCCGGATAGAAAGCGGTCGTTTCAATCAACGAGCGGTAGATCGAGCCGCTGGGGCAGCCGTCGTCGTCACAAGCCCAGTAGGATCCGGGGGTGGCGACGTTTTCGTAGACGTAGACCTGCGTATCGTAGTCGGAGGCGCAGAGGTCGATTGAGACCTCGTAGTAGTGGTCCGGGGCAAAGGCATAGACCACATCGGGTGAGGTCGAGCCTGAATACGGGCACGCTTCGGAGTAGTCGTCGGCGTAGCTGCAGGTCTCCCCGGTCAGATCGGCGGGCAGGGACGCGATCCAGATCGGATTCTCGATCGTGTCACCGGCGAGACCCGATGCGCGCCCCGCCGCGGGCACAGGGGCGGTCAGTCCCCAGGCGCTTACCACGAGTGCCGCGGCGAGGAGATGGGCAGCCCAGAGGTGCGGGCTGCCCCGGGGCCGGTGTCGATCGAGGTCGGATTGGCCGCCTTCGGCGCGTGTCGCCAGCGTTCGGGTTTGTCCGGGGGTGATCGTCACGACCTGATCCCTCCGTGGCGCGATCCTCTGAGCGCGCTATTCTATGCGCACGAAGCGGCGCGTCTGGTTCCCCTGCGCACTGCGCGCGCGGCAGAAGTAGAGACCGCTGCAGCCGGCTCCGCTCGCGGCAACCGGTCGCCACGTGACCGCATGCATGCCGGCCGTGCACGAGCGGGCGGCGAGCGGCGTGGCGATCACGCGTCCCGCCGGGTCGAGGATCTCGAGCGTGACCGCGGCGGGCGCGGCCAACGCGAACCGAATCCGCGCCTCGTCGAGGCAGGGGCTCGGCTGGACGGGCAGCAGCGAGAGCGTGGCCGGCGGCGGCTGCCGCTCGGGCAGAGCACTCATGCCCGGCGTGTGGCCGTGCAGGAAGAACTGGTACTCCGTTCCACAGAAGACCCCGTCGAATTCGGATGGCCCGATCCAGATCCAGTAGCGGCCGGGATCGAGCTCGGCTCCGACGTTCAAAACGACGCACATCGGCTGTGAATCGAAGTCGATCGTCTGCAGCCCTTCGCACCCATCGCGCCCGTCCAGCAGCATGAGCAGGCCGTAGAAGTTCGTGTTTGCTTCGACCAGGATCTCGCGCGGTTCGGTGAGTATGATCTCGTACCAGTCGGTATCACGCATGTGGTAGCCGTCGGTGATGAATGTTCCGGTGCGTCCACAGATCTCGATCATCGGCTCTTCGCTGGGAGCGATCGACTGGAAGACGGGCGGATCTCCGCCGCAGCCGGCGTTGTGGAGGTCTACATAGCCGTTGTAGCAGTCGGGCTCGTCTTCATGGATCGCTGTCTCCGTGCACCAGACGCATTCCCAGGTGTAGTTGATCGAGAGTGTGTATTCGCCACAATCCCCGCCGTACCCGTCGACGACGATGTAATACGTGTGCCCGGTTGAGAAGGTGACGTAGTCGAGGCGCGACTTGTACCCGTCCGAACCACATGCGTCGTCGTTGCAGGCGTAGGGCGCCCCGGGCGTGACCACATCTTCGTAGATGTAGACCTTCGTGTCGTACTCCGAGGCGCACAGGTCGACGTGTAGAACCTGGTCCTGGGTGGGCGAGAAGGCATAGACGACATCGGGCGACGTGGAGCCGGTATAGGGGCAAGCCTCGTCATAGTCGTCCAGGAAGTAGCAGCTGTTGTCCGTGATGTAGAAGGGCGGGTACTCGGAAAGCCAGATGGGATCGTCCACGGTCTCGCCGGGCAGCGGACGCTTGCTGCGGTTCGCCTCAGGCGTTTCGGGTCGCGCATCGACTTGCGCGCGCGGTTTCTCGGCCGCGACGCGGGGGCCCGTGGACCACGGTGAGGGCGCCGGCGCGTGCGCGGCCTGAACGAGCGCGAACGCCCCCGCCACGGCGCAGAGCAGCGCGAGGCCGATGAGCGTTGCCACGCGGCGGTGGGTGGAGTGTGAATGGGCCGGGCGCATCCCGTTTCCCACGCGCGACGGGGGAATGGGCGGCGGGCAATACATGGGCTTCCTCCTCTCGTGTACGGGCCGGGGCGGACGGCTGGCGACCCATCCGCCGGGGCCGGCAAGCTGCCGGGCGAGATGTCGATCTCACAGGGTCAACGTGCACAGGGGCAGCCCGACCGCGGACAAGTCGATTGTACGCTTCGTCGACGGGGCATGCCACTCGAACCACGACGGCATCGCGGGTCGCGCGGCACTTCTGCGGCACTTCTCTTGCCGCCGCCAGCCGACGAGAGGGGCCCCGGGGGCGAGTTGAGAATGATGAGACCGGCAGGAGACAGGATGAGACAACAAGAGACAAGGTGAGACGGGGGAGGGCATCCGGGAGATCGTGCAACTGCTCGGTGTGCGTGGGCGCCCCGCCTGAAGGGCAGACCGCGGAAGCTCGAAACGCTGGTGCGGGAGGCGTCGCGCGCAGAGGACGAATCTGGGGGTTCGTGCTAGTCGCTTCGCAGATAGCGCTTTGTACGTGCGGGCAATCGAAAGCGGGAGCGGTTGGGCGACCGGGTGGTCGTCGCCACTGAAGCGGTGGGGAGAGGATAAGAAGCCGGCGCAACTGGAAGGGGACCGATGGCACGCATGCTGCCCTCGATCGGGGCGGAACAGAAGTCTGGCGACTCCGGCGGCCGTGGGGCGAACCCCGGCCCCGGCCGGCGGCACGAGAAACCAAGGCAAGGCGATCGACGGATCGCCAGGGCGGCCTCTCCGGGCGCACGGCGCCGCACCGGGGTGAGCGAGGAGGAAGGCATGAGGGGATATGAAACGTGCAGCAGTCCGGTGAGAGCGGCCGTCTTGGCGGGTCCGGCGCGCGGGACCGGGGCGGGCCCCGCGACCGCGCGTATCGGAGGCACGGACACCGAGCCGCCGGCCAGGCCGGCCGCGGCAACCGTGGCCGTGCTTCCGCTGCAGGGGCGTGACAGCGGCGTCTGCGTCTGCCAGAACCTGATCGCCAGCGCCCGCGCATTGGTGCGTCTCTCGAACGAAGAGCTCTTTGCACTGCCCGGCGAGCTGCGCGCACGCACGCGCGACGCGCTCGTTGGTGTTTGGCAGGTCCTCGACCTGGTTCAGCGCCTCGACGACGTCGAGGCGCCGGACTGGGAGGACTTGACCCTGGAGTGGCACGATCCCCTGGAGGCGCGGCCGCCGAGCCCGACCTGCGGGCAGCGCGAAGAAGGCTACCAGCGATCCGGAGCTTGGGCCGCGCCTTGGAATCGGATCTTCTCCTAGCCAAGGCGGGTGGGTCGAAGCCGGCCGCGCATCCTGTGCGGATTTGGACCATCCCTGCCGGCCTCTCCTGGCGTGTCTCTCGGGCCCTGCGCGCAATAGCGTGCAGGGCCTCTGTCTGTCCCCCTGGTTGTGGAACGGCGTTCTGCTCTCGAAGGACTTATGTTCTTTTATGAGTGTGTATTAGGAGTTTCTGCTCTTCAGCGGTAGCTTCCTGTGCTCGCTGGACATGCAACATACTGGCGAAGCGCTTGCAGTTTGAATGCAGGAAAGGAGTTCAAGGAGCTGAATTAATTACCGGCGAACAAGTTAGGTCCTAGGAGCGCAGGACCACATTCCACAACCTGGGTACCCCAATGAGCCGAAATGGCCGAATCCTCACCTCCTTCCATCCCGCCTCCTGTCTCCCTCGCGATCCAG